>ERZ1673961.401-NODE-401-length-18681-cov-4.231236_pt1 | contig 18681 bp, 16 predicted proteins | sample MGYA00580189_ERZ1673961 | MGnify/ENA primary metagenome ERZ1673961 (study PRJEB41334, sample SAMN05608105) | rock metagenome | biome: terrestrial subsurface; feature: shale formation; material: shale | place: USA: Pennsylvania ... | reverse complement strand
GGCCATACACATTGAAATAACGAAAACCAGTAATTTGAGACAGTTTTTCACCGTGTTCTTCAGCATCTAGCCACAGGCGACGCACGTAATTGTCAAACTGCTGCTTTGAATAACCATAAACGTTTAGAGCACCTTCGTACTGAGGTTCTTCAATGAATGTGTCGGTTTCACCATAAGTGGCCGCTGAGGATGCGTAAAAAAACGGAATTTCTCGCTCCAAGCAGTAATGCAAAAGTTCTTTAGAATACTCGTAGTTATTGAGCATCATGTATTTGCCATCCCATTCGGTGGTGGCAGAGCATGCGCCCTCATGGAAGACGGCATCGATAGGGCCAAAGTCATCACCGGCCATAATCTGAGTGAGGAAGTCATCGCGATCCATATAATCTGCGATTTGGAGATCCACGAGATTTTTGAACTTGCGGCCATTTTTTAGATGGTCGACAACCAGAATATCCGTGATGCCGCGCTCGTTCAGAGCTTTAACAATATTGCTGCCAATCATGCCAGCGCCACCAGTTACGATGATCATAGTCTTTCCATTTAAGCGTGAAATATGTCCCGAATATTAGCAGCAATGCGGTTTCATGGCTATTCGAGTCGCGGGCGTGGTGATGTGGCTACACAAGACAAACAGAGTTTGCAAAAGTGGGGTTAATGAATCACTAACCCCATTGAATACATCACTTATTTGGTTTCAGAAACTTGGCTTTTTCGCTCAAACCAAGGACTGCGGGCATCCGTGAGATCGTATAAGTGATACTTCCGACTTAGCATCTGACCGCCATCGCGAGTGATTGGCTGCCATGCGATGTTCGCGCGGCTGGTGGATGGTTTAATGGTCATGATGTCAAACGGTACGGAAACGTAGAACCCTTTGTTGTAGCTGCCTTCACCATATTCTTCCGTGGTCAGATCCGTGACGGTCGCAAATGCCCCGACAATGACACCGGACTTAAACTGTTTCGAGAAGTCGACACGGACCCCTTTATCGCCACCGAGGAATTTACCGACACTGACTTTAAACAGGGTGTTATCGATCCACTCCCATTGTGGGGTGTAATAAGTCGTAATTTGACCTGTTGTCCCCTGGTCCAATACGTATGCCTGACAGCTTACGTCTCCCGTACTACAGTTGCTGGCATTGTAGCCATCATAGTAGACGTAAGGATCGCTATAGGTGCCAAACCACGAATCAGGATCACGTTGAGAGATTAAGTTGGCATCCACACCGATGGCCCAATTGCTGTTCAATGGGCGATAGAGAACTTCACCGCCCACCCCCGCAAACATGGTTTCTAGGTAGCCCGCATAGGCTTGGGTATACACTTGTTGTAACGGTTGCTCGAACCATGTCAGTTGCAGGTTGTTTAAACGCACAGGGTTGTCGTGAACGTAGGCGCGGAACATGGTGCGAACACGCGGCACTGCAAAGTTGGAAATGTGTGGGTTGTTGTCGACGTAGTTAAATTTGTCGTAGTTATCGGTAAGATTCACGTAAATCGAACCACTGGCTTCAAGGTTGTTGGTCAACCAGACATTTGCATTGGTATTGAAACCAATTTGATACAGATAAAAGGACTCTGGTCCGCCAAACGATTGTTGTAGAACGGGGGAAATACCGGCCCCCCAACGCTGTTTATGTTGTGCAAGTTGCTGCCCAGCCACGGGGGTTTTCGGTTCTGAGTGCGTGGTGACATCTGAGATTTTTGCGCCGATATAGTCGTGGTTGGCGACTTTTTTATATCCGCTGGCTGAAATTTCAGCTTTGGTCAAGTCGACACCATTGCGCTGCTCTACGATTCTATAAGTACGAATGGATTCTGGAGCATGATTGGCTAAAATCGCGGCTGCGCGATCTTGTGCTTCTTCGCGATCGCGATATTTCGTTTGTTGACCCGTGATGATTAACGTGTCGCCATCTTGGCGGATGGTGTTTTTCTCATAGCCAGCATTGCTCGCAAGCTGCTCGCTGACTTCATCCCAATTCGGGTTGGCAACCGGGCGGCGAGTGACTGCCGATTTCGGCTCATCTCGCCAGATGGCCTCAAGTTGATCGAAATTGGTATAGAGATTTAAGCCAACAGTGAGGGTGTCGCCGCGCTGGTAGCTGACTTTTGTATCGCCCCAATCGCCCAAACGATAGAGCACTCCGAAGTTCCATGGAGTGTGCTGCGGCATAGGTTTTCCGCCTTTTAAGAACGGAAAATCTTGTGAATAATCATTGGCGTCGTATTCAACTTTGACCCGCAATGGGTCATACGGTGTTTGGTATTCGATGCCACCAAACAGCGCCGCCGGTCCGTGGAACCAACGGCCAGCATCAATTGAACCACCACTGCCTTTCGTCTCTGTGCTGCGTTCGCAGAAAGAATCACTGGCTTTACAGAGTGGGTTCGTGATGTTGCCACTTTGGCCAACATAGCCCCATCCCATACCGAGCGTGACGTCGAGATTGCCAAAACGTTTGGTGGCGGCAATAAATTCACCATCAAACAGCCCCGTGCCGCCAATATCACGAATACCAATCGAGGTTTCGGGGAGCCAGTATCCCTCTTCAAATAAACGCAGTTTGACGTCAATCCCTTTGTCGGTATACAGGTTGTCTCCACTGTAGTCTGGATTAGCGTTATACAGCATGTCAGGAACACGCGTGTAACGAATAGTGGATTCTAACCAAGGAAACAGCTGAATGGAGGTATAAAAATGTTGATAGTCATCATTCACATTGACGCCAAAATTGAACTCACCTTCAGCCGTCATTCGGCCAGAGGGCATTTGCATCAGACCCACACCACCAAAATCAGATTGAGAGGGCTTCAACGCCACTGGGGTGAGTGGCGACGCCAACAATGCACTTGAGAATGTGCCAGAGAAAAGGCCAATACACACTGCGCTCAGTTTAAAGGCCAATGCGGTGGATGAACGTACCAAATGTGTCATAGCGCAGAACCCTCAATCATGCTGATCAGCGTGGCAATATCTTGTTCTAGTTGAACCATGTCTTGGTCGCTGGAGTTAAATCCGACGAGGAGCGCGCTGCCTGGTTTCAAATGCGTGTGTGCGTTATTCCAGTAGGCATAACCAACGTGAGTAATCTCGCCTCCTGGAGAAATTACCCAGGCATAGCTGTGATTTTTTTTATGGGGTGAGCGCGAGCGGGCAATATAATCGGCAACGGTGAAGTTGGCGTTAAACGTCATATGTTGTTGCTCGGATAGGCCAAATAACGCAATCGAATCGGGTCGCTGCGCAAGTTCAAGTTGAAATTGCCCGGGCAACAGCGGGTTAAGTTCTGGCTTCAGGCGAACGGCATCAACATCTAGGTTGAGTTTCTCTCGATAGCCGTATTGGTATTCACTGAGCTGCGTGAGTAGCTGCTTCGCTGCGATGCGATAGGTATCGTTGTTTAACAGCGCGTTTAATCGTTCTTTCACGCTTGCATAGAGTTCCTGCGCTTTATCGGCTTTCGCGCTAGAAAACAAGCGATAGCCTTCGTGATAAGTGTTTAAATGATTTGCTTGGTTGGCTTGCTGTTGAGCATCAAGCAAGACGCGATCCAGCCGAACCGATTGGTTGTATTGTAAAATCACCTGTTGCATCGGTAAGGTTATGGTCGTAGGTGTGTTGGCCAATGCAGAAGTGCTGCTAACGCTTGATAAGCACAATAACAGCCAAGTTTGAATGGTTTTGGTCATTAATTCGCTTCCACATATGGTTTCAGGATATCCATTTCGATTTGGCCCATTTGTGGGCCAATGTGTTGGATACTTTTGAGTACCCAACCTTCTTTGCTCACCCAATAGTGATTTTGAATGCTGGTCGCAAGTTCTGGGTAGGAAACCGTTTCCTGCCAGTGCTCCAAGGTTTCTCGCCAAAGCTCAGAGGTCACTTTATCGCGGCTCAGTTTGGTGGTGGAAACATTAGCGATATAACCGTACTGATTGTCCGCTTGCCAGTCGTAGTAAGTCTGCCAAGTTGAAGCGGAATCCCACGTTTGCATTGCGCTGTTTCGATGAGCCAAATTATGCACAGGGAAGTTGATTGTTTTAACGATTCGTCCTTGTTCCGTAACGATCATTGCGTGATCTTGAGAGATCCACTTGAGTTGAGTTTGATCGGTTGCTGGATTCTTTTCTGCATAAGCCAAGACCATAAAGACTTTGGGGCCGTCATTAAGTCTAACGTAGGCGCTGGCGAAAGGGATGTCGGCAATTTGCTTGGCACTGAGTTCAACATCATCAATACCAAAAATAGCTTCTTTGAGAGTTTCGTTGACGCTGGAAATTCTTTGCGAACAGCCAGTTAACAGTGCAACACTCACTATCATCGTTGCACCGCCTAAATTACGCCATCCTAACGTTGGAATCATTGTTCAAACAGCCTTGTTTATCATGTTGGGTTATGTTTTTTAGCCACTTAGATTAACAGTCTTAATCAGAGTCAGCAATCTTAGCTAGGTTCTTAAACCTTTAATTTTTAGAAAGAACATGAGTTGCTAATATAAAAAAAGACCAACTCAAAGTTGGCCTTAAAACAAACCGAATATGGATCAGAATCTGGTTAGATTATGTCTCTTAGTTTGTGCCAGTGGTACCAGTGGTGCCGTCGCTGCTATTACTTTCAGAAATAGCAACCGCAGTTGTTACGACCACTGCGGTTGCTACTGCAACGGTCGAGGCTGTTATGCCACCAACAGTTGCACCAGTAGCGGCCGCGCCACCTGCACCGCCGCCAGAAGCCGCTGCCGCCGCTCCACCCTCTTCAACTGTCGCAAATGCTGACGTTGAAGCACCTAGCGCAACTAGCATTGCTAATGCGATATTCTTCATAGTTAATCCTTATATACAAATTTAAACATCGATGTTTGAAGTGTGTATTGCACTTCGATTCTCATTGTAGATACATATAGCTTGTAAAGTAAACTGGCATATGCAGCAAAGACATCTGATGTGATTTATCGAATGAATAAGACAGAAATGACAAAATAAATATGTGACAATAAATTGTCATCTGAACAACTATGTGCATAATAATCTGCCGTATAATAAAAGTGGTAAAATAGCCATTACACAAAGAAACAATGTCAAAGTGCTTTTTATTAACACTTTTGTAAGAAAGCCGTAAGCGCAATGTGGTCTGCGCTAATACCAACGGGCGGTAGCGTGCGAAATTTGGGGTTAGCCCCACGTTTAATAGGTCCCGTTATTTCTTTTTTTATCAAAAGTCGTACTATGACACCCTGATCTTTACCGCTAGTAATGGCTAATCACGTTGGTCAAACGATATAGTTAAAGACTAAGGAAAGAGTCTTTAACTATATCGAAATCAAAAAGTAACGCGGGCCACATGGTCGCGTTAACGCTTGATTGGATTTTTCCATAAATTACAAGAACAAGAGTGAACTTGTTCATAACCAAAATTGGCTTACATGGAACTGAAAAAACATCTCCTTATCGCGGTATTACTGCCGACGATTCTTGCTGGGTGCACCATCGTGCCCGGGTCGCACCTTTCACCAAGTGATAAAAATGTTGTTCAATCTGAATCCGATCAGGACGACAACATTTCTGACCAAGTCAACGTTTACCCGTTAGATGCCCATAATGTCAGCCGCTATCAACAGCATCCTGATTTTCGTTCGCGCGCCAATTCTGAGCTTGATGCATTAGTGGCCGCTTACGAGTATAAAGTCGGCCCTGGCGATATTCTCAATGTGACCATTTGGGATCACCCTGAATTGACGATTCCTGCAGGTTCTTATCGTAGCGCGTCGGAAGCGGGCAACTGGGTTCATTCCGATGGCTCTATTTTTTATCCTTACATCGGTACCGTTGCCGTCGCTGGAAAAACAGTACGCGAAATTCGCGCTGTCATTTCTGAGCGTATCTCCAAATACATCGAAAGCCCTCAAGTTGATGTCAGCATTGCCGCTTTTCGTTCGCAAAAAGCTTATGTGACCGGAGAAGTCTCTAGCCCCGGGAAACAAGCAATCACTAATATCCCTCTGACTGTTTTAGATGCGATAAACAATGCTGGCGGTCTAGCGACTGATGCCGATTGGCGTAATGTCACCTTGACTCGCAACGGTGAAGAGCAACGCATCTCGCTATATGCCTTGATGCAGCGTGGAGACCTCACTCAAAACCGATTACTGCAAGCGGGCGACATCATTCACGTGCCGCGCAATGACAGTCAGAAAGTGTTTGTGATGGGCGAAGTCAACGATCCTAAAATGTTAAAAATTGACCGCTCTGGCATGAGTTTAACGGAAGCGTTGAGTAGCGTTGGTGGTATCAATCAGCTTTCAGCCGATGCTACGGGTGTGTTCGTTATCAGAACCTCGAACGATAAATCTGAACGCATCGCTGATATTTACCAACTGAATATTAAAGATGCGTCTGCTTTAGTGATTGGGACGGAATTCGAAATTCAACCTTATGACATCGTGTACGTTACTGCTGCACCGTTGACGCGTTGGAACCGCGTGATTAGCCAATTGGTGCCAACTATTTCTGGATTTAATGAGCTTACTGAAGGCGTTCTACGTATACGCAATTGGCCGTAGAAAGGTGAATTAGATGTTTAATAATATTTTGGTTGTGTGCGTGGGTAACATCTGTCGTTCGCCCAGTGGCGAACGAGTGCTGCAAACGTTGTTACCCAACAAGCACATTGCTTCTGCCGGTATTGGTGCAGAAAAAAGCCGCTTGGTCGGAAAACCAGCTGATGAAATGGCAACGCAAGTGGCGGCTGAACATGGAGTGGACTTGAGCAACCATCACGCTCAGCAACTCACCAGCGCGTTATGTAGCCAATTTGATTTAATTTTAGTGATGGAAAAAGGGCATCTCGAAGCGCTCACGGAAATTGCACCTGAAGCGCGCGGTAAAACAATGTTGTTCGGTCAATGGATTGGGCAAAAAGATATTCCAGACCCTTATCGGCAAAGTAAAGAAGCGTTTGATTATGCCTACAGCTTAATTGAACAGGCCGCGCAAGCGTGGGCGAAAAAACTTTGATAAGCGTTGATACCATCGTGACATCACACTGATTTTTATTTTTTCAATTTTCCCTGAAGCTCCCAGGATACGACAATACAATGACAACACAAGCAACCCGATCTTCAGTCGATAGCCAATCAGATGAAATCGATTTAGGCAAACTCTTTGGCATTCTGCTGGATGCCAAATGGATCATCATTATCACGACCTTTGTTTTTGCTGTGCTGGGTGCGGCGTTTGCGCTGCTGTCTACGCCGATTTACAAAGCGGATGCCTTGATTCAGATAGAACAAAAAAGTTCCGGTGGTATTAGTTCATTAGTTGGTGATATGGGGGAATTGTTTTCTTCTGAGTCATCTGCAACGACTGAAATTGAGATTATCCGTTCTCGAATGATTTTAGGTGATACGGTTGACAAGTTTAACCTAACTACCGTCGTAACTCCTGAATATATCCCAGTGCTGGGGAAGGGGCTTGCTCGTTTAACGGGTGAACGTAATGCTGTAAACGTGAGTCGTTTTACTATTCCTCGCCAAGCCGAAGACGATCGTTTTTCTATCCTGGTGCTGGATAGCCGTGCTCAATCCTATGAACTACTTCGTAATGACAAGTTAGTCCTTGAAGGACAAGCGGGACAGTTGGCTAAAAACGGCGGTGTTGAATTATTTGTCACGGATTTGAACGCGAAAGACGGTTTTGAATTTTCGATTCGTAAACGTAGTCCTCTTGATGCCATTGAATGGTTGAAACAAAACTTATCTGTGAGTGAACGAGGCAAGCAAACCGGTATTTTGGAACTCAGTTTTACCGGTGAAAACAGAGGTGAAATTACAGGAATACTGAATGACATTGCGCAAAACTATTTTCTACAAAATGTTGAGCGCAAGTCAGCAGAGGCTGAAAAAAGCTTAGCGTTTCTGAAAGATAATCTGCCAAATGTCAAACACAGCCTCACGGAAGCGGAAGACACTTTAAATGCATTTCGCCAAAAAAATGATTCCATCGATTTGGGATTGGAAGCGCAATCGACACTCAAAGTGATGGTCGAGCTAGAAGCACAACTGAATGAATTAACCTTCAAAGAAAGTGAGATTAGCCAACGATTTACTAAGGATCACCCTGCATACCGTTCCCTGTTAGATAAACGAGCTACGTTATTAAAAGAAAAGGAACGTTTAAATCAACAAATTCAGAAAATGCCGAAAACGCAACGTGAAGTGCTGCGCATGACACGTGATGTGGAAGTGAACCAACAAATTTATGTGCAACTTTTGAACAAAGTACAAGAACTCTCGATTGTTAAAGCGGGCACCGTGGGCAATGTGCGGATATTGGATCGTGCGGAAGCATACGCGGCCCCCGTGAAACCTAAAAAAGCGTTAATTGTAGTACTCGCGACGCTACTTGGCGGCATGCTGAGTGTAGCCTTTGTTTTAGTGAAAGCCGCGTTACATCGCGGTGTGGAAAACCCCGATGACATCGAACAAATTGGCCTTTCTGTTTATGCCAGTGTGCCCAAATCGAACCTACAGCTTGAGCTGTCTAACAAACTCAAGCGCCATCGCAAACAGAATCAAGAACTAACATTGCTTGCTGAATCCAACCCCGCAGACCTTTCCGTCGAAGCGTTACGTGGTTTACGCACGAGCCTTCACTTCGCCATGATGGAAGCGAAGAATAATGTGTTGATGATCTCTGGCCCGGCGCCAGGGATTGGTAAATCCTTTGTGTCGACGAACTTCTCGGCCGTTGCGGCCAAAACAGGGCAAAAAGTACTGTTGATCGATGCCGACATGCGTAAAGGTTACCTGCAGCAACCCTTTGGTTTGGCATGGGAAAATGGTTTATCTGATTTTTTATGTGGCAAGATAGGTTTAAATGAGGCAATTAAGACTACTCAAGTTGACAATCTAGACATCATGACGCGTGGTCAAGTGCCACCAAATCCATCTGAATTACTCATGCATCCGCGCTTTAAAGAGTTAATGGAATGGGCGAGCGAACACTACGATTTGGTGATTATCGACACACCACCAGTACTTGCGGTCACAGACCCAAGTATCGTAGGTGCATTGGCTGGCACAACGCTGATGGTGGCGCGCTTTGGTATGAACACCGTGAAAGAAATTGATGTTGCTCGAAACCGTTTTGAGCAATCGGGCATTGAAGTTAAAGGTGTGATTCTGAACGCGACCGAGAAGAAAGCATCGAGTTATTACGGTTACTACAACTATTCATACAAAAGCGAGAGCTGAGAAAATACAGAAGAAGAAAAAAGGGCCTATTGGGACAGTTTCAAGAAAAACAGTAAAACCTAGGATTTACGTGGGATAGCAAAGATACTGCTGTCTCAAAATGGATGAAAAGTGTCTCAGCTTGGTTTGGAAGGCTGAGATGAATATGTGTAGTATTTCAATTTCTTTTTTAGAAATTGTTCTAAATTAGGTCTGAAGTAATGACGAAAAAGAAAGTTCTTACAGTTTTTGGTACACGACCAGAAGCGATAAAAATGGCGCCATTGGTACATGCATTAGCCTCAGATGAGCGTTTTGATGCAAAGGTCTGTGTAACGGCCCAGCATCGTGAAATGTTAGATCAAGTTTTATCATTATTTGATATCACTCCAGATTATGATTTAAATCTGATGAAGGCAGGGCAGACTTTAAACGATATTACTGCACGTATTTTGCTTGAGCTAAAACCAGTTCTGCAAGAATTTAAACCTGATGTTGTGTTAGTGCATGGAGATACCGCAACAACTTTTGCTGCAAGCTTAGCTGCATATTACGAGCAAATTGCTGTAGGACATGTTGAAGCTGGTCTGCGTACAGGCAATATCTATTCCCCATGGCCTGAAGAAGCAAATCGCAAGCTCACTGGTGCCTTAACCAAATACCACTTCGCACCTACTGAAATATCTAAACAAAATTTACTTCAAGAAAATTATGTTGAAGATAATATTTTTGTTACTGGTAACACAGTAATTGATGCACTTCTAATGGTAAAAGCCAAGATTGAACAAAACAGCGAGCTACAAAATAAATTAGCTGCCCAGTTCCCATTTTTAGATGTAAATAAAAGATTGATTTTAGTAACAGGTCATCGTCGTGAAAGCTTTGGTGGTGGTTTTGAAAGGATTTGTGAAGCTTTAGCTATCACCGCTAAAGCCAATCCTGATGTGCAGATTCTTTACCCTATGCACTTAAACCCCAATGTGCGTGAGCCAGTTAACCGCATTTTGGGCGGCATTGAAAACATCATCTTAATCGAACCCCAGGAATACCTGCCGTTTATCTATTTGATGATGCGCAGCCATATTATTTTGACCGACTCTGGCGGCATTCAAGAAGAAGCGCCATCACTGGGTAAACCCGTTTTAGTCATGCGTGACACAACCGAGCGCCCCGAGGCAGTAGCGGCAGGCACAGTAAAATTAGTGGGTACGGATGTAGATAAAATCGTTTCAGGGCTTACTGTGCTACTCAATGATGAAGATGCCTACACAGAGATGAGCTTTGCCCACAATCCTTATGGTGATGGCAAAGCCTGCCAAAGAATTTTAAGCGAATTAGCAAAGTAAGAAATTAAGAATCAGATACAAGCATTCAGGAAATATCATGTCATTTAAAACAATTTCAGTCATTGGTCTTGGTTATATTGGTTTACCCACAGCCGCAATGTTTGCATCCCGTAAAGTCAAGGTAATTGGTGTTGATGTTAATCAACATGCAGTAGATACAATTAACCAGGGTAAAATTCATATCGTTGAGCCAGAGCTTGATATGTTAGTGCATGCTGCGGTGAAAGAAGGTTATCTCAAAGCTGTTACGACACCAGAGCCTGCTGATGCCTTTTTAATCGCTGTTCCAACACCTTTTTTACCTTGTGCAGAAGGCGAAATTCCTGCTCCTGATTTAACTTATATTGAATCTGCTTGCCGTAGTATTGCACCCGTGCTCAAAAACGGCGATTTAGTGATTTTAGAGTCTACTTCACCAGTAGGTGCGACTGAACAAGTAGCCGAGTGGCTTGCAGCTGCAAGATCAGACCTCTGCTTCCCGCAAACAGCCGGTGATGCAGCGGATGTCAATGTCGCCCATTGTCCCGAACGTGTATTACCAGGTCATGTTGTGCGTGAACTAGTACAAAACGATCGTGTAATTGGTGGTATTTCAGCTACATGTTCAGCACGTTCGGTTGAGCTTTATAAAATATTTGTAGAGGGTGATTGCATTATCACTAATGCTCGAACAGCTGAAATGGCTAAATTAACTGAAAACAGCTCCCGAGATGTCCAAATTGCCTTCGCCAATGAGCTATCTATGATCTGCGATAAGCTGGATATCAATGTATGGGAATTGATTAGACTTGCCAATCGCCACCCTCGGGTAAATATCCTCCAACCAGGCCCTGGTGTGGGCGGTCACTGTATTGCAGTTGATCCTTGGTTTATCGTATCTAAAACACCTGCTGAAGCTCGTCTAATCCACATGGCTCGTGTCGTGAATGACAGTAAACCTGATTGGGTAATTGAAAAAGTAAAAATTGCCATTGCCGACTTTTTACAAGCCAACCCGGAGAAAACAGCAAAAGATATTACTATTGCCTGTTATGGTTTAGCATTTAAACCGGATATTGACGATTTACGTGAAAGCCCTGCTATGGCGATCACGCAAAAAATTATGCAGATGCATAAAGGTACTGTTATTGCTGTCGAGCCAAATATTGAATTTATGCCCTCAAAACTGACTAACGTTGAATTGGTTGATTTTGAAGTAGCTTCTAAAGTAGCTGATATCCATGTGATGTTAGTAGACCATCAAGATTTCAAAATCAAAACACTTATTAGCGACTATCTAATCGATACGAAAGGCATTTGGTAATGAAAATTTTAGTTACAGGTGGAGCTGGTTTTATTGGCTCTGCTGTGGTTCGTCATATTATCAGCAATACTCAAGATAGCGTAATTAACCTTGATAAACTGACTTATGCAGGCAATTTAGAATCGCTTGTAAGCGTGGCGGCAAGTGAGCGTTACGCATTTGAGCAAGTTGATATTTGCGACCGAGTCGAGTTAGATAGAGTATTTATTAAGCATCAACCCGATGCCGTTATGCATTTGGCGGCAGAATCCCATGTTGACCGTTCTATTACTGGCCCGGCTGATTTTATCCAAACCAATATAGTGGGGACATACACTTTACTTGAAGCCGCGCGCCAATATTGGAATGAACTTGATGGTGAGCGTAAAGCTGCATTCCGTTTTCACCATATCTCAACCGATGAAGTATATGGCGATTTGCCGCATCCCGATGAAGTGGTGGTAAACAATGAACTGCCACTATTTACCGAAACGACTCCTTATGCTCCTAGCAGTCCCTATTCAGCTTCTAAAGCTTCGAGCGACCATCTAGTACGTGCATGGCTACGTACCTATGGTTTACCAACGATTGTGACTAATTGTTCCAATAACTATGGTCCGTATCACTTTCCTGAAAAATTAATTCCCTTAGTGATTTTAAATGCCCTCGAAGGTAAGCCATTACCTATTTACGGAAAAGGCGACCAGATCCGTGATTGGCTGTATGTTGAAGACCATGCTCGTGCACTATACAAAGTGGTTACAGAGGGTAAAGTTGGCGAAACCTACAATATTGGTGGGCATAACGAAAAGCAGAACTTAGAAGTGATACAAACCATCTGTAGAATCTTAGATTCATTAGTCCCTAAAGCTACGCCTTATGCTGAGCAAATTACCTATGTAACTGATAGACCTGGCCACGATCGCCGTTATGCCATTGATGCTTCTAAAATCAGCAATGAGCTAAATTGGCAGCCACAAGAAACTTTTGAAACTGGCCTGCGTAAAACAGTTGAATGGTATTTAGCAAATCAAGAATGGTGTCAGCATGTTCAAGATGGCACCTATCAGCGAGAGCGTTTAGGCATTTAATCTCTTTAACAACGTTATTTTAAAGTCCTAGTTTTTACCTAGGGCCTATTTACCTAGGAACTTGATTTAAATGAAAGGAATTATTTTAGCTGGCGGCTCAGGCACACGACTGTATCCCATTACTATGGGCGTATCAAAGCAGTTACTACCAGTTTACGACAAACCGATGATTTACTACCCTCTTTCGGTATTAATGCTCGCGGGTATTAAGGATATTTTGATTATCACTACCCCAGAAGATTGCGATAGCTTCAAGCGTCTTCTCGGTGACGGATCTCAATTTGGTATTAAGCTCGAATATGCTCTCCAGCCAAGCCCCGATGGTTTAGCACAAGCATTTATTATTGGCGAAGAGTTTATTGGTAATTCGAGTGTGTGCTTGGTTCTTGGCGATAATATTTTTTATGGTCAGGGTTTTAGTGCCAAGCTGAAAAAAGCTGTCGAGAAGGCTCAGACTGGAGAAGGTGCGACTGTTTTTGGTTACCAAGTTAAAGATCCTGAACGTTTTGGTGTTGTAGAATTTGACCAAAACCAAAAAGCCATTTCTATTGAGGAAAAACCTGTAAATCCCAAAAGTCACTATGCAGTTACTGGTCTCTATTTTTATCCTAATAATGTTGTCGAGATGGCAAAGCGAGTTAAACCATCTGAGCGTGGTGAACTTGAAATTACGACCTTAAATGAGATGTATCTTAACCAGGGTAATTTGCATGTTGAAATGTTGGGACGCGGTTTTGCTTGGCTGGATACTGGTACCCATGAAAGTTTGCTAGAAGCAGCACAGTTTGTTGAAACGCTAGAGAAACGCCAAGGTTATAAAATCGCCTGTTTAGAAGAGATTGCCTATTTACAACGTTGGCTAACTGAAGACCAATTAATAGCACGCGGTGAACTGATGAGTAAAAACAGTTATGGCCAATATCTGTTAACCTTGGCTAAACCCTAGTCCCCATGACCAATCTTGCTAGCAAAACTAAAAAAGGTCTGCAATGGAGCGCCTTGGAACGTTTTTTAACCCAAGGTATTCAACTCGCAATTACCTTATATTTGGCGAGATTATTAGGGCCAACCGCTTTTGGCTTGGTGGGTATGCTGGCAGTGTTTATTGTCATTGCCAATGTGTTTGTCGATAGTGGTTTTACTTCGGCGTTAATTCGTAAAACCGATCGCACAGAAAGTGACTTGGTGACCGCCTTTTATTACAACATTGCCATGGCGGGTTTGTGCTACTTTGCTCTGTATATCAGTGCGCCTTTGGTTTCCGATTTCTATCAGCAAGCCGAGCTGCAAACCCTGCTGCGGATATTGGGCTTAGCTGTGCTGATCAACGCATTTACGTTAATTCCGCGCGTTAAGCTTAATGTGGCGATGGATTTTAAAACCCAAGCCAAAATATCGGTACTGAGTGTGCTGATCAGTGGGCCAACAGCGATAATATTAGCAATTAACGGCTATGGCGTATGGGCTTTGGTGGCGCAAACCTTGCTCAATGCCAGTTGTGCTACCTTTTTATTCAATCTGTTTGTCCCTTGGTTACCGCGTGGCCGCATTACTAAACACGCTTTTAATTATTTGATTGGTTATGGCAGCAAATTACTGTTATCTGGCTTATTGGATGTCACCTACAACAATCTGTATCAAATCATTATTGGCAAAAAATTCAACCCTGCTGTGGTGGGGCAATTCACTCAAGCCAATCAATTGGCCAGTGTGCCAGTAACTACCCTAACGGGCATTATTCAGCGCGTCACTTTCCCGCTGTTTAGCCAGTTACAAGACGAGCCTGATAGAATGGCAAACGCCTATCGCCAAACCTTAACGTTGTCGGCGCTAGTGATCTTCCCGTTGATTGGTGCGTTGGGGGTGATTGCTAAGCCGTTGTTAACCAGCCTATTAGGCGAGCAGTGGCAGGATGCCGCAGCGCTGCTCAGTGTGTTGTGTTTGGGCTATATGTTATACCCGATCCATTCCATCAATTTGAATTTGTTGCAAGTCACTGGCCGCAGCGATCTGTTTTTAAAGCTTGAGGTGATGAAAAAAATCATCGGCGTGACTGTGCTGCTGCTGAGCATTCCTTATGGCGTGCTGGCGATGTGCCTTGGTTTTACCCTGACCTCCTATTTAGCTTTGCTACTTAACACCTATTACACCGCTAAGTTAACGCATTTAAGCCAATGGCAACAATGTAAAGATATTTTACCTATTTGGCTTGCCGTGATTTTTGCTGCTGCCGTTGGATATGGCGCTGGTTTATATTTCCCGCAAGCTTGGTTGCAAATAGCGGTTAACTTGAGTGTGGCCTTATTAGTGTATGGCATGTATTTAGTGTTGGCGCAAAAGCCACTGCTGCTACAACTGCGCAGTACCTTACGCCGCTAATGGTTTAATTATTTTTACTTTTTGGATGTAAACATGACGAATAAAACAATTCCAGTCACCCAGCCATTTTTGCCAGAATTAAGCGAATTTGTGCCTTATCTTGAGAAAATTTGGGATAACCGGTGGCTAACCAACAATGGCCCGTTTCATCAAGAACTAGAAGCCAAGTTGGCTGAATACCTGGGTGTTGAGCATGTATCACTGTTTAATAATGCAACAATTGCATTAATCACCGCCTTGCAGGCGATGCGCATTCACGGCGAGGTGATCACCACTCCCTATTCGTTTGTGGCAACCAGCCATTCGATCATGTGGAATGGCTTAGAGCCGGTGTTTGTCGATATTGATCCAACCACTTTTAATATTGATCCTGCCAAGATAGAAGCAGCGATTACTCCACGCACGACTGCCATTATGCCGGTGCATTGCTACTCCAATCCGTGTGATGTTGAGGCTATTCAAAAAATTGCCGATAACTATGGCCTTAAAGTAATTTATGATGCGGCTCATGCTTTTGGGGTCAATTATAAAGGTGAGAGTTTACTTAAATGGGGTGACCTGTCGATTTTAAGCTTTCACGCCACCAAGGTATTTAATACCTTCGAAGGTGGAGCGATCATCAGCCCAGATGCCAAAACCAAGCAGCGTATTGATCGCTTAAAAAACTTTGGTATCGCCGATGAGCTAACAGTAACAGCAACAGGCATTAACGGTAAAATGAGTGAAATTAATGCCGCCTTTGGTTTAGTGCAGCTTAAACATATTGATGATGCAATGGCGCAGCGCCAAGCCGTCGATTCGCGTTACCGCAGTGAGCTTGCTGAGGTAACTGGCATTACCCTGTATCAGCATGATATCAATTCTAATAGCAACTTCTCTTACTTCCCTATCTTAGTGGAGGCAGAATACCCACTCAGCCGCGATGAGCTATACGAAAAGCTAAAAACTAATGGTATTTTATCGCGCCGTTATTTTTACCCGCTTATTAGCAATATGCCTATGTATCGGGGTTTACCAACTGCCGATACTCTGTATTTACCTCTGGCCAATGCTTTGGCTGAAAAGGTATTGTGTTTGCCGATTTTCAATGAGCTAACAGTTGAACAGCAGCAACAGGTTATTGCATTAATTAAAGGGAATTAGTCAGATGGCATTTTTAACTGAAAAGCAATTAAATGAAATGGGGTTTGCAGCACTAGGCCACAATGTGCAGATCTCGGATAAAGCTTCCATTTATGGTGCCCACCGCATCAAGATTGGTAATAACGTCCGTATCGATGGCTTTTGTGTTTTATCGGCGGGAGATGGGGGGATAGAAATTGGTAACTATGTGCACATTGCTGTTTTTGCATTGCTCATAGGTGCTGGCAAAATAACGGTCTCTGATTTCGCTGGGGTTTCGTCGAGAGTTGCAATTTATTCTAGTAACGATGACTATTCAGGCCTGTTTTTAACAAATCCTACTGTGCCTGTAGAATATACAAATGTAACACATGCCGATGTTTATTTAGGTAAACATGTCATTATTGGTTCTGGTTCTGTGGTACTCCCCGGTGTTATTTTGCACGAAGGTGTTGCTGTGGGGGCATTATCGATGATTACCAAAGATTGTGAAGCTTATGGTGTTTATATCGGTTCACCTGCGAAGAAGATAAAAAATCGTAAAAAAGCATTGTTGGATAAAGAATTTTTATTAATTAGTGTTGACAATAAAACATGTTGAAAATTGCTCATATTGCGCCGGATGAAAAATTTATAGAATCAGCCGTTGATATTTTTGAAACTGTTTATCCCGGTCAGAATATTTTTTATATAACGTCATCTAAACCCTGGACTTTTCTCGAAGAGAAACCTATATATAGACAGCTAAACAAAAAGAAGTGGTTGAAATTACTGTTCACTCAAAGGGATGAGTTAAAGGATTATGATTTAGTAATCCTCCATGGATTACCTAGTGCTTTCTTGATACCCATGGTATTGCTTAAGCAAAATTACGTTTGGTTAGGCTGGGGGTTCGATTATTATAGTCGCCCCTTTGATTCTGATTTATTGACCGTTCCGTTGGTTTTACCAAAAACGATGGAATACACAAAGGCATTTTTTGATGCGGACAGTAGCAATGAGAATCGGAGTTCAGACGTTTTAACTGCAATTGCAAAATCTTTAGTTAAAATGGTGGTTTGCAGTAAATTTTTTTACCAGTTAGCGATGCGGAATTTAAAAGTATTTTCACCTGTTTTGCCGCTAGAATATGATTTGGTTAAAGAAAAGTATGGACTTGGTAAATATACTCAATATTCACCTTGGAACTATGGAATTTTAGAAAGGCATATTATTAAAAATATGCAACTAGGTGAGATAGATTCAGCTAATGCTATTTTGCTTGGAAATAGTGCTACGGCAACCAATAATCATTTAGAAGCACTAGATATCCTAGAAAACTCTGGCTCGTCAAGGACTATTATTTTACCACTAAGTTATGGTGATAAAAATTATGCCAAATTGATTAATGGATATATAAATAGTAACCCTAAATTATTGAATAAATGCCAAGTGCTTGATGCTTTTATGCCTTTGGCTGAATATAATGCCATCATTAATGGTTGTGGTTTTGTTATTATGAACCATGTGCGTCAGCAAGCATTAGGTAATATAGTTGCTATGATGTATCGTGGTTCTAAGGTTTTTTTTCGAGAGGAATCTGTACTTTATAAATATTTCAAAAATATGAATGCATTTGTTTATTCAGTACAAGAATTAAAGATTAATCCCCGTTTATTAGATGTTCATCTCAACATTAATGAAATCGAACATAATCGCCTAATTTTAAAATCTATATGGTCTGAAGATGTTATATTCCAACGTACTAAAGATTTGGTTAATTCTTCAATAAAGCCTAAACGATAATTTAAATTCATTAATCCAATAACCCAGATAATACCTGCAATGCTTTAATTATAGTGTAGAAGAAGCCAACTGCTGAAAAGTGGTACGCTCTATATCGCCAAAGTAAAAGTGTATCACCATCAATTATCAACAGTTAACCGAAGATAGGCGATACCAGATTTCAGTTCTGTTAGAACGGGATTTTCGATAGCCACCATTGTCAAATGTATTCATTGTCATCGCTTAAGCGTGTATCGGGAGATTAAACGTTGCTAAGTACAATCGCACTATTACCCAAAGATGGCACATTAAAAGCTGTAAAACTTAGGCGTCAATCGGCCAAATATTATTCAATACCTGAGCGGTGCATAGAGCCCTACTGCTATTGCTGTAGCACTATTGGAGTCCAGAGCAGATTTCCAGTGTATTAACTAAAGTCGGTGCCGCTGTCAGCCATGA
>ERZ1673961.399-NODE-399-length-18722-cov-3.751379_pt1 | contig 18722 bp, 16 predicted proteins | sample MGYA00580189_ERZ1673961 | MGnify/ENA primary metagenome ERZ1673961 (study PRJEB41334, sample SAMN05608105) | rock metagenome | biome: terrestrial subsurface; feature: shale formation; material: shale | place: USA: Pennsylvania ... | reverse complement strand
AAGTGCATAACACCACGGCAGATAAACGCCACTGAGCCGTAATCTCTGGCCATGGTTCGAATTAAGCGAGACTTAGTACCACCTGCATTTAAATGGTACGTAGCGCCACGCTCAAAGCTGTCACATTCGATTTTTAGCTCGGGTAACAGCTCGGCCAGAATGTCTTTAGGCTGCATTTCAACAAAGAATCGAGGCGTTGTGACTGGCTCTTTAAGTAGGTGCGCATCCTTTTGGAATGCTTGAACGGTAAGCATACCGTCAGCGCTGGTGGACTTGGCCACAATGAATTTTTCAATCCAAACCTGATCGCCTCGCTCGTTCACATCGGCCATCGTGACCTCGATCTCTGAACCGCGCTTAATCCCGTAGTCATCCCGATAAACGGCAGCCTGATCCATGATTTCCATAACCAGCTTGTTGCCGTCCATCGAAGCACACTCAATGTAGGTAAACGAATGAATGTGCTCGATAGGTATGTCATTTTCGTTGGTGACAACTTTTTGGGCGAGAAAGTACTCTTTATTACTCAATGACTCGGCCTCCCATACCAATCGCGCCCTGACGGACAGTGATCGACTCGGCCTCATAAACCTCTGCAATCACTTCAAAAGAAATTGAGGAAGCAAACAGGCGAGTATTTTTATGGTCTACTTCGGCGGGTTCGGTCATCGCATCTTTACGGCCACGTATCTCGATGCTGATTTCCATTTCAGTACCCGCGAGCATAGTTTTCGCTCTGAATACGTGCTTACGCTTGCCCTTGGTATGACGTAGCCAAACCATCAAACCTAGCGCTAGGCGGCTAAGGGTAGACTGGTTCCAAGCTAGGGCATTAATGCGGTAGGTAAGCGCGACAAAGGACTTATTAACCACGGCATAAGGCTGACCTTGCTCATTGGTTAGTTCGCCACAATCAGCAATATCGACGTACTCCGCGCCATCAACAAACCCAATCACCGGATCGCGCGTGATATAGCAAACAGGTAAAAGCTCATTGCGGTTTGCTTTCACCTTATCGCCTAATTTGGCCGTTAACTTAGATAGGAATGACACTGGATCGTTAAAGTTGCCGTAATAAATCTTTCTCGACTTATCACGGCCAACAAAGCGAGAAAACTCACTGTTCTCTCGCCGTTTAGTGTCAGTCACAACTAAGGAATCAAGCACGTTCTGGAAAAAGGCAGCTACCGCTCGGTCAATGTCGGTTAGCTCTGTGTGTTCCACTTTGCCATCGAATGTCACTACATCGCATGTAACTTCAAAGAACGTCTCATCCAGTTGCATGATTAGTCCTCCAAATCGTCCAGCTTGTAATACTTACGGCCTTTAACGATAGTGATGCACTTATCGCTTCGGTGTAAGGTCACATCGAACTTGTGGAAGTTGCTCGTTAGGATAGGTAGGTAAGCCGATACAGGCTCATTGCGCTGATAGCCGTCTCGTGTTTTACGGCCTTTACCGGAACGGTTGCCCTCATAGATTTGGATGACCGCGCAATCAAAATCAATCTTGGCCATGTCTGCGATCGCTGCATCAAGGTCTTTGCACATGTTAAGTACGTTCGCACACAACATGACGCAAAAACGGCGTTTTGAGCTGTCAATTTCGGCAATATTGTTCACTACGCCTTTGGTTTTTGAGTTCGGATCAAAGTGAGTGACCGTCATGCTCTGCTTGTGGTAGTTAGTGAGGTATTCTTCTGTTAGGTCTGGAAACTTACCGCAACCAAAGTTAAGAATGTTGTTCGCGTATGACCAGTTAGGTGCAAGTTTGCTCAGGCGCTTTGCACTGACTGGAACTTGCTTTCGGCTAGTCTGTAATGTCATGCCCACTCCATGATTGGAGCGGCGCTTTAAGGATGGGATGGGGTTAAGCTGATATTAACGTTAAAGCTCGGTTACGTCACGTTTCTTAAACTATTTTCAGAATCTAAATTCGTTGAGTGTTCGAATAGATGAAACGGTGTATAAAATAGCTTGTAATCTACTTGTTTACGTGCCGGTTTAGAAATTACAGTGCGAATAGTAGGTTGCCTCCACCGCTGACTTTTAGGCCATAACAGTGAGTATATGTTAACGGAGGTGTATGAGTATATGTTGTTGATTGTCGTACTCAATTGGTTGGCTTTCTGCCACTGTATTCATCAAAATCAACGTTTAACCCTGTTTCAAACATACCTTAGCTAACAGTTTTCGGTATCAGTTAAGGTATGGCTTTGTATAAATAGCTGCTCAGATAATAAGTATAAAGCTATGTGTAAGTGAGTTTACGCAAGAAACGCCGATCTTTTTCTGTTAACTATTAAGGTATCTAAAATGGTTTGCAAAGTTCAAAAAGGAGCTCCTGATCTAAGTGGCATGTCGATTCTGCTAGTAGATGAGAATCATGCGATTCGTCGTAGCTTAAAGTGTGTACTGAATGGTTTTGGAGCCTTAGTCACTACAGTTAGCAGTGTGCATGAAGCTATACTTTCATTTAAAAATGTTCAGTTCGATGCAGTATTATCTGAGCTGCTTTTGAAAGATGGAAAGGGGTCAGAACTTTTATCTCAGTACCTCAAGCATCAGCCCGAAGGTACTTTTTATATGATGAGCGAACAAGGTAATGCTGCAAATGCATCGGACATCATTCGCCGAGGGGCCCAGAGTTTTTTTGAAAAGCCTGTAGACTCAATATCGTTGGCTACACAGCTATCTCGAGATTTATCTAATAAACCCAAAAGACTGACTCTAGCTCAGCGGCTCTCACCTTATCTTTCAATAGCTGACCCTGTGATGTTACATGCGTTAACCGATATACTGTCTTATGCAAAATGCGATGAATCAGTATTGATTAATGGAGACTCTGGAACGGGAAAGGAATTGGTGGCCAGAGCTCTCCATGGTCTCAGTCATAGAGTTGATAAACCTTTTGTGGCTATTAACTGCGGGGCGATACCCGAAACCATGCTTGAGGCAGAGCTTTTTGGTCATGAAAAAGGTGCTTTTACTGGAGCATGCACCTTTCATAAAGGATGCTTTGAGCAAGCCCAGGGAGGTACGCTTTTTCTTGATGAAATTGGGGATATGCCGTTAGCAGCTCAAACCTCTTTGTTACGCGTGCTTGAGCAAAAAGTGATAAGACGAGTGGGTGGAGAAAAAGAGATTGTTGTTGATGCTCGCATCATCGCTGCTACCCATAGAGACCTGCAAGAAAGAGTTTCTGTGGGGCAGTTTCGAGAAGACTTATTGTTTCGCCTGAATGTGTTGCAACTGTTTATTCCCCGCTTACGTGACCGTCCAGCCGATATCGAAATGTTAGCCAGTATTTTTTTGAAGAGCTACCTTCAGAAACATATCACCAATGAAGGTGAGCTCGTTGTTACCCCTGAATTTTCTGATGAAGCTCTGTCGGCTCTTAAAGCCTATCATTGGCCTGGTAATGTGCGTGAGTTATATAACTTTATGACTAGGCTGGCAGTGCACTTGCCTGCTGATCTTAACGAGATAAGTGTTGGGCTGATTGAGCGGCTATTACCTCAAAATCTTATTAAGCGGAATAGCTTGGTGGATGAAGGGGTCTTTATTCCTAAGGGGACAACATTAGCCGATGCTGAATGGCTACTCATTGATGCTGCGTTGAAACAGGCAGACTTTAATCGTAGCAAAGCCGCAGCGTTATTGGGCATTGGAGAGCGCACACTTCGCCGTAAGCTGAATGGTTGTTAGCGTTGGACTCTATTGATGTTCCATAGCTCATGGCTAACATTTCAATGCTGTAAGAGAAATGTTATGTCTGGGGGCTCAATTTCGTTCATTCTCAACTGCAGCTTGTCGTGATTAGTGAATCACGCTTGTATATACTGGTCTAATTCTCCTATCGCAGCAAATGATTATCGAGTTGAGCGCCTTTCTTCCCCAAAAAATTAATAATACTGGTTACAAGTCTGGTTAGAGAACCTGTTCTTCTATCTAGTGACTCCTCTCATTTTTCGTTCTGAAAAAGCATCTTGCGGCCATAGTGGCCGATTCTAGATCGGCCACTATGGCCTTTTTACAACTACCAGACAAGGAATTAGCATATAAAAACAAGTGCTTATGCGTTGGTATGTTAGTTGCTTAAGTGTCCTGCCTTGTCTCGCAGGGTGCAGTTTACTTATCGCTTTTTAGTAGAAGGAGAAGGAAATGGCTGGTTATCTAACAGGCTTCGACAACGACTTTTTTAGTCAGTTTGACCACATGCGCCGACAAATGAATCGCTTATTTGGCGAGTCGGGAGGAGCTACGGGTATCCGCTCGGTGACGGCGGGCACATTCCCGGCAATCAATGTAGGCGCATCAACTAAACATGTAGATGTTTATGTATTTGCTGCCGGCCTCGACTCGGAGCAGTTTCAGCTCTCATTGCAACAAAATCTGCTTACAATAGCAGGAGAGCGAAAAATTCAGTTGCCTGAGGGGGTACAATCCTATCGACGTGAGCGATTCAATGGTGCGTTCAAGCGTACTCTCGCATTGCCTGACGATGTTAACCCTGATGCGGTTGAAGCCACCTATCGCGATGGCGTCTTGCATATTGTTGTACAACGTGCAGAGGAAGTGCAGCCGCGCAAGATTGAAGTGAAGTAAATTCCCATGGATACCCACATTGATAACTATGTATGAAGGAGTAACGAAAAATGAGTAACAGCAAAACTGTTCAGCCAGCAGAGTCTGCCGCTGAAGTGAAGAGCGAGCTGGCATTGCTTCCGTCTGTAGACATCTATGAAGACGCTAAGAATATAACGCTAAAGGCAGATCTGCCAGGGGTATCAAAAGAGGGACTTTCTATTGAACTGGATGGAGAAACGCTGACTATAGAAGCTAGGCTGAATACTGATATGCCGGAAAGCATGACAACGCTTTATGCAGATGTTAGCGGAAATCGTTATGTACGCCGTTTTTCTCTCAGCAGTGAATTGGAAGTGGGCAAAATTAATGCCGAAATGAAAAACGGCGAGCTGACACTCATCATTCCTAAGCGAGAAGATCTTCAACCAAGAAAGATTGAAGTCAAAGCCGGTTAATAGCTATGGCGGTATAGCCTCTAACTGTACCGCCTTGATATTCATTTATATTCATTTGTTTAACTCTCGCGAGGGAGTGTCCATGGAGCATTCTATACTAATAAACTGTGGGGTGGTCCTAGCCACAGCTACTGGCTTGGTAACTTTATTTTACTGGCTTAGGTTGTCTCCCATTTTGGGTTATCTTGTTACTGGGGTGCTGGTTGGACCATCAGTTATGGGTATCCTAGAACACGGCCCTTCGCTTAGTTTTTTGGCCGAGTTAGGTGTCGTACTACTGATGTTCACCATCGGTTTAGAATTTTCTCTTTCGCGTTTGCTGTCGGCTAAAAAACTGGTCCTGGGACTGGGTGGTGGTCAAATGATGATTACTTCCTTAGTACTTGGTGGCTTTGCTATGTTAGTAGGGGCATCGTTAGTAGAAGCTTTTGTGGTGTCAGTGGCACTGAGCATGTCTTCCACAGCTATTGTTTTGAAACAGCTAGGGGAACAAAACGAATTGGCTTCTCCACATGGCCGAATTAGTGTGGGGGTGCTGTTGTTTCAGGATATTGCTGCAGTTCCAATTTTAGCATGCCTCCCAATCCTGGCGCTAGGTAGTGTGCATATTGAGTCTGCTCTAAGTATTACTTTGCTAAAGGTGGTCTTAGTATTTGTCGGTTTGCTGTTTACTGGCCGTTATCTTTTACCGCACGTGCTTAACGGAGTCGCGAAGACACGTTCGTTGGAACTGTTTATGTTAACCGCGCTATTGATGGCCTTTACTGCTGCTGCTATATCCCACGTTGTTGGACTGTCCCCGACATTGGGGGCGTTTATGGCTGGAGCTCTTCTGGGGGAAACGCGATTTAGACATCAGATTGAAGCCGATATTCGACCTTTTAAAGATCTGATGTTAGGAGTATTTTTCCTTTCGATAGGAATGCAGCTTGAGCCGTTAGTATTCGTATCTGAATTTGACGTGATTCTAATTGTCTTATCCGGGGTAATATTCGTTAAAGCACTTGTCCTAGTTCCACTAGTCCGCTTTTTTAAGCACCGAACGGAAGAAGCATGGCATTCGGCTGTTACGTTGGCACATGGGGGGGAGTTTGGCCTTTTGGTAGCTAGCAGTGCTTTGGCTAGTGGCATATTAGAGGAGTCCGTGGTGCAACCTGTGCTCGCAGCGATCATCGTCAGTATGTTATTGGCACCATTACTGATGCGCTTAAGTACACCTATTTCGAGATTTGCCACTAACAAAAACGAGTAGATTGGCATTTGGATGCTGAGGCTGAGATATCTAACTATGGCGAGAACTTACAGGGCCATGTGATTATCTGTGGTTATGGACGTTTAGGACAAAACGTCTATCAAGTTTTACAGATAGAAGGTATTGATGTGTTGGCTCTAGACCTAGATTCTCAAAAGGTACACGAAGCCCACTCTGCGGGTGAGCCGGTGTTGTATGGGAATGCTACCCATCCTGGAATATTGCGAGCGGTTGGCTTGGAGCGAGCCAAGGCATTAGCTATTACAATAAGAGATACTTTAACAGCGAGGCGAGTTGCAGTACTAGCTAGGTCAATTGGGTTTAACGGTCCCATTTTAGTCCGTAGTCCTCGTGGACGCGATGAAGAAATCTTATCGGAAGTACATGCTACAGTTTTTCCCGAAGGCTTGGAGACTAGTTTGTCATTCGCTGGACAACTATTAATTATGTTGGAATTACCTGCCTCTAAAGTGGAACAGCACGTCAACCAAATTCGGGCTCAGAATTATAACGTTTTTCGTCGTTTTTTTCACACTTCAGATGTAGATCACGCAGAGGAGCAGCAACTCGATTATCCAACGTTATTACGTTCGGTAGTTATTCATGAAGAACATTACGCCGCTAGTAGAAGTCTTGAAGAACTACAAATGATAGGGCTTGGTGTTGAGATTGTTGACGTTCGCAGAGGACCACTTACTGTGCCAGGTCGATTACTGGATAGTAAGCTAAAAGAGGGTGATGTGGTCGTTCTCTGTGGGGAACATGATTTACTAGATTCGGCAATAGCTCGGTTAATTGAGGGGCCCTAATGAGTGACGATGAGCATGTTAATAAAAGAGTAGAAAAGCCCATATCCGAAACGGCCAGATATTGGAAAGTCATGAATTTCTATGAGCGCTTTGAACAAATTATTGCCCTATTACTCAGCTTTGTCATAGCAATCATCATTATGGTTGCCCTGTTTCGTTTAATACATGAAGTAATGGTACTACTGATAGGTAGTGGATTAAATCCATTGAAGTTCGAGGGATTTCAAGGGCTATTTGGCATGATTATGACATTGCTGATCGCAATGGAGTTTAAACATTCAATTATTCGAGTGATTCATCGCAAAGTACATATTATTCAAGTAAAAACAGTGTTGATGATTGCCCAGCTCGCTCTTGCAAGGAAGTTTATCATTCTCGACTTTAAAACAACCAGTGCAACCGAAGTGTTCTCTTTGAGTTTTGTTGTTCTGGCTATAGCTATAGCTCATTGGTTATTGCGTGAAAGGGATCGCGTAGAAAAATGGGATGAAACCCCATAGTAAGCCTAGAGGGATAAATGGAATGAAAGATCAAGAAACAAATAGACCAATATGCAAAGACAGCGCATTAAATGAATCAACGGGAGAGGGTAGCCGTAGCGATGATTTATTGGAGTACGAGAAAAAGTGCACAGAGTATGAGGACAAACTTCTACGCCTGCGTGCTGATATGGACAACTTAGCCAAGCGATCGGCAAGAGAGGTGGAAAAGGCTAGAAAGTACGCCGTTTCTCAGTTGTTGGAATCGTTACTCCCAGTAAAAGATAGTCTCGAATTAGGACTAGAGTCTGGACGTGAAGACACTCCAGTGGAGAAAATCTTGGAGGGGGTGACGTTAACGTTGGAGCAGCTTGACACCGTACTAAAAACATTTGGGGTGAGGACTATCGACCCTTTAGGACAGGCTTTCAACCCAGAGCATCATGAAGCTATGCGGGTGGTGAGTTGTAGTGACGTGCCACCGAATACGGTCTGTGAAGTTCACCAAAAAGGTTACCTTCTGCATGATCGAGTTATTAGGCCAGCAAGGGTCGGAGTTTCTAAGTTACCTGACCCAGGATCGGATCGATAAATGCTAAGTCAAGATAGAGAAAGGAGAAACTACTATGGCAAAAACCATTGGTATTGATTTGGGAACCACCAACTCTTGTGTTGCTGTAATGGAAGGTGACAGACCAAAAGTGATTGAAAATGCAGAAGGTGGGCGCACTACCCCTTCGATAGTGGCATTTTCCTCTGAAGGGGAGCTACTTGTAGGTCAGCCTGCAAAACGTCAGGCAGTGTCAAACCCTGAGAATACCCTATTTGCGGTGAAACGTTTAATAGGTCGTCGCTTTGATGACCCCATGGTGCAAAAAGATATTGATATGGTGCCATACAAGATCATTAAAGCAAACAACGGGGATGCCTGGCTGAAAGTAAGTGGCAAGAAAATGTCTCCTCCTGAAATATCGGCCAAAGTGTTACAAAAAATGAAACAAACCGCTGAGGAATATTTAGGAGAGCAAGTAAGTGGTGCTGTGATCACAGTGCCTGCCTACTTTAATGATGCCCAACGTCAGGCTACCAAAGATGCAGGGCGTATTGCCGGACTTGAGGTTAAGCGCATTATTAACGAGCCTACCGCTGCCGCGCTCGCCTATGGTATAGATAAAAATCGTGGTGATCAGAAAATCGCGGTTTATGATTTAGGTGGTGGTACATTTGACATATCAATTATAGAAATTGCCGAAGTAGATGGCGAGCATCAGTTTGAAGTACATGCTACCAATGGCGACACATTTTTGGGTGGTGAAGATTTTGATAAGCGTCTAATTGATTTTCTGGCAGACGACTTTAAAAAATCCCAGGGCATGGATCTTCGAGGCGATCCTTTGGCAATGCAACGTTTAAAAGAAGCTGCTGAAAAAGCCAAGATCGAGCTTTCGTCTTCAAAACAAACAGAAGTTAACTTGCCTTACATAACGGCGGACGCTAACGGACCTAAACATCTTACAACTAAAATTACTCGAGCGAAATTTGAGTCGTTAGTTGAAGACCTTATTGTCCGCAGCATTGAGCCTTGTAAAACAGCCTTAAAAGATGCCGGGTTTGCTGTTTCAGATATTGATGAGGTAATTCTCGTTGGTGGTCAAACCCGGATGCCAAAAGTACAGGAGAAAGTAAAAGAATTTTTTAATAAGGAACCACGTAAAGATGTGAATCCCGATGAAGCCGTTGCCATGGGTGCAGCGATTCAAGGGGCCGTACTGAGTGGTGATGTCGAAGATGTACTGTTGCTGGACGTAACCCCACTATCATTAGGCATCGAAACGCTCGGTGGAGTAATGACAAAACTGATCGAAAAAAACACCACGATACCTACTAGAGCGACAGAAGTATTTTCAACCGCTGATGACAACCAATCGGCGGTAACCGTACACGTTCTTCAAGGCGAACGTGAAAAAGCTGTAGATAACAAATCGCTTGGTCAATTTAATCTAGAAGGCATACCAGCAGCACCGCGAGGTACCCCTCAAATAGAGGTAACTTTTGATATTGATGCGAATGGCATTCTCAATGTTTCAGCAAAAGATAAGGAATCGGGTAAAGAACAGTCTATCGTTATTAAAGCATCCAGCGGGCTTAGTGAAGATGAGATACAACGGATGATCAAAGATGCAGAAGACCATGCTGAGGAAGACCGCCAATTTCAAGAGTTGGTTCAAGCTCGAAACCAGGCGGATGCTTTGATTCATTCTACCAGAAGCACATTGCAGCAAATGGAAAACAAAATAGAAGATGTAGATAAGGCCAATATTGAATCTGCAATCAATTCATTAGAAGAGGCGATTAAAGGTAGTGATAAAAGTGTAATAGAGGATAAAACCAAAGCTTTGCTCGAAGCTACGATCAAGCTGAATAATTCTGAGTCCGATTCAGCTACTTCGTCATCGAAAGCTTCGCCGGATGATGACGATATCATAGATGCTGAATTCGAAGATACGTCCAAGCATTAATGCACTGAAATTAGACTCTAGTTTTAAAAGCCAAGGAAAATAGCTATGAAACATAATGGTTCTAGAAACCTTTTAGCTACGGTGCTCGGATTGAGTATCGCCATCGCAATGCCTACATGGGCAGAAATAGCCAAGCCTGAGGAGCAAAGCAAGACTGCGCAGGCTATCCAAGATCAAGTGGATTTGGAAAGCGCTAAGCAAGCCGCGGAGAACAGAAAGAAAATAACCAAAGATGCTATTTCTGCGGTTCAAGAATCTAAAAATGCGCTCAAGCTACTCGATGAAAACAAAGTAGATGAGGCTTTAGCGGCACTAGAAAGGGTTACAGGGAAGCTTGAACTGATCATTGCGAGAGACCCTAAGTTGGCTTTTGCACCAATTGATGTCGCTGTTAATAGTTACGATCTGATAGCCTTGCCGGAAACGGTAAAAAAAGTGGTAGAGCAAGCTGAAAACCACCTTGAAGAATATGAGGTTCAGGCTGCTCGAAAACTGCTTGAAAATTTGGTAAGTGAGATAGTAATCAGTACTACTAGCATTCCATTGGCGACCTATCCTCAGGCAATCAAAGCGACAGTACCGCTTATTGATGAAGGGAAAATTAATGAGGCAAAACAGGATTTGCAATTGGCCTTAAATACCTTAGTAGTCACAGACAGAGTTATTCCGTTGCCTGTACTACGTGCTGAGACTTTATTAAAAGACGCTGAAGAACTGTCTGAGAAAAAAGAGCGCTCTGAGGGAGATAACGAGAACCTGGAGAGCATTTTCACTGAAATTCAAACTCAGTTGGAAATGGCTGAGCTGTTGGGGTATGGAAAAAAATCAGACTTCAAAACTATTAATGAAGAGCTGGAAAAGATTAAACGGAAATTAGATGGTAATAAATCGGGCACAGGCTGGTACGACAAAGTCAAAAAGCAGATATCTGATCTGTTTTAGCGATTAATAACACGTAGCTCACTTATATTCATGCTTGGTGATCAAAGCAAATGGGCAATGCTACTGTGCAGCAACGTGTTGTTCGACAGAAACGGTCAATAGAACCCAATACAAGTAACATAGACTGACTCCACTCTCAAGGGTATAACTTTGTTTATCTAGCCCTTGAGAATGGTTCAATTTGAACATACTAAGTACAAGGAAATACTTTTCGAGTATAGCTAACAATGAAACGTCAATTAGGAGATAGACATGACAATGCTACAAGATTTCCGCGAGGGCCTGCATGAAACTTGGGATTCCATGATGGAGGGATGGCAAAAGCTGTTTAGAAAAGCGTCAGGAGCTATAACGCGTTTTCAAGCCGGAACTAATGATTCACCGGAAACAAAACAGGAACTTGCAACACGAAGTACTGGCTGGGGTGTAATGGCTTCTGAAGTTTTTGATGATGGAAACAAGCTGGTGGTTAAACTAGAAGCTCCAGGTATGGATAAAGAAGATTTTGACATCCAAGTCGTTGAAAACAACTTAATGGTACGAGGTGAAAAGCGCTTTGAGCGCGAAAGAACAGAAGGTAACTATAGGATTTCCGAATGTGCCTATGGTCAATTTTCTAGAGCTATTCCGTTACAGCAAGATGTGGATGTAACCAAGGCAAACGCGACTTATAAGAAAGGAATATTACACATTGAACTTCCCAAAGTGAATAAGGATAGACGTAAGTTGATTAATGTGAAGGTAAATTAGTCACCTATAGTGATATCGGATCTGCATTTGCTTGTTCAAATAAGATGGCTGGTGAAGCTATGGGATTTTGAAGTATTTAAAAAGAATGTCGTCTTATACAAGGAGCACTGTAAGCGAGATCAGCTTCACAGCCTTATTTTTTCCAAGCCAAAATGAAGTTAACAGGTTTTGCTTGAGTTAACTTGCTTTGAGGCGGGGCATTTACATTTAACCACTCAATTTAATGATGGAGTATTTGTTCTATGAGAATGGATAAATTAACCAGTAAGTTCCAACTAGCCTTGTCAGATGCACAAAGCCTTGCATTAGGTCATGACAATCAGTATATCGAGCCACTTCATTTGCTTTCGGCATTATTGAACCAGGAGGGTGGTTCTATTAGACCCCTGTTAGCAAAAGCAGGAGCAAACACTGACCAATTGCGTTCTCAGCTAAGTGCAGCGATAGAGCAGCTGCCGAAAGTCAGCGGCGATGCTGGTGATGTGCATGTATCTAATGAGCTTACGCGCTTGCTGAACCAAACCGATAAACTAGCACAAAAACGTAAAGATCAGTATATATCCAGCGAACTTTTCTTGTTAGCCGCTGTTGAAGATAAAGGAGCAACTGGTGCGCTATTGAGAGAAGTTGGAGCGACCAAGGCAGCGATCGAAAAGGCAATTGAAGAAGTACGAGGGGGGCAAACCGTAGACGACCCCCATGCAGAAGAACAACGGCAGGCTCTAGAGAAATATACACTTGATCTGACCGAACGAGCCGAACAAGGCAAGTTGGATCCAGTCATTGGGCGTGATGACGAGATTCGTCGTGTGATTCAGGTCTTGCAACGACGAACGAAAAATAACCCGGTACTGATTGGCGAGCCTGGAGTTGGTAAGACTGCACTTGTGGAAGGGCTAGCTCAACGTATTGTTAATGGCGAAGTACCTGAGGGGCTAAAAGAAAAACGGCTCCTATCTCTAGATATGGCTGCACTCATCGCTGGAGCTAAGTATCGAGGTGAGTTTGAAGAGCGCTTAAAGGCAGTGCTCCATGACGTGGCTAAGCAAGAAGGCTCAATCATTCTCTTTATCGATGAAATTCATACTATGGTGGGTGCCGGTAAAACAGATGGTGCAATGGATGCTGGCAATATGTTGAAACCAGCGCTTGCACGTGGTGAGTTGCACTGTGTCGGGGCAACGACGCTAGATGAGTATCGACAATATATTGAGAAAGATGCCGCCTTGGAGCGACGGTTCCAAAAGGTGTTGGTGGATGAACCATCCCAGGAGGATACAATTGCTATTTTAAGGGGATTAAAAGAGAAATATGAACTTCATCATGGTGTAGATATTACCGATTCGTCGATCGTCGCTGCGGTAAATTTGTCCACCCGATATATCACGGATAGGCAATTACCTGATAAGGCCATTGACCTTATTGACGAAGCGGCATCGCGCATTCGGATGGAAATTGACTCCATGCCCGAAGAAATGGATAAGTTGGATCGGCGGTTGATCCAGTTAAAAATGGAAAGGGAAGCATTAAAGAAAGAGACCGATCAAGCTTCGAAGAAACGGCTCGAGATTTTGGAAGAAGATATCGAGAAACTAGAGAAGGAGTTTTCCGATCTTCAAGAAGTCTGGAAAGCAGAAAAAGCTGTTTTGCAAGGGGCCGCTCATATTAAGGAAGAGCTTGATCGGGCTAGAATAGACTTAGATGCAGCTAGAAGAGCGGGTGATCTTAGCCGCATGTCTGAACTTCAGTATGGCCGTATCCCCGAGCTTGAAAAGCAGCTTGCAGCTGCTCAACAAGCTGAAACTCAAGAAATGACGTTGTTAAGGAGTAATGTTACAGAGGAAGAAATCGCCGAGGTGGTTTCCCGCTGGACAGGTATTCCTGTGTCTAAAATGCTAGAAGGTGAGCGTGAAAAGCTATTACATATGGAGGAAGCTCTACGCAACCGTGTTATTGGCCAAGAGGAGGCTATTGAAGCAGTAGCTGATGCCATTCGGAGCGCTCGTGCAGGCTTGTCAGATCCAAGACGACCTAATGGTTGCTTCTTGTTCTTAGGACCTACTGGTGTAGGTAAAACAGAGCTAACCAAAGCATTGGCCGAGTTTTTGTTTGATACCGAAGAGTCTATGGTTCGAATCGACATGTCGGAATTTATGGAAAAACATTCCGTTGCACGTTTAATTGGTGCTCCTCCTGGCTATGTGGGTTATGAAGAAGGCGGGTATCTGACGGAAGCTGTTCGCCGTCGCCCGTACGCGGTTATTCTGTTGGATGAAGTGGAGAAAGCACATCCTGATGTATTTAATATTCTTTTACAAGTGATGGATGATGGACGACTAACTGATGGACAAGGCAGGACTGTAGATTTCCGTAATACCGTCATAGTAATGACATCTAATTTGGGTAGTCAGTTGATTCAAGAGCTTACAGGTGATGAAAACTATGATGCTATGAAAGAACAGGTTATGGAGGTTGTCGGTCAGCATTTTAGACCCGAGTTTGTAAACCGCTTGGATGAGACTGTTGTGTTTCACCCACTTAAACAAGACCAGATTCGAGATATTACGCGAATACAAGTGGATTATTTACGACAACGAATGGCTGACAATGATTTAGTTCTAGAGGTGGAAGACCATGTGCTTGATCTAATTGCCGAGGCGGGATTCGATCCAGTGTTTGGTGCGAGACCCTTAAAACGAGTTATCAAAAGCCGGTTGGAGCGAGCATTAGCTAAACAAATATTGGCTGGACAGTGCAAACCGGGAGACACAATCAAAGTTTCTCGCAACGGAGATGATATAGAATTTCAAGTTATTGTTCAGGCAGATGTTATTGAATAGTCTGATTCTATCGAATAGGCGTAATCATCTGATTACGCCTTTTGGGGTGAAAGAGTTGTTATGGAATTTAAAGACTACTACAAAGTACTAGGTGTAAAACGCGACGCGACATTGGATGATATAAAACGGGCCTATCGAAGAATGGCACGTAAGTATCATCCCGACGTGAGTGATGAGCCTGATGCTGAAGAACGCTTCAAAGCAATCAATGAAGCGCATGAGGTGTTGAAGGACCCAGAAAAACGTGCAGCGTATGATCAACTGGGAGCAAACTGGAAGGCAGGACAAGATTTTCAGCCACCTCCGGATTGGGAGCAGGGGTTCGAGTTCAACGGTGGTGGGTTCACTAATGCGGATGCCGATAACTTCAGTGATTTTTTTGAAAGCCTATTTGGACAAAGTGGCTTTTCGAGGGGGTTTGGTGGACGTCGCAGAGGCTTTCATGCTCATGGAAATGATATCCACGCAAAAATTACTATCGATCTGCAAGATGCCTTTAACGGAGCATCACGCAACGTAACCTTGAAACATCCTGAAGTTGGTGTTGATGGCCGCTCCTATTTTAAAGAACGAAGCTTAAATGTAAAAATCCCTAAGGGCGTTCGCGAAGGGCAGAGTATTCGTTTGGCAGGTCAAGGTGAGCCCGGAGTTGGAGATGGGAAAGCAGGAGATCTTTACCTTGAGGTGCAGTTTAAGCCGCATCCTTATTATAGAGTTGATGGTAAGGACATTTATGTGGATTTACCCGTTGCCCCGTGGGAAGCTGCTTTGGGAGCAACGGTAAATGCTCCAACACCGATAGGCTCTGTCAACCTGAAGATACCACCTGGTTCCGACACTGGTAAAAAACTACGACTTAAGGGGCGTGGCATTCCCGCTAAAACGCCAGGTGACCTCTATGTAATAGTAAAAGTCGTATTGCCTAAAGCGGATAGTGAAAAAACTAAACAAGCCTATGAAGCTTTTCAAAAAGCTTGCTACTTTGACCCACGGGAACACATGGGAGTATGACGATGGCGAAAGCACTGATAACTTTATTTGAAGGCGATATTTTAGACGATACTCAACAAATTACCTTGGCTGAATTGTGTAGAGCCTGCAATATGTCTGCCGACCAAGTTATAGAATGGGTTGATTATGGCATCCTAGAACCTGAAGGGTTACAACTTAGTTGCTGGCGTTTTACTGGGGTGGGTTTAAAACGAGTAATGCGTGCGTCACGTTTGCAACGTGATTTAGGCCTAAATACGGCAGGAGTTGCTCTAGCACTTGACCTGTTAGATGAAATGCAAGAACTTCGCCAGCGTTTATATCGTTATGAAGCAAGCGGAGGCTGATTAGATTTATGAGCACCGCGATCGATAAGAAAATATGGCAAACTCATGCGTGGAGAAACCGTTTGCAGTCTCTAGTATTGCTCGGACTAATGTTTACTTACACTGGCTTACTGGGGGGGTTAATATTTGGTGGGTATGGTTTAACTATCTTATTGGTTTTTACCGTACTGACATTGAGCCTAAACCCCTCGGTTTCTCCTAGCTTTACTATGCGTCTATATCAGGCTGAGAGATTGTCGCCACAACAAGCTCCCGGCTTGTACGACCGAATAAATATTCTTGCTAAACGCGCTGGTTTGGTAAATGAGCCAGAATTGTATTATATACCAAGTCGAATGCTAAATGCTTTTGCGGTTGGTTCGCAGACCCACTCCGCAGTTGGTATCACAGATGGACTATTGCGGACCTTGAATTTTGACGAATTGACCGGCGTGTTGGCTCATGAAATAAGCCACATTCGTAGTAATGATGTTGGAGTAATGGGCATTGCAGATCTATTTAGTAGAGTGACCAGCATGTTATCCCTTTTAGGGCAAGGATTAGTTCTAGTTAATGTCCCCTTATTGTTCTATCAGGGGGCCTTTATTAGTTGGTGGATCGTTGCCTTATTAGTTTTTGCGCCGAGTATTAGTGCGTTAACACAACTTGCGTTGTCGCGGACTAGAGAATTGGATGCTGACCTTAACGCAGCAAAATTAACCGGAAATCCTGAGGCACTAGCTAGTGCATTAGCTAAAATCGAGAGCCTTCAGGGAGGATGGTTTGAACGTGTTTTTTTACCGGGGAAGCGTATTCCAGAACCGTCATTACTTAGGACTCACCCCCCTGTAAGTGAGCGGATAGAAAACTTACTAAGCTTAAAGAATACAGCTCTTTCTGCCAAACTTCCTCAATCACATTCTGTATTAATTGATAGCTCCTTTACAAAGAATGATTTGAAAGAACCTCCTCGATGGCATATCAGCGGGCTTTGGTTTTGATGGACAATTATGTACTTGACCTGAAAACCAAAGCTACAAACTGGAGGAGTAGTGCCTGTGATGAACTTGTTGCCGTCGCTTTTGATACTATCTCTAGTATTTAACGTAGTATTATTGTTTTTTTTGTGGTTAGACCACAAAAATATGAAGCGTAAATGTGAAGAACTAGAGCTAAACGGAAAGTTACGAGAAGAATCAGAGTCTCGAGTAGATATTGCATTGGCAGGAGCTGATCTCGGCTTGTGGGAATGGCATATTGGAAGTGATACATTTAAGTTATCTCATTATGCAACTGAGATCCTCAAGCTAGAAGGTGATGATGTAATCAGGACTTCTAGTGACTGGAAAATGCGCATCCATCCTCAAGATCTTCCCGTAAGAACAGAGAAACTACAAGCTTATCTTAAGAATACTTCAGAACGCTATGAGTGTGAATTTCGTATACAGTACAAACAAGGTCAATGGCTGTGGTTACATGAAAGGGGGCGACTACTTGATAAAAATGAGGTTTTTGATGAAAGCTTAATGATCGGTACCTTTTTTGATATCACCGCAAGAAAAGAAATGGAAAAGGAGCTGTTACTCCTAGCCATGACCGATCCTCTTACAGGCCTTGCTAACAGGCGTGTGTTCCAAGAGAGGTTACATCTAGAATGGAGTCATTCTCGGCGCCAGCCTAACTATCAGGCTGTCATCGCCATGTGCGATATTGACCACTTTAAACATATCAATGATATCTACGGGCATGACGCAGGGGATGCCGTGCTGAAATACTTTGCGGATACATTGTCGCGCTGTATTCGTGAGAATGATCTTGCGGCGCGCATTGGTGGTGAAGAGTTCGCGGTTATCTTGCAGGATGATAGATTGTCCGAAGCGAGGGCATGGGCAGAGCGCTTTCGAACACAGATTGCTTCTGGAGTGGTGATTCATCGAAAAGTAAAGATACAGATTACTGTCAGTATCGGCCTGGCGAGCATCGATGCAGAGGAACCGGATTTAGTATTGAAAGCAGCAGACAATGCACTTTATCGCGCCAAGCATACCGGTCGGAATCACGTGGTGGTGGGTATGACACCTATGGTTAAACAAGAAAGCTAGTCAGCACTGCTATTCTGGATGAGGTTTAGTAGTACGTTGAGCACTCACATCACCTAACATATAGGTGTGAAGTTATGCATGGCTAAACGGTCGCTCTAGAGCAGGACAACGCCCATCCCTAAAAGGTTTTCGGCGTAAGCAGCCTCCTCTAGCTACTTATCTATTAAATACTAACAGCATAGGCAATCGCATTTTTTTGACCGTTGTGTTGTGGCTAGTCAATATGATGATCGATATTGCTCGCACATTAGCTTGGCAAGATACCAAATACAATCAACTTCGCATATGTTTTGCTCTAGCTGTTAGTGATCAGCAGTTGATACTAGCTTCCACTGACCACTAAATCATCCACCGATATCTTGGCTTTAAAGGACGTTAATTGCGTTCAGATCAGAGAACGCTTTCTCCACTCGTTCCACCATCGAAACCTGGCCAGCACGGAGCCATACACGAGGATCGTAGTACTTCTTATTTGGCACGTCTTCACCTGTTGGATTACCGATTTGACTCTGAAGGTACTTGTGATTTTCAGATATATATCGGCGAACACCATCCCAAGTAGCCCACTGTGTATCAGTGTCGATGTTCATTTTGATTACACCGTAGCCGATAGACTCACGGATTTCTTCTAGAGAAGAACCTGAACCGCCGTGGAATACGAAGTTTAGA
>ERZ1673961.398-NODE-398-length-18727-cov-8.834137_pt1 | contig 18727 bp, 18 predicted proteins | sample MGYA00580189_ERZ1673961 | MGnify/ENA primary metagenome ERZ1673961 (study PRJEB41334, sample SAMN05608105) | rock metagenome | biome: terrestrial subsurface; feature: shale formation; material: shale | place: USA: Pennsylvania ... | reverse complement strand
CCTTTCAACGGTCTTAAAGAAGTTAAAGGTCAAGCTTAATTCTTAATTGAATAAAGTTTAGCTAAATAGCTTTTTGAAACCCTCGCTACGGCGGGGGTTTTTGTTTATTGGGGGTTGTTTAAAAGCAGATGCTTAAGAGCAATGAGCCGTTCTGACCGTGTTGCTGCTATACCTAAAAGAAAGCAACCAACTTATCCGTATCGAGGAAGCTCTAGGTGAGCGCGCTCCCCTTTTTTCGCAAGAAAGCGGTCTTAAAGAAGTTAAAGGTCAAGCTTAATTCTTATTGAATTAGTTTAGCTTCAAAGCTTTCTAAAAACGCTCCACCTCGGTGGGGCGTTTTTTTATGAGAAGAATCGTTATGTGAACACGGTTCCAAAAGCTTTTCTTTACACTCTTTCATGTGAGGAGTCTGTGAGTCTTCCTTTATGCCCTAGAGGCAATCCCGCATTTATGCTATATATATCACCTTATCTAATTCCTTCCGGTACAGAATGTTAGCAACGATATGCGAATCTTTGTTATAGCCCTTACGTTACTGTTTGGCTTACTTCAATACACTCTATGGTTCGGTAAGAACGGGGTGTCTGATTACTATGCAGTAGAAGATGAAATCGAAGTACAGCAACAAGTAAACAGCAAGCTACAAGCTCGCAATAATGAAATGTTTGCTGAAATTGATGACCTAAGACAAGGTATTGATGCCATTGAAGAAAGAGCACGCCATGAGCTTGGCTTAGTCAGAGATGGTGAAACTTTCTACCGAATTGTTGGTGAGGAAAACCAGTAAGATGTTGGATACTGTCCCATCTCATATCGCTATTGTGCCAGCAGCTGGTGTCGGTAGCAGAATGAAAGCCGATCGCCCCAAACAGTATTTATTGATTGATGGAAAGGCGGTGTTAGAGCATACGGTCGAGAAGCTTCTTTCCCACTCTAAAATCGCTAAAGTAGTGGTGGCGGTTACCGAAGGTGATCCTTATTACCCTGAGTTATCTATAGCAAATCATCCCGACGTGATACGTGTGGTTGGAGGTAAAGAAAGAGCCGATTCTGTACTTTCAGGGCTAAACTATGTGAGTACGCAACTCGCCAGTGAGTGGGTGTTGGTTCACGACGCAGCAAGACCGTGCGTAACGTTAACAGATATAGACCGTTTGATTGATGTTTGTGTTGATCATCCTACTGGCGGCATTCTTGCTTCACCAGTGAGAGATACGATGAAACGTGCTAATTCAGTACAAAACATTGATCATACTGTCGATAGAGAAGCATTGTGGCATGCATTAACCCCACAAATGTTTAAAACTCAGCCCCTAAAAAATGCTCTGAGCGACGCTTTACAACAAGGCATCGCCATTACTGATGAAGCCTCCGCTTTGGAGTGGAAGGGCGAAGCGCCCGCTTTAGTTCAGGGCAATGCGAGCAATATAAAAATTACTCAACCAGAAGATCTCGCATTAGCTGAGTTTTATTTAAGCCGTGAGCGCGGCGAATAAGTAAGGATAGAAAATGATTCGAATTGGTCACGGTTTTGATGTACACAAATTTGGTGGTGAAGGCCCAGTTATTATTGGCGGAGTCTCTGTTCCTTATGAACAAGGGCTTATCGCACATTCAGATGGCGATGTGGCCTTACATGCGTTGAGCGATGCGTTGCTTGGTGCAATCGCGGCAGGTGATATTGGCCGTCACTTTCCAGATACTGATGACAAGTGGAAAGGCGCTGATAGCCGTGAGTTACTGAAAGATGTCTACCGCAGAGTAAAAGAACAAGGTTATCGATTAGGTAATGCAGACATTACCATCATGGCACAAGCGCCTAAAATGGCACCGCACATAGAAGCGATGTGCGCGGCCATTGCTCAGGATCTTGAAACTGATATCAGTAACATAAACGTTAAGGCAACCACGACAGAACGCCTAGGTTTTACAGGACGTAAAGAAGGCATCGCTACAGAAGCTGTTGTTCTTTTGTTTAAGCAACAATAATCAACTTGTTCCCTAATGCTGCAAGAGCAGTGGAATTAAATCATGTCAGACATTTTATCTTCATTGGCATACCTAACGGGTAAGCCTGTCGCGTCAGCAAAAATCAAAGCGCAACCAGAACATTTTCAGGTTAGCGAAGATCTCGGCTTTGCCTTTACTGGCGAAGGGGAGCATTTGATGGTGCGTATTCGTAAAACGGGTGAGAACACCAGCTTCGTTGCTAACGAGTTAGCTAAAGCGTGTGGTGTTAAATCTAAGGATGTGAGCTGGGCTGGCTTAAAAGACCGCCATGCGGTGACAGAACAATGGTTGAGCGTTCATTTACCAAAAGGTGAAACACCGGACTTTTCCGCGTTTTTAGCTCAGTACCCTAATATCGAATTTCTGGCAACGGATCGTCACAACAAAAAGTTACGTCCGGGTGATTTGGTTGGAAACGGATTTGTCGTCACTTTGTCTGAAGTGACAGACATCGCGGACGTAGAGCGTCGTCTTGAAAAAATAAAACAAGTTGGCGTGCCGAACTACTTTGGAGCTCAGCGCTTTGGCAATGATGGGAATAACCTGGAAGAAGCCCGTCGTTGGGGGCGTGAAAACGTACGTACTCGAAATCAAAATAAGCGCAGTATGTACCTGTCAGCCGCGCGATCTTGGATTTTTAACCGCATCGTTTCTGCGCGTTTAGAGCAGGGCATGTTCGACAAGTTTGTCGAGGGTGATGTTGCACAAACCTTCGCAGGTAACGTGACGGTTGATGCGAGCAATATAGCGGCGATGCAAGCTCAGTTTATCGACGGAGACGCGGCTATCACGGCTGCACTTGCTGGTGATAATGCATTACCGACCCAAGCCGATGCTTTGGCATTAGAGCAACCGTTCCTAGATGAAGAGCCTGACTTGATGGCGCTTATCCGTGGTAATCGCATGCGTCATGATCGCCGTAATGTTGCACTAAAGCCACAAGATCTTGCTTGGAGTGTTGAAGGTAACAATATTACTCTGACTTTCTCATTAGATGCTGGCTCGTTCGCTACATCCATTGTTCGTGAGTTAGTCAACGAGGTAAAAGTAGAAAGAGAATACTAATGGAACAAGATTCACCAAACGCTAAGTCACTGCGAATTCTGATTAGCAATGACGACGGTGTTTATGCTCAGGGAATTCATGCGCTTGCAGATGAATTAAGAGACATTGCCGAAGTGACAATTGTTGCGCCAGACCGAAACCGTTCTGGTGCTTCAAACTCGCTGACCTTAGAGCAGCCGCTTCGAGTGACACAGATTGCACCAAACACATATTCTGTTCAGGGAACACCGACGGATTGTGTTCATTTTGCTTTAAATGAGTTAATGAAAGATGATCTGCCAGACCTTGTTCTGACTGGTATCAATCATGGGGCAAATTTAGGTGATGACGTCCTGTATTCCGGGACTGTCGCTGCCGCAATGGAAGGGCACTTTCTCGGTGTTCAGTCTGTTGCATTTTCATTGGTTGGAAAGCGCCATTTTGAGTCTGCGGCAAAAATTGCTCGTAAGCTCGTACAACAACATCTCGCTATGCCAATTCCAACCAACCGCTTGTTGAACGTGAATGTCCCTGATCTTCCTTTGGAACAACTGGGCCAAATTGAAGTCACCCGCTTAGGTGCACGTCATCACGCAGAGAACATGATAAAGCAGAAAGATCCACGAGGGCATGATATTTACTGGTTAGGTCCTCCAGGAAAAGAGCAAGATGCCGGTGAGGGGACTGACTTTTATGCGATTGAGCGCGGTCGGGTTTCTATTACCCCGTTGCAAGTTGATCTTACGGCTCATGAATCACTGCGTGCTATGGATAGTTGGTTGAAGGAAGAGAAGTAATGAGTAACCCACATGCTGACCGGTTGATTGAATATCTCGTCGCCAGTGGCATTAAAGATCAACGTGTTCTGGATGCGATACATCACCTGCCGAGAGAACGGTTTGTTTCTCAAGCAATGATGCACCAAGCCTATGACAACAATGCGTTACCGATTGGTCAGGGACAAACTATTTCTCAGCCTTATATTGTTGCACGTATGACGGAGTTATTAGAACTTGAGCCTTCAAGTAACGTTTTGGAAATTGGCACTGGCTCTGGTTATCAAACTGCGGTTTTAGCGCAACTTGTCGAGCGTGTGTACTCCGTTGAACGCATTAAGTCTTTACAGTGGGAAGCCAAGCGTCGACTCAAGCAACTTGATATCTACAATATCTCTACTAAACATGGAGATGGGTGGCTTGGCTGGGAAACGAAAGGTCCATTTGATGCCATTATTGTCACCGCAGCAGCAGAAGTCATTCCCCAAGCACTTCTGGCGCAGTTGAAAGACGGTGGTAGGATGGTTATTCCTGTTGGTGAAACGGAACAACAACTATTGAAGATTGAACGTAAAGGCGATGAATACCTTTCCACCGTGGTGGAGATGGTGCGGTTCGTTCCTTTAGTGGCGGGTGATTTAGCGTAAGGGTTAAAGATTGGTGAGTAAGTTATTACGTCGAACTAGTATTAGCTTTATGTTAGCTGCAGGACTTCTCGGTTGTGCGGCTCACTCACCAGCGCCTGTTTCTAGCTTAAAAAAAGATTACTCAAATGTTGAGCGAGGCAGTTATAGAGGGAGTTACTATGAAGTAAAGAAAGGAGACACCCTTTATTTCATAGCATACGTCACAGATAAGGATGTAAATGACCTCGTTCGTTACAATGAGCTTGCTCAACCTTACACTATCTATCCAGGTCAGCGTCTAAAACTTTGGGCTCCGAAATATATTGCTCCGAAATTCGGGCAAAAAGTGGAACCCGTTGTGGCACCTATAGTTGCGAAGACTCCGGCTCCAGTGACTAAAATATCAACGGTATCCAAGCCTGTTGATTCAAGTAAAAGCTCTACCCCAAAAGTGCAGCCAACTACCCCTAAAGTGGTGCAAAAACAGCCTCCAAAGAAGGTTGAACAATCCAAAACAAAGGAGTATGTTGGTTCAAAAGATAACCAAAATGTGAAGAAAAATCCGTCTACAACGACTACTAAAAATGCGAACGTATCGAAGTGGTTGTGGCCAACAAAAGGGAGAGTAATCAAGAACTTCTCGGCGGGAGAACAAGGAAATAAAGGTATTGATATCGCAGGACAGCGTGGTCAGCCTATCGTTTCAACCGCAGCCGGCACTGTTGTTTATTCGGGCAATGCACTACGAGGTTATGGCAACCTAATTATAGTGAAGCATAATGACAATTATCTAAGCGCATATGCCCATAATGACAAGCTGCTGGTATCCGAAGGACAAAGTGTTAACAGTGGACAAAAAATCGCAACCATGGGTAGTTCTGGTTCGAAATCCGTCAAACTGCACTTTGAAATTCGCTACCAAGGTAAATCAGTGAATCCAAAACGCTATTTACCGTAAAACTTTGAATAACAACTTGCGAAACCATTTAGCGACATATTGAGTTGTCATGTCTTGCTAACTCGCCAGGGGGAGGCGTTATGAGTATCAGCAACACAGTAACCAAAGTTGAAGAGTTTGATTTTGACGATGAGTCAGTGAAGACCGTTGCGAGTCAACTCGGAAAAACATCATCCACAGAAAGCAAAACGGCTGCGCGTGAAGAATTCGATGCAAGCAGCAAGAGCTTAGATGCCACCCAATTGTATCTAGGTGAAATTGGCTTCTCACCTCTACTCACTGCTGAAGAAGAAGTGCTTTATGCTCGACGCGCATTACGTGGCGACGAAGCTGCTCGTAAGCGCATGATCGAAAGTAACTTACGCTTAGTTGTAAAGATCTCTCGTCGTTACAGCAACCGCGGCTTGGCCCTTCTGGACCTTATTGAAGAAGGTAACCTTGGCTTGATCCGTGCAGTTGAGAAATTCGACCCGGAACGCGGTTTCCGTTTCTCTACCTATGCAACATGGTGGATTCGACAAACGATCGAACGTGCGTTGATGAACCAAACTCGTACTATTCGTCTACCGATTCACGTTGTGAAAGAGCTGAACATTTATCTGCGTACTGCGCGTGAACTTTCTCAGAAGCTCGATCATGAACCAACAGCCGAAGAGATTGCAGCGCAACTTGATATTCCTGTTGAAGATGTCAGCAAAATGCTTCGCTTGAATGAGCGTATTAGTTCTGTCGACACGCCAATTGGTGGTGATGGTGAAAAAGCACTACTTGATATCATTCCAGATGGTAACAATTCTGACCCTGAAGTTTCGACACAAGATGACGACATCAAGTCTTCTCTAATCCATTGGCTTGAAGAGTTGAACCCGAAACAGAAAGAAGTGTTGGCTCGTCGTTTTGGTTTATTAGGTTATGAACCTTCAACGCTGGAAGAAGTAGGGCGTGAAATTGGACTCACTCGTGAACGCGTTCGCCAGATCCAAGTGGAAGGTCTACGTCGTCTACGCGAAGTATTGATTAAACAAGGCCTGAATATGGAGAACTTGTTTAACGTCGAAGATGACTAATCGACATACATAAAGAGAAAAGGCTATGGGGAACCATAGCCTTTTTGCGTTTTAAGCAGGGTATCCAATTACAGCTAAAGCATTTTTTTCAAACGATACAGTTCTTCAAGTGCCTGGCGAGGCGTCATCTCATCGGGATCGATGTTTGATAAAGCTTGCTCAACTTCGCTTGGCTCAGGAATAAGGCTGAGCTGATTCGCCACATCGACCGCTCCCGGGCGAGGGGAGTCGTTACCATGACTTAACTGTTCAAGTTGAGATAACTTCGCGCGCGCATTTTTGATCACTGTTTTTGGGACACCAGCCAAGCCTGCAACTGCAAGACCGTATGATTTGCTTGCAGCACCTTCTTGAACTGCGTGCATAAACGCAATGCTGTCTCCATGCTCGACCGCGTCTAAGTGGACGTTGGCCAGATTTGGCAACTGACTTGGTAGTTCAGTCAGCTCAAAGTAATGGGTGGCGAACAGTGTCATCGCGCCGATTTGTGTTGCCAGCCATTCTGCGCTTGCCCATGCCAAAGACAGACCATCATAAGTACTGGTGCCTCGGCCAATTTCATCCATCAGTACTAAGCTATTTTTCGTTGCGTTGTGCAGAATGTTCGCCGTTTCCGTCATTTCCACCATAAACGTTGATCGCCCGGAGGCTAAGTCATCAGAAGCACCAATACGAGTGAAAATACGATCTAACGATCCAATCTGAGCTGATTCAGCTGGAACGTACGAACCAATGTGAGCCATTAGCGCGATCAATGCAGTTTGGCGCATGTATGTCGATTTACCACCCATGTTCGGACCCGTAATGATCAACATCTTACGCTGTGGGTTGAGCTCTATTGGGTTGGCGATAAATGGGTCACTGGTGACTTGCTCTACAACAGGGTGGCGACCCGATTGGATTTGGATACCTGGTTCTTTGACTAATGTCGGACGGCAGTAATCGAGTGAATCAGCACGTTCTGCCAGGTTTTGCAGTACATCCAATTGAGAAACCGCAGAGGCCAAATTCTGTAACTGTTCTAGGTTCGGCATCAACAGATCAAACAGCCCTTCCCAAAGCTGCTTTTCTAACGCGAGTGCTTTTGACTTAGAGTTAAGCACTTTGTCTTCGTGTTCTTTCAGCTCAGGAATGATGTAGCGTTCTGCGTTTTTAAGGGTTTGGCGACGCACATAGTGTGGCGGTACCAAATGGCTTTGACCACGGCTAACCTGAATGTAGAAGCCATGCACATTGTTGTAACCAACTTTAAGCGTATCAATGCCATGACGCTCACGTTCGTCCGATTCGAGTTTTTCTAAGTATTCTGTTGCGCCATCAGCGAGTTTACGCCACTCATCCAGTTCTTCATTATATCCCTCTGCGATAACGCCACCGTCGCGAATCACAACAGGAGGGTTTTCTTTGATTGCACGTTCGAGTAATTCGCACACATCATCGATTGGTGCTGCAAACTGAGCCAACTTCACGAGGTATGGATGAGTCAGTGAGGCAGTAATGGCTTCTAGCTCTGGCAATTGCTGCATAGCGTGACGCAGACGAGCCATGTCACGAGGACGGGCAGATCGTAACGCCAGACGGGCTAAAATTCGTTCAATATCACCAATCTGCTTTAAAGTGGGCTGAAGATCGGCAAATAGGCTTTGGTCTTTAATTTCGCCGATGGCATCGAGGCGATTGTTTAATGTATCGATGCAGCGCATTGGTTGATGGAGCCAACGCTTGAGCATGCGGCTACCCATTGGGGTTGCACAGTGATCGAGAACTGCGGCCAACGTATTGTCTGTCGAGCCTGCAAGGTTTTGAGTAATTTCGAGGTTACGACGCGTGGCGGCATCCAGAATGACAGAGTGATCCTGACGATCAAAAGTCAAAGAACGAATGTGCGGTAGCGCAGTACGCTGGGTGTCTTTTACATACTGGATCAAACAACCTGCGGCACATAATCCGAGTGACGCGTGTTCCACGCCAAAGCCAATCAAATCTTTGGTACCGAATTGCTGATTCAGTTGTTGTTTCGCGGTATCTAATTCAAATTCCCATACCGGACGGCGACGGTTACCGTTGCGGCTCGACATCAAATGGACGGGTTCAAAATCTTCAGGAAACAGTAACTCACGTGGTGCGGTGCGTTGCAGTTCAGCCGCCATTGCCTCTTCGGTTTCAGGTTCCGTTAATTGAAAACGGCCTGAAGTGACATCCAGCGTCGCGTAACCAAACTTACCGTTGTGGTGATAAATCGCCGCAATCAAGTTATCGAGGCGTTCAGAAAGAAGAGCTTCGTCAGTGACGGTACCCGGAGTAACAATGCGCACGACTTTGCGCTCAACAGGGCCTTTACTGGTAGCGGGATCACCGATCTGCTCACAGATTGCAACAGACTCACCAAGCTGAACAAGTTTGGCCAAATAGCCTTCTACGGCATGAAATGGCACACCCGCCATAGGAATAGGCTCTCCTGCAGATGAACCACGTTTAGTCAATGAGATATCAAGCAGTTGAGAGGCTCGCTTAGCATCATCATAGAAGAGCTCGTAGAAATCGCCCATGCGGTAAAACAGCAAAATATCAGGGTTCTCAGCCTTTAGCTTGAGGTATTGCTGCATCATAGGTGTGTGTTTGTGGTTGGTTGCTTTGTTTTTATTGGTTTCTTCTAATGTTTTCATAATAATATTCAATGTGTTACGACCAACCATGTGTGGTTTCTAGTCTCATGGAGTGCCACTTAGTGTCAGTGAATCCCATAACTAAGTGTAGGTTTTTGTGTGGCTTTTGGATTCTTCCTACACTAAGATAGTCATATTGTGTTGTTTGCGTATTAGTTAAGGATTATACAAATATGACCGTGGGAAAGAGTAACAAACCTCTTAGTGATCGAGCAATTAGAAACCATAAAGCTGATGGAAAAACCTTGGTTGATGTTGGTGAATATAGAGGGTTGCGAGTTAATGTTGGTAAAACAGGACGTAAGACATTTACTTACCGCTATCGTTCTCCGGTAAACAACAAGATAACTCAAGCTAAGCTTGGCACTTATCCAGACATGTCTTTGGAGCAAGCTAGAGTTGAGCTTAAGCACTTAAAAGCTATTAGAGATGCAGGTAAGTGTCCTAAAAGAGAATTGGAAAAACAGAAGCTCCTAGAGACTCAAGCTAAAGAATCAGATCGCTACGCTAAGATCAACGTTAAAAACTTGGTTGATAATTACCTGAAAGGCTACATTGAAGGTTCAAGTAATAGGAAACCTAAAGGACAAAAGGAAGCTCGCCGAACGCTGTATAAAGACGTCGTAAAACCTATTGGTTCAAAGCTCGCTATTGACCTAACCCGTAAAGATATATCTGATTTGGTTATGGGGATCGTTGAGCGCGGAGCAAATGTTCAAGCTGGGTATGTCCTTAGAGAACTAACTTCAGCGTATCGTTATGCTATTTCAACTGGTTACTTACCTTATGAATTTGTAAACCCTGCGCTACAAGCTAAAGATAGCTTAAAAATATCCAAAGTGAAATTAACTTGTAGTAAAGGAAGACGCTATTTCAATGATGAAGAAATTGTTCAGTTTTTGAACTGGTTACCAATCTCTGGTTTTAGTCAGAACCAAAAGGGGATCTTGAGACTGACGCTCTGGACTGGTTGTAGAACAGGTGAGGTATGTTCCTTAGCTTGGTCTGATGTCAACTTGAACAATAAAACTCTATTTTTGAGAGAAACTAAGACTGGTCTGGTTCGTCATGTGATGCTTTCTAATCAAGCGGCTGAGTGGCTACAGAACAAATACCAAAAACGAGATAAAAATGATTACGTTTTCCAATCTCAGAGGACTCGCAGACCTGTTCAGCAAAAACATTTATCTGAAAAAATCTGGAGTTTGAAGCAGAAAGGTATGATGTTAGATATCCCCAATTGGACTCCCCATGATTTAAGAAGAACGGTTAGAACAGGACTTGCTAGGAAAAAGTGTCCTTCAGAAGTTGCTGAAGCCGTTTTAGGACATACAAAGGAAGGTATTAATGGGACTTATGACCTTCATTCTTATGAGGATGAGTGTAGAGTTTGGTTGCAAAAATGGGCTGACCATTTAGATTCTCTAATGAGTGAGCCTATTTCTTGATTGGAAGCACTCTTACGAAGCTAAATGGTTTTTCAGGTTGCAGATTTGTACTAATGTGACGTGTATTAGTTGGTTAAACCTCACAAAACTGGTGGTGCGATTCAACCTATACGATAAGGATAAACGCGCCCACCAAACTCATTTTTGGACAAACATGAGTTGAACGAAGCCGCTCCGCGGCAGAAATGAATAGCCCCTAATAATCATACTCTTTAGTAACACCATCATGTCGGTGGTGTGTTACTGGAGAGAACACTATGACCCCGTCTGAAAAAGAGCGCTTTGACGCCTTATATCAACAACACCTCACCCAACTTAAACTTCAAGGTAAGAGAGCCAAAACCATCTCTGCATACTCTCTTGCTGTGCGACGTATCACCGAGTACTTTGATCGGTGCCCTGATACCCTGACCATTGAAGACCTGCGACGGTATTTCAGTCAACTGATTGGGCAGGTCTCCTGGAGTACGATTAAAATTGACCGCTGTGGGCTTCAATTCTTCTACAAACATACGCTCAACAAACAGTGGGAATGGATCGGCATCATCAAGCCTCCGAAAGTCAAACGTCTCCCGAATATCATTTCCCCTGAGCAAGTCGCCCAGATTATTAACACCACCCGTGAACCCCGTTACCGAGTGTTATTCTTAACGGAATATACGATGGGACTTCGGATTAATGAGGCTCTCAATCTCACCATCTCCGATATCGACAGTCATAATATGCAAGTCCATATTCGCTATGGAAAAGGCGGTAAAGATCGACTGGTTCCACTCCCTCGCAGAACGCTTCATGCCTTACGCCGATACTGGTGTACCCACCGACATCCCAAACTGTTATTCCCAAGTAAAGGTAAGTGTTGCGATGTCGCCTTTAACGATCAAGGAGCCCAAAAAGCGCTTAAACAGGTTGTACAGGAATGTGGTATTCATAAGCGAATTACCCCTCACTCACTCAGACATTGCTTTGCAACCCATCTCTTAGAGCAAGGGCTTGACCTGCGTTCACTGCAAATCCTTCTCGGTCATGCGAGTTTAAATACCACTGCTCGTTATACTCAACTCACCCAACTCAAGTTACATGATGCTAACCAAGCTCTCAATCAACTGGCTGACCGCCTGCATCTCGACTGGGAGTTGACCGTATGAGCACTTTTATCGACCTGTTGCGCCAACATCGTCACGAGCTTGAACAAAACTATGGGCATCACTTTAACAGCGATATAAAACGAGCCATCTCCGCCATGTTACGGTGTAAAACAGAGAAACAAGGACTCTCGCAGTGGTATTGCTCCCACTGCCACCATGACGACCGTCTCACTCTCTCGTGTGGAAATCGTCATTGTCCTCAATGTCAGCATCGTACAACATCCGACTGGCTTGCAAGGCAGAAAAGTAAGCTGCTTCCAGTGCATTACTACATGGTAACCTTCACATTACCTTATGAACTGAGAAGCTTAGCTCGCTCTGCTCCCCGAGTACTTTATCAAGCCATGTTCCGTGTGGCTTCATCTACGTTAAAAGACTTTGCTCACAGGCAAACCCAAGGTGAGTTGGGATTTACTATCGTTCTTCATACACACAGCCGAAAGCGAGAGCTACATCCTCACTTGCACGTTATCGTTGCGGGAGGGCAATATGATGCAAAGAGGCATCAGTGGTTTAAAGGTAAAAAGAAGTATCTGTTTAATGAGTTCGCCCTCGCCAAGGTCTGGCGTGCTCGAATGCTAGAAGCCATCAATCAGACAATACCTGCGGCTTTACCCCGAGACGTTCCTTCAAAATGGGTCGTAGACTGTCGGTGTGTTGGGTATGGATTACCTGCTCTGCAATATCTGTCACGCTATCTCTACCGTGGAGTCTTGCCAGACAAAGACATCAAATCTGTTACAGAGAATGAGGTCACCTTCGAATATATAGACGGTAAGACGAAACAGCGAAGGTCCCGAACACTTCCTATAACACGGTTCCTATGGTTGATACTTCAACATGTTTTACCAAAAGGTCTTCAGCGAGTCAGAGACTACGGCTTTCTTCGCGGAAACGCTCATCAACTCTGCCTACAAATCCAGTTACTGTTTTTACCTGCAAGCAAACTCTGCCAGTCTGTATCCAGGACTGAACGCCAGAAAATGGTACGTAGTTGCCCTTGTTGCCATCATGAAATGGCTTGTGTTGGAGTCAGTCGACCGAGTTAGCCGAAAGGCAGAAAGAATAAGGATAATGGAGACCGTCATGACAGAAGGGTCGCCTATGAATAGAGCTTAACAGACTTGCTCAACTACAGGTGTGAAGCTATCAGGCCTCACATCATGGCACCGTTCGCTTCAAGAAAAGTCACATCTTATCTAGACGCTAAACTCACAAGACACAATTTACATATAAAGAAGAGGCTCGGGCTTGTTCAACTCTGAATAAAGCTGTCGGCTGCGCGACAGCTATTCTTATTTGTTATAAAGACTGCCCTAAATTAGGAATTCTTGTACTGTTGCCTACATAGTCTCAATCTTCTAGGCTGCTAGTCACCTCTCTACAAGTCTTAAATCGTGATTATTCCAACCTCTGATGCTTTAGACAGGTACATTAATGGGTTGTTGGTAGGCTCTTTCAATGCTTGGCTTCTTGACACAGAAACTTCTAAACCAGACACAAATCCAGCAAGAGCACCAACCGCGGTTGCCATAGTAAAAGAATAACCAGTGAACATATCGATTCCAAAAGCTGGTAATGCCGCACTCCCGAGGTTGGCTAAACCTGTTGTTTGAATCAGGTCTTTCCCAGAAAGTTTGTATTGAACGTCAACATCAAACTTACTGAAAATACGGAATCTTTCCTTTGATACTTGGTCTAGATTATTGATCGAGCTTTGAAACCTAGCTATTGCCTGCTTACCCTCAAGAGTTTGATCGGGTGCAGATAACACTTCTTTATACATTTCATTTATGCAGTTATGCAAATCACCTAGCTCATCACTTCGGTAATCTTTGAATTCAAGTATCTCGTTGATATTCACTGAACGATCAGGAACAGGAAGCACGTTAGTCAAGCCAAAACGAATATGATCGTTTTGCTCGGACAACTCAGGAGGTAAGTAAAACTGGTTACAATCAGATTGATGAATAAGCCAATCAACATTAGGATCTTTGTTGAACATTTTAGCTAGTTCAGCTTGTTCTAATAGCATTGTATCAGCAATATCTTGGCTAGAGTATCGACCATTGCCAAAACTCAATTTAGGTCTTAGAACTTTTCCAGTAGCTACGAGGTCTTCTTGGTCGGGAATACCGAAAGATATGAGATTATTGTCGGGAACAATCATCCTGTCCCAGTACAACATATAGTACCTAACCATTTCAGGAGTTAGCTTCGAACTAAATGATAAACCTGTCATGTGGTACTGAATGTTCATCGGTAACGCGATAACACCTCTTTCCATAATATTCCCTATAGCCAGATAGATAAAAGAACATTGTAACTCCTAAGCAATTAGTTGCAAAAGCTATTGGAATCTACATATTCAAATTTGCGCCCGCCGAAGGTTTTTGTGTTTAAGCTAGCTTTGAATCTAAATCGAAAAGGGGCAGAAGCAAGTTGGGACAAGATATCTGCTCTGATAGCACCGAAACTCAAGTAATAAACGGTTATATCAGGATTAATTCAACTGATGTACTTATGTACGTTGGTTCTTGTTATTGAGTCACCGAGTTCTTGCTAATAATTCATTTAGGAACTGTTCAAGCACTATGTTTGGATTATCCTTGTAGTGATTCATTATCTTTTTCAGAAGGACTTTTTTTTCTACCCCGTACTTGTCTAGAATCTCATCATCGGTAAGCTTTCGTCCCAACATATAGAGCGATGATTGCTCGAAAAGAGATTGAATCGTTTGGAGAGTAATACTTGCAGGAGTTGGCAATTCCTTTGTATTGGTAATAAAATCTTCAGATTGCTGTGTTTTTGATGCCTTTCTGCGAATGACCTTTCTACCGCTTCTATTGGTTCTATCGTTTAAATTCTTAAGTTTCGTGTTCAGTTGTTCTGAATCTAGAATGGACCTAACCAGTTTTTGGCTCCAGTTATATTTTTGACTTTTGTCTATTTGTCTAGAGCTTCCATAGAACCTAGGAAGTACGAACTTCTTCTCTTTCATGAAGTTAACGATTTCACCCATAGTGTCACTCATTTCTGTACTTCGGTATTTTAGAATCTGATGTAGACGATAAATGTACTGTCCCTTAGCTGTTTGAGGAGTTTCAATGTTCTTAGGTTGCTTGTGGCTGTCAAGAAGGAAGTGAACCAACATCGATAGCTGTTCACTGCTAAGTCCTTTTTCTCCAATTTTGTGTCCTAGGTCGTCAGCCAAATTTTCCATCCGTTCAAGCGCACTTTCTGATAGATGGATAGTTTTTGATGTAAAACCTGAAGCTTTTTTCTTGGCTGAGCTTTTACGTTTCCTAACAGTTGCTTCTTCCGTAACATCGCTTTCATTTTTTGAACTCAGAGTCTCAAATAGCTCCTTTATTTGCTCGCTTAAGCTGACTACCTCGATTTCTAATCTTTCGAATTCTTTTGGCTGTTCGCTCTTCTTTAATCCGGTTGCTTTTTTTGTAGCCATTCAATATCTCTATAAGTTTTAAATTTGTGATGCTCACAAAATGATAAGTAAATCCTTTGTTTACCCATTCTAGCTAAGTTTACATTGATTTTAATTTGTGATGCTCACAAAAAAAGTAGTTTTTGGTGTGAATTAGGAAAATTGTAAATCCGCTTATGACTTAAATACACAAGGAGAAAGTTGTGAGCACTCTTCGAATTATCCAGTTAACTGAAGTTATAAAGAAAACTTCTATCAGCAAATCAACCATCTACAGAAAGATTGAAAAAGGTTTATTTCCCTCACCTGTGCGTCTTGATGATGGTGACAGTAGTTCAAACACGAGGCGAGTTGGATGGTTTGAGTCTGAAGTCGATGAGTGGATTCTGTCACGTCCAAGAGTTTTGGATTTTTACTTGGAGGAAGCCTAATGAAAATGCGCATCGAAGAAATGGATAAATTCGAGACAACAGAACGCTCGATTGAAGAAAATCAACGAAGAATTAGAGCACTAAAGAGCAGTGGTAAGCTGTTTGATGAACTACGTTTTCGATTGCAAGACTGTATCGATGGTGGAGAGCCGTGTGGCAGTCTGGCGTGTAAGCTTTGCAATCGAGATTTGAGAATCGAGTTGGTAAATCCGGTCATATGTTCAGTCGTTGAGTCAGGTGTTGATAAGTGGCACTTACTAACGGTAGTTCCATATGAGAAAAGCATTACAGCACCTGATTTTATGTATTTTGACGTTAAGGCAATGAAGAAGTGGTTTGGACGTGTGTTGCGTAACTTTGGGTTCGCTGGACCGATCTGGGGGATGATGGAAATTGATTATCACTCGTATGCCGATGCATGGTTGCCACATTTCCACATCGTTTTACCAGATACAAAAAATAATGATGTGGCATACAAGGCGTTGAAAAAATCACGAGTTTTTCACTGTAATAATCAGTTTTTGGAAGGAACTGAAAATAGACCGTATAAGCGTGATCCATTTGATATTGTTGATTCAGTTACAGTTCTCAGCTACACACATAAGCTTTACGGCAAAGAGATAACGATTGATCGAGGTGGTAATAAGAAAGGATACTTTTTAAGAGAAAGAAAGCTTTCTGAATATCTACTATTTATGGATAGTCACGACTACTCAGAGTTTAAATTTACCCTAGGGATATCAGATCACAAGTGGGCTAGTTTACGTAAGAGATGCACTACTAAGCGAATAGAGCATTATGATTAATCACTCTATGGCTTATATAGCTGCATATTAGGTAATACACTAGACGGTGGGTTCATTATGAATACCACCGTCAAGCTAGTAGTTGAGAGACACTTTTAGGGATATTCTGTGTTTGTGCCAATATGCTCGTGGTTGAGTCACTGAGGATCTTTTGCTTGGTTAACTCAGTAGTCTCTTTGGCGAAGTCAGTATCCTTTATCCTGCTTTTCGATTCGGTTGTATTGATATTTTGGCTTGTTAGATTATTGATTGCATTCTCTAACCTATTGTTAGTTGCTCCAATACCAGACCTATATGAATCAACTAGTGTCAACATTTGGTCGGTTGCATGAACTAGAGCGTTTTCATAGTGATTATTGAATTTAGTAGCAACTTCTGGCTTAAAAGAAATTAACTCGTCATAAGAGACATGATGTTCACCTAAATGCCATTGGTTTGTCGTATATATCAAATTATTATTAGGCATTGATTTAAAATTTTGAATGCCGATGCCTAACGTGGGGTTTACTGAATTGAAATAATTATATTCCCTGCTATAGCCGATCTTGTGGACACTTTCACCTTTACTATTAACCTCTTCTGCAAGAAAAAACTTTGCTTTACTACCTTCAAGAGCTGAGTTTAGAGTGTGAATAATATCTTCGGCAGACTTGCCAGATTCAAAATCAACTCTTAATGATGTCTGTCCATTTTTTTGTGGTGAATAAATAAACTCTATGAAATCACCAGTTTCAGTTCTCCAATCTGAAGGAATCTCGAAATTTGCCCCATTTGCGAATGCAGATGTATCGATGCTAGTTCTAGTCATTAGCCCACTTTGAATAGCACTTAATTCAGGTAAGGTTGCTGTGACAGCTTGTCCTGAGTCACTTCCTACTTGAAACGTCATACTGTGCTCATGCGAAGAATGTCCGGTAAATAACGACTTTCCTGCAAACTCAGTGGTTTGTGCAATTCTTGTTAACTCCTTTCCTAATTGAGTTATTTCATTTCGAATAGCTTCTTTATCATCCTTATCAAGAGAACCATTCAAAGACTGGAGCGACAGTTCTCTAACTTTGAACAGTATATTCGTATATTCGTTTAGAGCACCATCAGCGACTTCTAGCGTAGATATTGCATCATTAGAGTTTCTTAATGCTACTTCAAGTCCTCGGCTTTGAGTTTGGAGTCTATTGGAGATCTGTAGCCCAGCAGCATCATCTTTTGCAGAATTAATACTTGAGCCAGAGCTTAACTTGTCCATCGATTCTCTATGAGCCATGCTAGCTTTCTTTAAGCCGTTCTGTGCAGAATTAGCGAGAGTATTAGTATTGATGCTCAAAGCCATGCTCAACTCCTTGGGAAATTAAAAATAATTAAGCAGTTAAAGCAATGTTTGTGCCACTTATTTCTTATGAAAAGGTTGGGTTTATTGAGGAAAATTGGCTTTTGTTTGCCGAGATCAGAGTTAGCTCTTTTTGATATGACTTGTGAAAGGACAATAATTGCCGCAGAGATTGTATTTAGTGTAGGTAAAAGTGTAGCTCTTCTGAGTTTTTCTCTATAAGTTGTTGTTTTGTAGTTATTATAACACCCTTGCATCAGGAGTGTGTTTTTGTTCAGCTTTCACAGGTAAGTTCTTTTGTTTATTTCCGGAGCGGCTTAGGATACGTGAATCCCTATCAAGTAAAAAGAGACAAAGGGCATTTTGGCTATGGAAAGAACAACAAAATTAAGCGCAGATTTAGGTGTGTTACTCGAGCAGCATGGACATGTGATGACGACCGCGGAATCCTGCACCGGAGGTGGTGTTGCTGCCGCTATTACTGACATTGCTGGCAGTTCTGGCTGGCTGGATCGTGCATTTGTGACTTACAGCAATGAAGCGAAAATGGAGATGCTCGGTGTTAAGCAAAAGACACTGGAAATGCACGGAGCCGTCAGTGAGCCCGTTGTGATTGAAATGGTTCAAGGCGCGCTTGAGTATTCGAATGCAACGATAGGCGTCTCGATCAGTGGTATTGCCGGACCAGGTGGTGGCAGCGAAGAAAAGCCCGTTGGGACTGTATGTTTTGCATTCGCAGATAATCAACAATGGCTTTTGGTTGAAACCATGCATTTTGACGGTGATCGTGCAGCTGTTCGTGAACAAGCCGTGTTTCATGCACTGACTCGAATCTATCAGCATTTGAATGAGAAAATTTAAAAGTACGTTAGCCCAGACGTGATAAGCTCTGCGGCAAAGTTATACGTAGATCAGCTAAAGTTTTTTCTATACAGGTATAGACACTGTATGAATCAACAGTATAATAACTTTCAT
>ERZ1673961.397-NODE-397-length-18783-cov-23.325716_pt1 | contig 18783 bp, 17 predicted proteins | sample MGYA00580189_ERZ1673961 | MGnify/ENA primary metagenome ERZ1673961 (study PRJEB41334, sample SAMN05608105) | rock metagenome | biome: terrestrial subsurface; feature: shale formation; material: shale | place: USA: Pennsylvania ... | reverse complement strand
GCGTAGTTAAAACTTTGGTTGACATGATCGAGCCCTACCAAGGTAGAGTCTACGACCCCTGCTGTGGCTCCGGCGGCATGTTTGTACAGAGTGAAAAGTTTGTAGAAGATCATCAAGGAAAGATCGAAAATCTATCCATCTATGGTCAGGAAATGAATTCAACAACGTGGAAACTTTGTAAGATGAACCTTGCCATCAGAGGGCTTGATGCTAATCTAGGACCACACCACGATGATACATTCCATCACGATCTTCATAAGACCTTAAAGGCAGACTACATCCTTGCTAATCCACCTTTTAATATTAGTGACTGGGGTGGTAATCAACTTACGGATGATGTGAGATGGAAGTTTGGTATTCCACCTGCAGGCAATGCGAACTATGCATGGCTTCAGCATATGGTTTATCACTTGGCCCCTAATGGAAGCGCGGGTATTGTTCTCGCTAACGGATCATTGAGCACAAACACCTCAAACGAAGGTGAAATTAGAAAGAATTTACTCGAAGCTGATATGGTTGATGCTATAGTAGCACTTCCTGATAAATTATTTTATTCTACAGGTATTCCCGTGTCACTATGGATCATGAACAGAAACAAAAAGGATAATCCGAAGTTCAGAACAAGAGAGCACGAAGTCCTCTTTATTGATGCACGACAGTTGGGAGAAATGATTGATAGAAGACATAGAGAGCTGACGGAGGAAGACATCAGTAAGATCGCTGAAACCTATCATAAATGGCGAAATGTCGATGGGGAATATGAAGACATCAAGGGTTTCTGTAAGTCAGCCAAAATTGAAGAAATCAGAGGACATGAATATGTCCTAACCCCAGGAAGATACGTAGGAATTGAAGATGTGGAAGATGACGGAATTCCATTCGGTGAAAAAATGGAAAATATGACAGCAGAACTGGCTGAACTCTTTGCTAAATCCCGACACCTAGAAGATGAAATAAGAAAAAATCTAGGAGGTATTGGGTATGAGTTTTAAAATATCAGAGGTATGCGATATTAATAGCCTGAATCTATCAAAAAATGATAATTTGAAAACTATAAATTATTTAGATACAGCAAACTTAAATGTTGGAACTGTTGATGAATTGCAGTATATGGAAGTTGGTAAAGATAAAATACCTAGCAGGGCTAAGCGTATTGTGAGAAAAAACGATATCTTGATTTCTACAGTTAGACCCAATCAAAAGCATTATGGAATTATAAAGAATGTAGCAAAAAATATGGTTGCTTCAACTGGATTTGCTGTACTCACACCGAAAGAAGATAAAGTTGACCCTGGATATATTTATAATTATTTAATTCAAGATCACATTACTACTTATTTACATTCAATAGCAGAATCAAGTACATCAGCATACCCTTCAATAAAACCTAGTGTTATTGGTGAACTTGAAGTGGATCTTCCTCCACTGCAAGAACAAAAAGCCATCGCCCATGTTCTCTCAACCCTGGACGATAAAATTGAAGTCAACAACCAAATAAACAAGACCATTGAGAATATGGCACAAGCAATTTTCAAGCACTGGTTTGTTGATTTCGAATTTCCAAATGAAGATGGAGAACCTTATAAGTCTAGTGGCGGAGAAATGATTGAAAGTGAGCTTGGGATGATTCCCAAAGGGTGGGAAGTTGGTACACTTAATGATGTCATTGACTTTCAGAATGGTTATGCTTTTAAGAGCAAAGATTTGCTCGATGAAAATATTGGCAATTGCTATCATGTATTCAAAATGGGTCATATTAATAAAGGCGGAGGACTCAACAAAGAGGGAACAAAAAGCTATGTTCTAAAGAAAGATTACGAAGATCTTTCTAGGTATATTTTAAAGAAAGGTGATTTATTAATGTGCATGACTGATATGAAAAGCAATGTCGCATTATTAGGTCACACTGCCTTGATGGACGAAGATAATAAATATATTCTAAATCAACGGGTCGGACTATTAAGAATAAAAGACGAAAAAAAACTGGATTATCCTTTTATATATGTATTAACAAATAGCAATGATTTTTTAGAGAGTCTCAGAAGCAGGGCTAATAGCGGAGTTCAGGTTAATCTATCAACAAAAGAAATAAAAGAATCACAGCTAATCATACCGGGAGAAAAAACTCATGAGTTATTTAATAATATTGCTAAAGCTTTATTTGAAGAGTATTTTAATCTAGGCAAAGAGAACGATCAGTTAATATCATTAAGAGACGCCCTTCTTCCAAAGCTTATGTCAGGTGAAATCAGAGTTCCTCTGGATGAAGAAGGTGAGGCATCATGAAGCTTGGCTTTAGAAAACCTAGTTTAAAGAGAAGAATCTCTGCAAGAACCAGCATCAAAAGGCAAGTGGTGCATCGGGCAGGGATAAAGATGCCGCGGGGATATGGATTTCTGAGGAATCCCAAGAAATCAGTTTACAATAAAGTATATAATCGGACATCCTTTGATATATTCAAGACACTTAAGAAGCTGTTCAAATAATCACTCATTCAAGGTCAGTTAGATGAATGGAGAAGTGGAGGTGCGGGGTGATCAACAAAACAATAAAGATAAATCAAATGATTACTTTGGATATAAAAGATTGTCTGGGAGGTGGTAGTGATGAGTAGTGTAAATGGTATTTTTACAGAAGCGATGCTGGAAGAAGCAGCTATAGAAATATTGCAAAGTCTTGGCTACGATTATGCTTTCGGACCGGACATTTCTTTAGGTGGAGATTATGAAGAACGTAAAGATTATCGTGAGGTGATCCTTTCACACAGAGTTCAAGATGCACTTTTTAGGATTAATCGTGATCTTCCGAGAGAGGCACTTGATGATGCCTATCGTCAACTGATTACATTCAATAGCCCAATGCTGGAAGAAAACAATCGATATTTTCATCAGTTAATGACAGAGGGGATAGAAGTATCCTTTAATGAAGGTGGACAAATTCGCACCAAAAGAGCCTTCATCATAGACTTTGAAAATATGCGTAATAATGATTTTGTGGTCGTCAATCAATTTACCATCATTGAAAATGAAGAGAGAAGACCTGATCTCATTGTATTTGTGAATGGCCTTCCTCTTGTAGTTATAGAGTTAAAGTCTGCCAGTGATGAAAATGTAGGGATTGATGGCGCTTATAATCAGATACAGACCTATAAACGAGACATTCCATCCCTTTTTAACTATAACGCTTTTTGCATCATCTCAGATGGGATCAATGCAAAAGCTGGAACCATTACCTCTAATGAAGAGTGGTTCATGAACTGGAGAACCGTTGATGGTGACGATATCGCACCATTATCCCAGCCCCAGTATGAAGTGCTTCTAAATGGGATGTTCCAGAAGGAAAGACTACTGGATATTATTCACAACTTTATTCTTTTCCAGGAGTCGAAAGAACCAGAGAAGGACATTGACGGAAAGAAAATTGGGGATAAAAAATCCATTATAAAAATTCTGGCAGCATATCACCAGTACTTTGCTGTTAAGAAAGCCATTGAAAAAACAAAAGAAGCGACCAAGGAAGACGGCGATCGGAAGATCGGTGTTATTTGGCATACACAAGGTTCTGGTAAGAGTTTCTCCATGGTGTTCTATACCGGCGGACTTGTGCGTGAACTGAACAATCCAACCATCGTGGTCATCACCGATAGAAATGACTTGGATGATCAGCTCTTTACAACCTTCACCAAATCAAAAGATATTCTGCGTCAGACACCAAAACAAGCAACAGTAAGGAAGCTTTCAGATAACCAAAGAACAAATTATGTGGGTGGGAATAGTACAGAAGTAAATGGACTTTATGATCTTTTAAATGATAGAGAGTCTGGTGGGATTATCTTCACCACCATTCAAAAGTTCAAACCAGAAGAAGGCGAGATGCCCGTACTCACTGACCGTAAGAATGTCATTATCATCGCAGATGAAGCCCACAGAAGCCAATATGGACTTGAGGCCAAAGTTGATTCTAAAACCGGTGAAGTGAATTATGGCTACGCAAAATACCTAAGAGATGCACTACCCAATGCCTCTTTTATCGGCTTTACAGGGACGCCAATTGATCTTGAAGATCGATCAACTGTTGCCATATTTGGTCATACCATTGATACATATGACATGACCCAGGCGGTAGAAGATGAAGCGACGGTTCGGATTTATTATGAAAACCGCATCATAAAATTGGAAACAGATGAAGAAGAACTGACCAAAATCGATGATGAATTTGAAGAGATCACAGAGGGCCAGGAAGAATTTGAGAAGGATAAAAACAGAGCTAAATGGTCCAGGATGGAATCCATTGTTGGATCTCCAAATAGAATCAAAAAGCTCGCTGAAGATATCGTCAATCACTATGAAGAAAAGGCGAAGAGCATCGATGGCAAAGCAATGGTAGTCTGCATGAGCCGCAGAATCTGTGTTGAACTCTATGATGCCATAACAGCCCTGAGACCAGATTGGCACAATGATGATATTGATAAAGGGAAGATCAAAGTTGTCATGACCGGTAGTGCGGCAGACAATGAAAAGCTGCAGAAGCATTTAGGTGGTAAACAACGTAGGGATTTACTGGCAAAACGTATGAAGGACAATGGTGACGAACTAAAAATCGTTCTTGTAAGGGACATGTGGCTTACTGGATTTGACGTGCCATCCATGCATACCATGTATATTGACAAGCCAATGAAAGGGCATAACCTGATGCAAGCCATTGCAAGGGTTAATCGTGTCTTTAAAGAAAAATCTGGCGGTGTAGTGGTTGACTATATTGGAATATTAGAAAGCTTAAAGAGCGCTTTAAAACAATATACCAATACGGATCGTCAAAATACCGGTATTGATACTGATGTTGCTGTTGCAGTTATGCTTGAAAAGCTGGAAATTTTAAGAGACATGATGCATGGCTATGATTACTCGAAATATATGGGGAATTCTCAAGTGGAAAGAATGCGTACCATCGTAGGTGGTATGGACTTCATTCTTGGAAAGAAGGAAGAAGAACAAAAGGAATTTAAAAAGACAGCTCTTGAGCTAGGCAAGGCCCATGCTCTATGTGCTGCTACTGATAAGGGGAAAGAAAAGGCTCTTGAAGTCAGTTATTTTAAAGCAGTTAAAGCCAGCCTTGTTAAGCTGAAGGAAAAAGACAAAACACCACTATCAAAAAGAGAAATTGAAGCAAGACTTCATCAAATGCTAGAGCGTTCCATCATCTCAGAAGATGTTATCGATGTATTTGATGCCATGGGAATCAAGAGACCAGAGATTTCAATCCTTTCCGAAGAGTTCTTAAAAGAAGTTCAGGAAATGAAACAGAAGAACTTAGCGGTAGAGATGCTTAAAAAATTACTAGAAGGCAATATCAAAACCATGGAAAAGAGAAACCTTGTGAAGTCAGAAAAGTTCTCTGAAAGGCTGACGAAGGCTCTAAACAAGTATCGAAATCAAGCTCTTACAAATGCAGAAGTGATTGAAGAACTTATTCGAATGGCCCACGATATTAAAAAGATGCGTGAGGAAGAAGCGGAGCTGGGTCTGAGTGACGATGAAATTGCTTTTTATGATGCACTGACCGCAGACGATATCGTAAAAGAACTCATGGAAGATGAAACGCTTAAGAAAATCGCTCATGAGTTGACCTTAGCCATAAGAAATAACATCACCATTGATTGGAGTGTTCGTAAAAGTGCACGAGCCAGCATGAGACGTGTGATTAAAAGGCTTCTTAGCAAGTATGATTATCCACCAGATCAAGCGTTAAAGGCGATGAATATCGTCATGCGACAAGCGGAGAAAATGGCCGGAAATGTGTATGAAGAAGTTATCTGGTCAGACAGAGTTGCTGAAGAATCTGGGAAATTTACAACGGATTGATGAAAGGATTGAATTATATGGCAGATATAAAATATGAAATCAAAGAAACTGTGGGCACTCTTTCAGAAAACAATAAAGGCTGGTCTAAGGAACTGAACTTGATTAGCTGGAATGACAGGGAACCCAAATATGACATCAGAGATTGGGCGCCTGAACATGAGAAAATGGGCAAAGGTGTAACCTTAAGCATAGAAGAGCTTAAAAAGCTGAAAGATTTACTTAATGATATGAAACTCTAGGAGGGGAGATCATGTACAGTGTTAAGGGGAAACAAGCTGCCAGGATTGAACCGGTCACTTTTTCAGAATTGAATATGACTGAGAATGACATTGAAGAAATTTTAAGAAACAGTATTGATATGATTTGTGATGAAGAAGAATCCATGCTTATTGTAGGTAGACAAGTCAGAAATGAAAAGAACGGAAGAAGTGACTTGACCGCGGTCGATAACAACGGAAATATTGTACTCATTGAAATTAAGAGGGACCGCAAGGATATTGAACACCGCAAAGAAGCGTTTGAATTCCAGGCAATAAGATATGCTGCCAGTTATGCAACAATAGATAAGACCGATGATTTAGTGAAGAAAGTTTATGCCCCCTACATTGAAAAATATAGAAGTGAATTTGAACTTGGAGAGCTAACCTCGTTTGAACTAGGTATTCGTAAGTTGAATGAGTTTCTTCAGGTCAATGATGCACAGAAGAACTTTAATGAAAAACAAAGAATTATTCTAGTGGCGTCTGATTTTGATGAGCAGACATTGTCGGCAGTTGCGTGGCTTAATAGCAATAATGTTGACATGAGTTGCTATAGATTAACTCCGTACAAGCTGAATGAGGAGTTGTTTTTCTATGTGGAAAAGCTACTTCCGGTGACCAACTATGATGATTATTATGTGAACCTGATGGATAAATCGGTCATGACAACAGTAACTGGAGATAAGAAAATCACACGAAGGTCTCTGCCCAAAATTGACTTAATGCTCGAATGGGGTGTTGTTAAAGAAGGCGACATCATTGTTGCTAAGGGTAGAGAGGATGAAGGTCGTCTTCTTTCTAATGGTAATGTGATGGTCAATGGTGAAGAAAAGTCCATGCAAGCATGGTTGAAAGAAATTTATGGTTGGTCTAGCGTTTAGACTTATGTTTTTGCTGTACATAAAGAGACAGGCAAAACTCTGTCTCAGATTCGTGAAGAGTATATGGGACAAAAGGAGACTGAGAGGACTGAAATTTAGGAAATAAGCAGTGCAAGTGTTAAATTATTATTGAAAAAATGAGGAGGCATCGCAATGAAACGATTATGTTTTGGTACACTTATGCACATATTGTATCAAGCTCGCAACCAAAAGGTTACGAATAATTTGTTGTGCGATGCTATCTTTTCATCATATGCCCAATCAATAGAGCTTCGAGATAGTTCTCTTCCAGGACACCTTAAAAGTGGCCGTGACAATGTACCACCAGATGTTATTGATGCTGCTCGGAATACATCTTTTGAAGATGCAGAAAAAGTATTTCAAACTAAAGTGGTTTCACTGATCAAAGATAGTAAACGTGAATCGGTAGTTCGTGCAATTAAAGACGTTTTGCGAGAGGATTCAAATATCCAAGATCAAACTGTGATTGGATATATTGAGGGTTATGAAAAAATCAATATCACAGCTAATTCTACATTCAGTTTATCTGCTCTTTTGGCATCGGTATTTTACTTTGCAATAATTGAAGTCAAAAATCAAGAATGCAGAGAAGCAATAAAAGAAATTGACAAAGAGTATGTAGAGTCTTTTGAATCATCATCTGAACCTGTGTTTTTTGAAAAAGTTAAAGCTGAAGTGCACTTACCTTTACAGAAAACGCTTCATGATCCTGTATTTGACCGTGTATTTAATCAAGTATCCTCGTTAGTTATATCCGGTCTTGCTAACCCATCAAATGTTAGAATTTATGGGGTCGATGTAAATAACTGCAAATTTAAATTCAGAGCTTTGAAAGAATATCTTGTAGATAATATTGGAAGTTATGTGTTTTCTAGAGCGAAAGCTAATAGATATACAACTTCAGGGAAAAGTGCTTCCATCGGATCACAGGCATTAGTTAAATTTATGCAAGCATATGGGACGTGTGCTGAAACTGTTCTCGGAGAGATGCTCTTATATGTTTTTATGGAACAGGAACTTAATGCTCCAAAGATAATGAGTAAGATTGAAATAGATGATCTCGGAGGGAGGATCTGCAGTAAGAGTGATGGTGTTCATCTATTAGCGGTAGAAAATAATGGCCAATTATTTCATCAGCTTGTATTTGGCGCGTCCAACATTTATGGTGATTTGACGGCTAGCATAGATAGAGCCTTTGATAAAATTATTGATATTGAAAACAATAGTGATATTGAATTGAAGATGGTTGAAAATACTACGCATAATCATATTTATGATCCCGACACCACTAATTATATGGTTGATCTTTTGCTACCGAAAAAGTCCAATGTTCCTAAGCCTGACATGGCATATGGAGTATTTCTTGGCTATACCCTTTCTTTAGGTTACGACGAAACGGATAATAATAAATATCGTGCTGCAGTAAAGACTCAAATGCAAAATGATATTGTCTCTTTACAGCCATATATTGAGCAGAAAATTCGTGACAATGGTTTATCTGGATATAACTTTTATTTATACGTTGTACCATTTAATGATGCTCAAACTGAGAAAAATAGCATTGTTTCAGAGATGCTTAGCGGGAGGTATTGACTATGCATATTCCAAGAAATCAAACCCTCGCTGAAGCATTGTATATTGATATCGATAAAAATGAATATTTGAATGAAATTTATGATTCATTGCTATATAACTACTCAATAAAAATCTTCAACAGTCAGAAACAGCATAAAGAAGTAAACATAAAAGATGCATTGAGATTTGCGGATTTGTTGGCAAAGTCTTCAATCCCAGAAAAAAGAGATAGGCATAGGCTGTGGGGTCAGGAGCTTGTCACCTTATTAAGTATAGTTTATCCAGAAAATTCATCAATCAAGTATTACCTTGGATCCATACTATCGACTCTTGGAAATTATAGAGGTTTGAAATCTTCTTATGTTGAAGGATTTCAGACTGCAGATATATTAGATGGTCTATATTTTGAATATGACAAATCCACATTACGGATACCCGGTCATGAGGAAAGCTATTTTTTTCATGATCAGAAGGATGTATATGATGGTCTGAGCAGTAAGTATTTTAGCTATTCTGGGCCTACATCGATGGGTAAGTCATTTGTCGTGCAGACATTTATTAAACAGCAAATTGAGAATGGTTCAACAAGTAATTTTGCTATTCTGGTACCTACTAAAGCTCTAATAAATGAAATCCGTAGTAATATAATTGGGAGTTTACAAGAAAAGCTTAAGGAGACAAACTATCGAGTTGTGAGTGCATCCGGAGATATCGTATTACAGCAAGAACACAATTTTATTTTTGTGATGACGCCTGAGCGACTTCTTCATATGATGATTGGTATGCCAAAAATAAAAATTGATTTTCTGTTTGTTGATGAGGCTCATAAAATATCAGATAGGGGTGGACGTAGCACTTATTATTATAAAGTGGTTGCTCACCTATCGAAACTGGAAGAGATGCCGACTGTAATTTTTGCTTCTCCTAATATCCCAAATCCTGAAGTTTATTTAAGCTTGATTCCCAAGATTCAAATGGATGAAGTCAAGAAATTAGCATCAAAATACACACCAGTATCTCAGTTTAAGTATTTCTTGGATTTGTGTGAGGGTAAAGTATATTCTCATAATGATTATAAAAAATCCCTTTCATATATCTCTAACTTACCTGATCAAGTAGAGCTAAGTGAAATTGTTAAAAGAGTTGGTTCCACACAGCAAAACATCATATATTGTAATTCAAAACAGAAAGTTGTAGATTATGCCGTGCAGTATGCAAGGGGCCTACCTGTGAAAGAGGATGAAAAGCTTGTAGCATTAGCAAAAGATATTCGTAATGAAGTACATAATGATTGTTATCTTGCAGATATGATACTAAAAGGTGTTGCTTACCATGTTGGATATCTTCCTTCTAATATTCGTTTAAGAATAGAGAGAAGTTTTGTGGATGGTGATTTAAGAACTATATTTTGCACAAGTACACTTGTGGAAGGAGTAAATCTTCCAGCGGATAATTTGTTTATTACAAGCTATAAAAATGGGAACTCTAATATGGATGAGGTGCAATTTAGAAACCTTGTTGGTCGAGTTGGCCGTATCAAATATAATTTATATGGAAATGTGTTCTTGGTTCGCATGGAAGATAACCTTAAAACCGAGAAGTACATCGACTTATTACAAAACGATGTTCCACCACAGGAAGTTTCGATTAATGTAAAAGAAAATAATAAGTATTTGAACTTGGTTATTGATGATTTGGTTCGTGGTGATATAGAACTTACTACGGTTCGTGAAGCTGCAACTGCAAAAGATTTTGAGGCATTACGAAAATTTGCTTTGATTCTTACAAAAGACATTGCAGAGGGTAACAGCACACCAATATATGACTCATTCTTCCCATTTTTAGATGAACAGAAGGAATATAAAATCAGAGAAATTTTCCCTAAAGAAAGAACCAGTGACGATATCAATTTTTCATATGATCAATTGCTTAATTTAAGGGAACTGGTGGAAAGTGGGCAGAAATATCCTGAGGTGACGGGAGAAAATGATGAGGTTGATTTTGAGGAACTTGTTGACTTCCTCATGAAGCTAAGAAAAGTATTTAAGTGGGATATCTATGAGAAGAGAACAATAGGGAAAGCTGGTACCTATAAAGAAGATTCTGTTATCCGGTGGTATGCTGTTATCCTATTAAGATGGATTAGAGGTAATGGTCTCAGTCAGATCATTTATCACGCACTTAAATATAAAGAGAAAAATCCATATACAGGTGTATGGGTTGGCAATATGAAATTGGCCGACATATATAACAAAGATTCTAAGCTTCACAAAAACTATATTATTGCAGAAACACTTGGTGTAATTGAAAATGTTCTATTGTTCAGCATTTCAAATTATTTTAGGAAGTTTTCCCTTGAGTATAAAAATGTGCATCAAGTAGAGCATTTCCAAAATGATTGGTATGAATTTGTGGAATATGGAACAACAAATCCACTGACTATATTTCTACAACAAATCGGTTTTTCAAGGGAAGCATCAAAATTCATAGAAGAACCACCTAATAGAAACAAATATTTAACAGAGGTTGACGGTGAATTAAGGATACATCGTTCTATACTTGAATGTGGTAACATCGGTGTCGAAACCGAATCGCATGATATACAATTTAATATGCCAGAACTTTTTATTGAGTAGTTCTTAGATTCTATTATGCCTCCTGCAGCAATGCAGGGGGCTATTTTTTTTTGCCTTTTTTAAGTTCCATACTTTACCCATAGTTCATCCCTACTGCATCCATATTTTGAAGATGAACAATCAGCGATAATAGAAGTATCAAAGGAATATCCTTGAAATCCAATAGGGCGGAGGTGAATGAAATGAGCAAGAACAATAAGCAAACATCTAAAAAAGTTGCATCAAAAGCAAGCAAGATTCTTAGTGATGGACGCTACAGCAAAAATTCTAAATCAGTTGCAGGTAGTGCTTTAAGTCAAACGAAACAAAGCAAAAAGAAGTAGATTTTTTACTTTGATCGATAGGCAGCGACAGATTTGAACAATCAGCCTGCCTATCCTCATCAAAGGTAGTAATCAGCAAAAAGCAAGTATTGCTCAACAAAATCAATCTCAATGTCCTAGTGCGCATACGGACGGCGGGATGCATAAGAGTTCAGAACACAGTGATAAAGACTGTGTTTGGAATGAAGATGCACCCACCGTGATTTCGTGTGCCCATTTTTGGACAAGCGGAGTCTGTGGTCATCTTCTCCACAGGCTCTTTTTGTATTCCGCCGTCAATGCCAGGACGGAAAGGAGTACAAAATGAAAATTAGAGTACTGTATGAAGAAAACATCAAGAACGGTCACAAGTTCTATACAACAATTGAAATCCCAGATGGTGATTACAGCATCATGTTGGACACCGACTATGAGCAGCGGCGTGCAGAGGCTAAGCCTGAAAAGAAAGATGAAGTCAAGCGCTGTGAAACTGTGCAAGAGATGTTTGACCTGTTGAATTCCAAAGAATACAACGGCTGGCGGAGGGAAACCAGACGGATTGACCCTAATCCCAAGATGAAAAAATCAAATGGCAAGAGGGGATATGTTCAGGGTGAACCAGATGATGAGTCTTTTAACATCATGGATTATCTCTGTACCACCTCTGATGATGAAACACGCAGTAGGGATTATGAATGCGAGGCCATTTGCGATTGGATCCGCAAAACTCTTGCCAAGAAATCAGAATGGGCAGATGCCTTTATTGCAGTCCGTATTGATGGTACTCCAATACGTGAATATGCCAACTCCATTGGTGAAGATGAAAATAACATCACCCAGAAATTAAAGAGAGCAACAAAAAAATTACAAGAAGAATATAAAAAACGTCAGATTTGACCTTCTCCCAAGGCTACCACTTAGAAGGGTCAAGACCTTCAAAAAAAATTAAGGAGGTAATTCTGATGAGAGAATTAATACCTAAAGACCAATATGGTGTGTTTGCCGACACCTATGATACGGCAAGAGTGGATAGTTTGTTTGTGGCAGAGTTCTTTGAAAAACGTCATGACCACGTTATCCGAGACATTAGAAAAATAACTGACCCCAAATCTGGGTTGAGTGAAAACTTCATTGGTACTAACTTTAAAGCTGATTCTTATAAGGACAGTACAGGCAGAAAGCTACCTTGTTATTTCATGACTCGTGATGGGTTCACGATGCTGGTGATGGGATACTCGGGACAAAAAGCAATGAAATTCAAAGAACTTTATATCCGTAGGTTCAACGAGATGGAGTGTTTTATTAAAACCCTCGTTTCTGCAAGACAAGAATTCCCTTTATTAACCGCCAACATAAAGCTACTGCATGAAAATCCTAAGCCATATCACTTCAGTAATGAATGCGATATGTTAAATCGCATCGTTGTTGGAATGACTGCAAAGCAGTTTAGATTAGCAAACGGCATTGAAAAAGGAAAAAGCATCAGGCCTTATTTATCTGATGAGCAGATTACGATGCTGGACACATTACAAAAAGTAGATGTTGGCTTGTTAGTAGCTGTTCCAGATTATCAGCAACGCAAGCGCCATTTGGAATGGTACAAAACCAAATTAGAAAAGAACTAAGGAGGACTACAACTATGTTTTATGTGAAAGAAAGATTGAATGATTCCATGGAGATATCCATTGAAATAACAGATGAGAATGTATTTTGCCGCTGCCCAATGTGTGGCTCTGAAGTGTCAGTAGATATTGGAGAAATTTTAAGTGATGGCGAGAGTGACCTTTATGGTACAGCAGTTTTCTGTGATGAATGTAGCAAAAAGGTCAAGAGTGGAGGGCGGTATTATGAGCGTAAATAAATACAATGCTGAAGGATACTATGACCCTACTCCATATGAAGCACTAAGTAATGTATCTCGAGAGGAAAGGGCAGCGTCAAAAGCTGCCTTCAAGCCTCTTGTCTATATATGTTCTCCTTTTAGTGGGGACACCGAAAGAAATATTAAACGAGCGCAGGACTTCTGCCGCTTTGCATTAGAAAAAGGAAATATTCCACTGGCTCCCCATCTTATGTTTCCTCAGTTTATGGATGATAACAATGAAAAAGAACGGGACCTGGCAATGTTCATGGACATCATCCTAATGGGCAAATGCCAGGAAGTGTGGGTGCTTGGTGATGTCATTTCAAGAGGCATGAGTATAGAAATTGAAAAGGCCAAGAAACGCAGACAGCCGATCAGATATTTCAATAAAGATTTCGAGGAGGTGAAATCTTTATGAGAAAGTTAGCCATTGCTTACGGGAACAGTCGCCAGGCAAAGAAGTGGGTGAATAAACAAATCACATTTGATGAGCTTAAAGCTAGGTTAAAGACTCCAATACGAACAACAGAATCAGCTGAAGAATATGCCAAGTTCACCAAAGCTCAAAAAGATGATGCAAAAGACCATGGTGGTTTTGTTGCAGGTGTATTAAAAGGCGGTCGAAGAAAAATCGACACTGTAGAACTACGATCAATGATTGCCTTAGATGGTGACCGAATTGATAAAGAATTTCTCGAAAATTATGAATCAAATGCTCCCTATACCTCAGTTCTTTACTCCACCCATAGCAGCACCAAGGAAAACCCGAGGGTGCGCATTATCTTGCCTCTTACAAGAGATGTGACACCAGAAGAATTTGTAGCAGTATCCCGGTATCTTGCACAGATGCTTGGGATGGATTATTTCGATGAATGCTCCTATCTACCAAATCAGCTGATGTACTGGCCAAGCACACCATCAAATGGAGATTTTGTTTATAAGGAAGTGGATAAGGACTGGCTTAATCCAGATGATATTTTAACTGCTCATCCTGAATGGATTGATCCTACAAGACTTCCGACTTCATCCAGGGAGAGCAAGGCAAATACAGTATCACATCAGAAAGTACAGGACCCTCTTGAAAAAGAGGGCGTTGTTGGGCTTTTCAATAGAGTCTACTTCCCCGTCACAAAAGCAATCGATGCGTTTTTGTCAGATGTATACGAGCCAACAGAAAATGAGGACCGCTACCATTTTATAGAGTCAAGCAGTATGGCCGGTGTTGAAATCAAAGATGGCGGCAAATTTGTATACAGCCATCATGCCAAGGATCCTACATATCTTAAATTATGTAATGCCTTTGACATCGTTCGCATCCATAAGTTTGGTGATGACGATGTTAAAAAGTCCTTCAAAAGTATGTGCGATTTTGTCATGAAGATTGATGAGGTGAAGGTCTTTGCTACCAATGAAAGACTTGCAGAAGCTGAAGCAGATTTCACAGATATTGGTGACAACTGGAAAGAAAAACTAAAGTATCAGCCCCGAAGTCAAGTGCTCGAAAACAGTGTGTACAACTTAAATCTTATTCTTAATCATGATCCTGATTTTAAGAACTTTGCATTTAACGAGCTATCAAACCGTATCCAGGTCACTGGACCACTTCCATGGGAAAGACCGGAAGGTAACGTATTTTGGAGAGATGCCGATACGGCTCAGCTTAAGTCCATTATGGATATTCGCTACCTTCCGTTTTCAAGCAGAAACCACGATGTTGCCTTCACCAAGGTAGCTGATGATAGGAGATTTCACCCTATAAGGGATTACCTTGATTCCCTTCCTGCATGGGATGGAGTAAAGAGAGTGGAGGATGTTTTCATCAAATACCTACAGGCTGAGGATACCGAGTATATTCGCACAGTGACTAGAAAGACCTTTGCAGCAGCTGTCGCTCGGATATATGTCCCTGGAATTAAATTTGACTGTGTTCCGGTGCTTGATGGTGATCAAGGAATAGGTAAAAGCACGATTATAAAAGACCTAGTAACAGCAGATTTTTACTCTGAAACCCTATCCCTTACGGATATGGACGACAAGTCGGGTGCTGAAAAACTCCAGGGGTTCTGGGTAGTTGAAATCGGTGAGCTTGCTGGAATGAAGAAAGCCGACATCGAAAAAGTGAAAGCATTCCTCTCAACTTCTGATGATAAATACAGACCATCCTATGGAAGAGTTGTAGAAAGCCATCCCAGACAATGCATCGTCATCGCAACGGTAAATGGAGAGCGTGGGTACCTGCGTGACATCACAGGGAACCGCCGATTTTGGATCATTAAAGTGCATCAGAAAAAGCAGAAGAAGACCTGGAACTTCACAGAAGAATATAGGAAGCAGTTCTGGGCCGAAGCAAAAGAAATATGGACCTCCGGCGAAAAACTGTATCTCGAAGGTGATGTTTTAGAAGAGGCTGAAAAGGCGCAAAAAGGTGCCATGGAGGCTGACGAGCGTGTTGGTATGGTGGAAGAGTACCTGAATACTCTCCTTCCAGATGATTGGGACAGTATGGACTTATTTGCCCGTAGAAATTACCTAAGCGGTAGCGAATTTGGTGGGACCAAGCATACTGGTACTGTTACACGAACCTCTGTAAGCAATGCTGAGATTTGGTGTGAATGCTTCAATCGTAATCTCCCAGAGCTAAAGACCACCGATAGTTATCAGATTGCAGCACTCATGGCTCAGATTCCTGGTTGGGAACGAACCAGCAGTATTAAGCGTTTGCCGATTTATGGTAGGCAGCGACTTTATCAATTTGGCGAATAGGGAACACAACACAACACAACACAAGATTTTCCCTTATATTAAAAATACTTTTTCTTATAAGTAGATAGTAGATACCTGTGCACGTACACGCGCGTTAGTAAATATAGGGAAACGCTTGTGATTTTGTGTTCCTGTGTCAGATGGGAGGTAAACAAGTGACTGAAAAATATATAGAGCAAAAACTGGTAAAAGCAGTGAAGAAGCTGGGAGGCATAGCACCAAAGTTTGTAAGTCCTGGGTTAGATGGTGTGCCAGACCGCATTGTACTTTTACCTATGGGAAGAATGGCCTTTGTTGAATTAAAGGCACCGGGACAAAAGATGCGTCTACTGCAAGTAAGGCGAAAGAGACAACTGGAAGCGTTAGGGTTTTTGGTTTACTGCATTGATGGGATAGAGCAGATTGATGGAGCGTTAAAAGAGATGGGAGGTGATGCCAAGTGAAGTTCATACCACATGAATATCAGCAGTATGCGATTGATTTTATAACCAGCAAACCAATAGCTGCAATATTTCTTGATATGGGCTTAGGTTAGGAAAAACAGCTATCACCCTTACAGCACTATTTGACCTATGCCTTGATCGATTTGAAATCAGAAAAGTTTTGATTATAGCTCCACTTAGAGTCGCATCCCAAACATGGCCAGCAGAAATTACAAAGTGGGATCACCTTAAATGCTTATCTTATTCAGTGGCTGTTGGAACTGAAAAAGAGAGAAAAGATGCCCTTATGAAAAGAGCCACCCTTTATATCATCAACCGTGAAAATGTAGACTGGCTTGTAAACAAAAGCGGTGTACCCTTTGACTTTGATATGGTTGTTGTTGATGAGTTATCTTCCTTTAAGTCCTATGGAGCAAAGCGCTTTAAAAGCCTTCTGAAAGTAAGGCCAACAGTGAAAAGAATTGTTGGTCTGACAGGGACGCCCTCAAGTAATGGGCTTATGGATCTATGGGCGGAGTTTCGTATCCTTGATTTAGGCCAGAGGCTTGGAAGGTACATAACCCATTACCGAAGTGCCTATTTTGTACCAGATAAGCGAAATGCTGAGATTATCTTTTCATATAAACCCCAGCCAGGAGCTGAAGAAAAGATTTATAGTCAAATATCGGATATTACAATTTCCATGAAGTCTTCGGATTATCTCAAAATGCCAGAATGCATCATAAACGAAATACCTGTGTATCTGAGCGAAAAGGAATGGAGCATTTATTCTAAATTCCGTGATGAGATGGTAGCAAGTTTAGGTGTAGAAGAAATTGATGCGGCAAACGCTGCAGTGCTTTCTGGAAAACTACTGCAGATGGCCAACGGTGCCGTCTATGATGAAAATAACAAGGCACATTCCATTCACGACAGAAAGCTTGATGCTCTGGAGGACCTGATCGAAGGAGCAAACGGGAAACCGGTGCTTGTGGCATATTGGTACAAGCATGATCTGGAACGCATCCAGAAGAGATTTTCTGCAAGGCAGATAAAGACACCTAAAGACATTGAAGATTGGAATGAAGGCAATATTCCTGTAGCTGTTATCCACCCGGCCAGTGCAGGGCATGGGCTTAACCTTCAAAGCGGCGGATCCACCCTTATATGGTTTGGACTTACCTGGTCCCTGGAGCTCTATCAGCAAACCAATGCCCGTCTTTATAGGCAAGGTCAGAATGAGACGGTTGCGATCCACCACATCATTGCCAAGGGCACTATAGATGAAGATGTGATGACTGCGCTTACAAGAAAAGAAAAATCACAGGCATCTTTAATTGATGCTGTAAAAGCTAAATTGGAGGTGAACCGATGATTGATCCATACGAGCAACTTGCCAATGCCATAGTTTTACAAGCCGTCAAGGACTACAGGGATGCACTAAAGAAGCTGATGAAGCGTCCGCGATATGAACCTGCGAAATATACAAAAGCTGAGGTGGAGAGGTTCTTCCACTCTGATTGGTATAGAGAACTTACCTCTGTTGATGGAGATTACCTGCTTAAAAAAATACGATCGGAGGCAAGAGAAACATGAAAGTAAAAGAATATTTACACCAGGCCTATAGGCTTGATAAAAGAATTCAATCTCACATTGAGGAGATGGAGTGTCTTAAAGAAATGGCCACGAGCGTATCATCTCCAAGGTGGGATGAAAAGGTCCAGACTTCAAGAAATTCTGAGGGTAATTTTGTTAGGTGCTTGGAGCGGATCATGGATTTGGAAAGACGGATAAATGCGGAAATCGATAACCTTGTAGCGCTCAAAGAACAGATACGATGTGTTATCAACGAGGTTGCAGACACGGATGAGCGAATGGTATTACGTTACCGATACGTCCATAACTTAACCTGGGAACAAATCGGGGATGAACTTAATGCTGATAGAACAACGGTTTATAGGTGGCATAATCAAGCTATTAACCATGTAACTCTTCCTGAGGATCCCATCAAAGTATAGTTCGCACATCTTGCAACACTTTGCAACAAGATACCACTATTGCTTTTGTGTTATTGTATAATTAGGAAAATAGAGTAGAGCGAGAGCCTTCTTGGGACCACCCCACGAGGGCTTTTCTTATGCCCAAAGGAGGTGAACCCATGCCATACAAACCTAAGCGTCCTTGTGCTTACCCAGGCT
>ERZ1673961.396-NODE-396-length-18810-cov-8.005865_pt1 | contig 18810 bp, 19 predicted proteins | sample MGYA00580189_ERZ1673961 | MGnify/ENA primary metagenome ERZ1673961 (study PRJEB41334, sample SAMN05608105) | rock metagenome | biome: terrestrial subsurface; feature: shale formation; material: shale | place: USA: Pennsylvania ... | reverse complement strand
CATCCTTAGAAGGGACGTGCTCTATCCAGCTGAGCTAAGGGCGCGCTACAGGGAAAGGATTATACGAGTTAAAATGGGTAAATCAACGGCTTTTAGTAACATTCTGATCTGAATGCCTAAAAAAAGGTCACTGAAGCAATGAATGCTCAAAAACACCTCAGAGCAAACGTTTGCGTATGGATGTTAAATAGAAATTCTGCGACAATGCGCCGCAGATTATCTGCCTTCTAAAATTTATAAGGAAAGTCATGACTGCTCAAAATATTGATGGGACTCTCATTTCCCAAACTGTTCGTTCTGAAGTTGCAGCACGAGTAAAAGCTCGCGTTGAAACTGGATTACGTGCCCCTGGCCTTGCAGTTGTTCTAGTTGGTGAAGACCCTGCTTCTCAAGTTTACGTTGGCAGTAAACGCCGCGCTTGTGAAGAAGTGGGTTTTGTTTCCAAGTCTTTTGACCTTCCGGCATCAACCACAGAAGCAGAATTGCTAGCGTTGATCGATGAGTTGAACAATGACAACGAAATTGATGGCATTTTAGTTCAGCTTCCACTTCCTGCTGGAATTGATAGCACTCATGTTTTAGAGCGTATTCATCCAGAGAAAGACGTGGATGGCTTCCACCCTTATAACGTAGGTCGTCTTGCTCAGCGTATCCCTAAACTACGCTCTTGTACGCCGAAAGGTATTATTACCCTGCTTGACCGCTACAATATTAATCTTCGTGGTAAACACGCTGTTGTTGTAGGAGCTTCAAATATCGTTGGTCGTCCAATGACACTTGAGCTGCTATTGGCGGGCTGCACAACGACGACCTGTCACCGCTTTACTAAAGACTTAGAGAGCTACGTTCGTCAAGCCGACGTCGTTGTTGTCGCAGTAGGTAAACCAAACTTCATTCCTGGCGAATGGATTAAGAAAGGCGCTGTGGTTGTCGATGTGGGTATCAACCGTCTTGACTCTGGTAAGTTAGTTGGCGACGTGGAATACGATAAAGCACGTGAAAGCGCGAGCTTCATTACTCCAGTACCTGGTGGCGTTGGTCCAATGACAGTAGCAAGCCTGATTGAAAACACAATGCTGGCTTGTGAGCAGTTCCATACTGACAAGTAATCACAGATCACTAAATGCTAAAAAGGCTCCTCTCGGAGCCTTTTTTCTTTATGTTGTGTAAATTTAGTCTAAATCGTTAAAGACTTAAAATCACACCCGCAATGGACGCACTCATCAAGTTCGCCATCACACCCGCGACAATCGCGCGGAATCCATGCTTAGAAACAAACGCACGCTTCTCTGGCACCAATGATCCCAAACCACCAATGAGCATTGCCATGCTTGAGATGTTCGCAAAGCCACATAGTGCAAAAGTCACAATCGCTTGAGAATGGGCACTTAGCTGCGACTTCACTTCTGCAAGTTGGATAAAAGCAACAAACTCATTTACAACGATTTTATTACCGATCAGAGAACCTGCCGTGATCGCCTCTGCCCATGGAACACCTAACAGCCAAGCAACTGGCGCAAATACGTAGCCCAAAACGAGTTCGAAGCTTAATGGTGTGCCAATAAGCTCGCCAAACCATCCCAAAATACCGTTAAGCAATGCAATCACACTGATGAAAGCCAACAGCGTGCCACCAACTGCAACCGCGATACGAACACCCGCCATCGCACCATCTGCCAATGCTTCAACTACATTGGTTGCTCGTGGGATTTCAACTTGGCTAAGATCGATTTCCTCAGCTTGGTTTGTGTCTTCCGGCATCAGAATTTTAGCCATCAACAAACCGGCAGGAGCAGACATAAACGCCGCCGCGATCAGGTAATTTAAGTCTACACCCAAAGATGCATAACCGACCAACGTACCACCAGCAACCGAAGCCAAACCACCAGTCATTACTGCAAAGAACTGAGAATCCGTCATGTGCTTTAGATAAGGTTTAACCATTAATGGCGCTTCAATCGTACCAACAAAGATATTGGCTGTAGCAGATAAAGACTCAGCACGACCAATGCCTAACAGCTTTTGGATACCACCACCGATAAAGTTAATCATTCTTGGCATAACACCAATGTGGTAAAGGCCAGCAATAAGCGAAGAGAAGAAGACAATAATGCCCAGTACATTGATAGCGAAAGTGAATCCGCCTGTCGCCAAATTGCCGAATAAAAACGCGATGCCTTCCTGACCATAGTTGATTAAGTTCGATACTACGCTGCTCACTGAGTTTAGAGCGTCTCGCCCTGCTGGTACATACAGAACCAATAATGCAAACAATACCTGTAAGGCAAAAGCAAGTGAGACGGTTCTGAGCTTTATATTTTTTCTATTTGTAGAAAGTAGCCATGCTACGAAGAGTATGGCTACGATACCAATAAGTGAATTCATAAATTGGGTCCGACAGAAGGGGAATGGTAAAGGCGTCGGATTGTATAGCGGACTCAAAATGCTGCAACTTGAGGTTGTTAACAGTGTGAAAAGTTTCAGTGGTTAATATTTAAACTAAACATTAACCCATTGAATTTAATAATGATAAACGTTTGCTTTTTGTTATTATTTCCATATAGAAAAATTGTTTATAGATTCAGAAAAATTTTTGTGACAAAAATCACCTTATGTATACGACCGTCATGACTTAGGAATGGAGACATACGGTGCTAATCTTTGGTCCCAATGACACGGGTTACCGATCTTCTGTTTTATAAAGTTGATCACCGCAGATATTTTTTTCGGCATGTGCTGTCGGCTCGGATAAACCGCATAGAAAGGCATCGACTGGCTGGCTTTCCATTCCGGGAGCAATTGAATTAGCTTCCCGGTTCTGAATTCATCGCCAAGCAAATACGTCGCGAGATAAGCAATTCCCCACCCTGCGATTGCAGCGTCGCGAACCGCTTCCGCCAGATCGACAGAATAGTTACCGGAAACTTTTACGTTTAGTTCCTGCTGATCTTTTGTAAATGCCCATCCGGTGTAATCACGCTCCCAGCTTCTGTAGATCAGGCAGTTGTGCAACGATAAATCGTCAGGTTCCACTGGCTTATCATGTTTAAGCAGGTAGTCTGGAGACGCCGCGACAACAAACTGGCAATCCGTTAATCGCTGGGCAATGTAACCTTCAGGCAAGTGTTCATTGTTGGTTACCCATAAATCCAAACCTTCAGCTAACATGTCCACCTTGTAGTCGAACAAGTGCACTTCAACCTCAAGTTGAGGATACCGTTCTCTTAGCTCCTGAATGGCAGGAATGATATGTAAAGTGCCGAATGATTGCGAGATGCCCAACCGCACAAGCCCAGCCACTTCATCTCTCTGGCTTTCCATTTCCAGCGTCGCGCTGCTGACAGCCTGAACGACCTGCTCACAATGATGATAAAAGGTTTTGCCCGCTTCAGTCGGAGTAAAACTTCGCGTTGTACGTTGCACCAGCTTAATACCAAGTGAGTTCTCTAATTGGCTAAGTTGTTTACTCACATGGGAGACGGATACGCCGAGGCTTTTTGCTGCCGCCGTAAAGCTTTTGTGTTTGATCAATGCAGAGAAAATGACCATTTGAGCAGCACGTTCAGATAACACGAATTACCTCGATTTAAATGCAGTAAAAACTAAGGGCTCCGAAGAGCCCTTAAGAACGATAATTTATTCAGGAACTAGTATGTGATACGATCAGCTAAGTGGCTAACAGCTAGAGCGAAGTAGTAAGAGCGGTTCCACTTCATCAACACATTGTAGTTATTGTAAACCAGATAAGTTCGACCGTTTTCATCGTCAGGCATAATCAGCCAAGCTTTGATATCGTCATCCAGTTTAGGTAGCGGGCTGCCATCAAACTTGGTGATACCTAATTTGCTCCACTCCTGCAGGTACTTACCTTTCTCTTCGGTTCGTCCTTCCAAGTTATGATCAATGCCTTTCGGAACTTTTACCTGACGTCCCCAAGTGTAATTGTCATCCCAGCCGGATTTGCTCAGGTAATTCGCTGTTGAAGCAAACACGTCCGCTTTGGTTTGCCAGATGTCTTTCTTGCCGTCGCCATTGCCATCCGCTGCAAAGCGAAGGAAGGAGCTTGGCATAAACTGACACTGCCCCATCGCACCCGCCCATGAACCTTTGAAATTCTCAAGTTCAATATGGCCTTGATCCAGAATCTGAAGGGCAGCCATGGTTTCTTTACGGAAGAACTCTTCACGGCGACCTTCAAAGGCCATGGTAGAAAGCGCGTCTATGACACGGAAGTTACCCGTAAACTTACCAAAATTACTTTCCACGCCCCACAACGCAACAATAAAACGTGGCTGAACACCGAAGGTCTCGCCAATGCGTTTAAGTTCCGTGTAGTGCTCTTTGTATAATTCTTTCGCTTGCTTAACCTTCCACTCTGGGACTGCACGCGGAATGTACTCATCCAGCGTCAGTTTTTTCTCAGGTTGGTTTCGGTCTGCTTTCACTGCTCGTGGCTTATATTCAACATTAGCGAAAGCGGCGCTGATGACCTGCTCGGAGATGCCTTGAGCACGCGCTTCTGCACGCAACTTATCCAGGTATTCCTCAAAACCTTCACTACTTGCAAAGGCTGAGGCACACATGCCAACGCTAAGCAGTGTAGCCAGTATTTTTTTCATATTCCCCTCCTTGAGCAAGGCAGAAGTCTCAGCAAGATATGGAATTATTTCCTGTCTTTTTGCTGAGCTTTTTGTTCTTTATATTTTTCTAACAGATTTTCCGGTGGTGGCGGAACCTGCAGGAAGAAACCATCGTTAATTAATGAGGCTTTCACTTTCTCGATATCCACCTGCGCCAATGTACGACCATCAAGTTTAATCGTCATGACAGCGATAGGCTTACCGAACATCTGCATCAAGGTGTCAGGAACCTGTGAAAAATCATCCTTTTTCGGAATATAGAGATAAGTACCTTCTTTTTTAGAGCTTTTATAAATAGAACAAAGCATGACACGCCTTTTATGCTGATTTAGCCGTTTTTATTACGGATTTAGTTGGAAACGTAAAATTGCCGCAAACTTAATAGCAAATTTGAGATTAATTCACCGAATTGCTTGTTAGAGAACTTGCTGCGCCAAAAGATGAAATATAACATGATAGACCTAGTTTAAGGCAACGCTCTTTCAACAGAGGCAAGAAGTCCACGATGACCCATTCACCAGACCTTAAAGGTAGCAGCTTTACTTTGTCAGTTTTACACCTTTCTGACAGCAAGATAGAAAAAACTATCGAATTTTTGCAAGAAAAAGTGTCTCAGGCACCGTCATTCTTTGCATCAGCACCTTTAGTTATCAATATATCGAAAGTCGAAGGCGACATTGATTTTCCTAAACTCAAGCAAGGTATTGCCGACGCTGGGTTCATTCCGGTCGGTGTAACGGGCTGCAAAGATAAACGTGTACAGAACCTTGCTTCTGAAGCTGGCTTCGCCATCATGTCCGCTAGTAAATCGCCGAGCCAGGCACCCGCGAAAATGGCGCCGACTAAGTTCGTTCGTACACCGGTTCGCTCTGGTCAACAAATCTACGCGAAAGACGGTGATTTAGTGGTACTAGCACATGTTAGCGCTGGGGCAGAAGTTATTGCCGATGGTTCTATCCATATTCACGGAACTTTGCGCGGGCGCGCAATTGCAGGCGCTAGTGGGCAGCATGAAGCGCGGATTATTTGCCACGATTTACAAGCAGAACTAGTATCTATTGCTGGAGATTACTGGTTAAGCGATCAAATTGAGAGTGAGTATTGGCAGCAGAAAGTAATGATCAGTAGAGCCGAAGAATCATTACATCTCGAAACACTCACGATTTAGTATAAAAAGGAAAACAAATGGCACGCATTATTGTAGTAACGTCTGGTAAAGGTGGCGTCGGTAAGACCACTTCAAGCGCAGCCATCGCCTCTGGCTTGGCTTTAAAAGGCAATAAGACTGCGGTAATCGATTTCGATATCGGTTTACGTAACCTCGATCTTATTATGGGCTGTGAGCGTCGCGTAGTTTATGACTTTGTGAACGTCATTAACGGTGAAGCGACACTAAACCAAGCGCTGATCAAAGATAAGCGCACAGAAAACTTATTTATTCTTCCTGCATCACAAACGCGCGACAAAGACGCACTCACGAAAGATGGCGTACAGCGTGTATTTACCGAATTGGACGAGATGGGTTTTGATTTCATCATCTGCGATTCACCAGCAGGTATCGAGCAAGGTGCTCTAATGGCGCTCTACTACGCGGATGAAGCCATTGTGACCACCAACCCTGAAGTCTCATCTGTACGCGACTCAGACCGTATTTTGGGTATTCTGGATTCGAAGTCGCTACGAGCAGAGCAAGGTTTAGAGCCTGTGAAGCAACACCTTCTGTTGACTCGATACAACCCGATGCGCGTAAACCAAGGTGAAATGCTGAGTGTTGAGGACGTTGAGGAGATCCTTCACATCCCGCTTCTGGGCGTGATTCCTGAAAGCCAGGCGGTGCTTAACGCATCAAACAAAGGTGTGCCAGTAACGTTTGATGAAGAGACAGACGCGGGCATGGCTTACTCTGACACAGTAGACCGCTTACTTGGTAACAAGGTAGATTTTCGTTTCCTTACAGAGGAGAAGAAAGGGCTCTTTAAACGACTGTTCGGAGGATAGACATGTCACTATTAGAATTTTTCCGCCCACAGAAGAAAAAATCCGCAAGTCTAGCCAAAGAGCGTTTGCAAATTATTGTGGCAGAACGCCGCAGCCAAGATGATCCGGCACCGTCTTATCTGCCTCAGTTAAAAGAGGATATCCTGAAGGTGATCGGCAAATACGTAGATATTGACCCGAACATGGTTGATTTAACATTTGAGCATAAAGACGATGATATCTCGGTGCTTGAGTTAAATGTAAAACTGCCTGACGACGAGAAGTAATTCGGATTTAGGTGTTTGTGAAGTGAAATCAGTCATTGGTTTACTAACAAACACCTACCTTTCTAGATTGCACACTGCATAAAAAAGGTTGGCTACATGGCCAACCTTATTCTATCTACATCTTGCGCTACTTAAGCGCTTTATTCATTTTTTCGCCGATAAGTTCAAGACGCCAGTTTTGCATCACATCAGGCATTCTTGCCGGATCACGGTCCTTTTTCCATACCCAACTAAGCAACTGATTGATCTGCTTTTTAGAGGCAAGGAACTCAGTCGCTAAGCCAGATTTCTGTGATGCACTTTTCACAATATCTTTCATGTTCTTGAAGACCTGCTTATAGCCTGGGTAGTCCATAAGACGTTCAATTTTCTCAGGGTATTCATCCGCAGGTGTCTGCTTGGCTTTTTTAACGATATCAGCAATCTTTGCACCGTGACGGTTAACGGCTCGGATATCAATGCCTTCCGCTTCCATTTTCTTGAAGCTTGTTAAACCAAGGCGGGCAACTGTTAATAAGTCCCCTTCTTTGAAAACAAAGTTAAGAGCAAGGTCACGTTTGATTGCCTGACGGTAACGCCAAGTGGCCAGCGGTTTTAAGACAGCCAACTCTGCCGGTTTAAGTTGCCATGCACCTTTGATATCAAGGTACGCATTTTCTTCGTTCACTTCACGAATACGCTTCGAAACGAGTAAATCGCTCTCCTGCTGCACCGCATGCCACCAGCCAGCTTCGGTGACTTTATCTAGCAAAATTTCGTAAAGCGGCAGCAAGTAGTGTACGTCAGCCGCAGCATAATCAAGCTGCTTTTGCGTCAGAGGACGAGCCATCCAGTCTGTGCGAGACTCGCTCTTATCCAGTTCAACACCCAGATATTCTTCCACTAGCGTTGCAAAGCCTGTTGATAGCCCATGCCCAAGAAACGCTGCCATAAGCTGGGTATCGACCATCGGAAATGGCGTGCAACCAAACGCATTATGGAACACTTCGAGATCTTCACCACATGCATGCAGAACTTTTAATACCGAGGTATCTTTCAAAAGTTCAACGAAGGGCGACATGTCCGTCAGTTCTGTCGGATCGATTAAGGAAAGATTATTGCCGTCGAAAAGCTGAATCAAACCTAGCTGTGGATAGAAAGTTCTGATCCGTACAAATTCCGTATCCAACATAACGACATCTGCGTCTCTGGCTTGAGCGCAAACTTGTTCTAGGTCTTTGTTTTTAATAATAATCTTATAATTCACATGCTTCTCGCTATAAAAAATGCCAGCAAAACGCTGGCATTCTATCATTTTTTAATTCCGGCGACTTCACGAAATCGACTTATGCGCTCTTCTTCGCAAGCTCTGCATCGTTTTCTTCACGAAGAACACGACGCAGAATTTTACCTACGTTAGTCTTCGGTAATTCTTCACGGAATTCAACCAGTTTTGGCACCTTGTATCCCGTTAAATGTTCGCGACAATGCGCAATCACTTCATCTTTCGTTAAGCTTGGATCGCGTTTAACGACATAGATTTTCACCAGCTCACCAGAAACATCGTTAGGCTGACCAATCGCTGCAACTTCCAGAACTTTACCGTGCAATGCGACAACATCTTCGATTTCGTTCGGATAAACGTTAAAGCCAGAGACCAGAATCATATCTTTTTTACGGTCAACAATATGCAGGAAGCCTTCGTCGTCAAACTTAACAATATCACCGGTTGATAGCCAGCCTTCTTGGTTGATGGTGTCTTTGCTGGCCTCCGGACGCTGCCAGTAACCTTGCATCACTTGAGGGCCACGAACCTGAAGCTCACCCGCTTCGGTATTTGGCAGAGCATTGCCCTCTTCATCAACGATACGAACTTCTGTCGACGGAACAGGTAAACCAATAGACCCATTGTATTCGATAAGGTCATGCGGGTAAGCGGCCACCAGAGGAGAACACTCTGTCAGGCCATAACCTTCTAGCAGATAGCAACCTGTTGTCTTCAGCCATTTTTCTGCAACGGCGCGCTGAACGGCCATGCCACCACCAACAGACAGTCGCAGATTGCTAAAGTCCAGCTCATGGAAGTCTTCATTGTTAACCAGAGCGTTAAACAGCGTATTAACCCCGGTGATAGCAGTGAATGGATGCTTTTGTAACTCTTTTACAAAGCCCGGAATATCACGTGGGTTGGTAATCAGCAGGTTACGGCCACCCATTTCGATAAACAGCAAGCAGTTCACGGTTAATGCAAATACGTGATAAAGCGGTAACGCGGTCACAACCAGTTCTCTACCAGGAGTCAGCACCGGGCCATACGCACCTTTCGCCTGCAATACGTTTGCAATCATATTGCGATGGGTCAGAATCGCGCCTTTCGCCACACCCGTCGTACCGCCAGTGTATTGTAAAAATGCAATATCATCGCCAGACATAAATGGCTTCACGTACTGTAAACGACGGCCTTTGCCTAACGCTTTACGCATTGAAATCGCACCAGGCAGGTTATATTTTGGCACCATACCTTTAACGTATTTCACGACAAAATCGACAATCGTACCCTTCGCTCGCGGCAACATCTGCCCAAGGCTGGTAAGCACAACATGTTTTACAGAGGTGTTCTCAACAATTTGCTCTAACGTATTAGCAAAGTTAGAAACAATCACGATCGCTGTCGCACCAGAGTCGTTGAGCTGGTGTTCAAGTTCACGAGGAGTGTATAACGGGTTCACGTTTACCGCGATGCAACCTGCACGCAAAATACCAAACAGCGCAACGGGGTATTGAAGCAAGTTAGGCATCATCAGCGCAACTCGGTCACCCTTTTTTAGCTTTAACTCATTTTGTAGGTAAGCGGCAAATGCACGGCTACGCTCTTCCAGCTTTCGGAAGGTCATAACCGAGCCCATGTTCATAAATGCTGGTTGGTCTGCGTACTTTTGTACAGACTGCTCAAACATTTCAACCAAAGACTCATATTGGTTTGGGTTAATGGTTTCAGGTACGTCACTTGGATAACGTGAAAGCCATGGTTTATCCACGATATTACTCCTCGTTCATCGCTGTCTTACGATAACAGCCTTTTTATTTTGAGGGCTATTACAGCACAGCGAGGGTGCTTGAGCACGAAACTCCCAAACACTTGTTTAAATTTTGTTAACTACACCAAGAATTCCGTCTGAAACTTCGAGTATTTGCTCTAAATGACAGTGATGACCTCCCGAGACAGTAATCACTTGTGGTGAATTCTGCCCCCAATCAGCTTGGCTGGAAGGTAAATTTTTGAATCCTTGGTCGCCCAATACAATCAGGTGTGGACAACGTATTTGGCTGGTGATTGAGTCCGCATGCTCTTGCGCCATTCGGTAAAGCGAAGCGCATTTTAACTTAGCGTCATGTCGCCAAAACCAGACATTTTCACGCTGTACTGTTCCGCGTTCTACGATTGGCAGAAGCTGTTCAGCGGTCAGCTGGTTGGCTTGCATGCGTAATTTTAGAGCCAGTTCAAAAGAAGATAGGGATCGTTCAGGCTTATTTTGTTGCCGATGTCGACTCAAAACGCCATCACGAAGTCTTTGCAAACTATTGGAAGGCGCCTCGGTAAGAGGACCAGCACCTTCGATTTGCACTAACGCTTCGACCTGCTCAGGAAACGCAGCACTATAGCAACTTGCGACTAAAGCACCAAGTGAATGACCTACTAATACCAGCCTGTTTGGCGATAATTCATCCAATAACTCATATAAGTCGGCAATATAATCGTGGAAGAGGTAATAATTGTCGGATGATTTGTGGCTGGACAAACCATGCCCAAAGTGATCAATGGCTAATAAATGGAGAGCTGGGTTGAGCTGATGCATTTGCCCCATCAACGCTTTGAAGCTACCTGCGTTGTCTAACCAACCATGAAGAAAAACGACTGACAAGTCAGCCGTTTTTTCATTACCTATTTCAAGGGCTGCCATTGTTCCGGCAGCAAGTTCAAATCGACGCTCTTGCATAGCAGATTATTTGACCTGTTTGATGATTCTGCCATCTTGCGGGAAATCGTGACGCTCCATACGACAGTTAATTGAATAGCAAGGGTAAAGGAAAAGTGGTGTATCGTAAGTTCGTACTCGCTCTTCTATCGTCCATAAACGGTAGCCCTGACCTTTCATCAGAGGGAAGATGTATTCACGCTCGCCGATTTTCCCTTCTTCTTCACCCGCACTTTTTCCGACCACTGTGACTAAACGCCCTTTGCTAAATGCCACAGGCTCTAAATAACCATCGAAGTAAACGGCAAAACGGCCTGCTGGTTCAGCACTAATATCGGGCTTGCCCGTCTCGCTGATGGGTAAATTCACGATTTCTACGCGCGTTTTGTCTTTGAAGTTGTCGACTTTAGCGATGATCCCCCCTAAACGGACATCACTATTTACAAGCCCTTGCGACTCAGCAAACGTTTTATAGTCTGTGAGAACTTGCTCAGTTGTTGCATTCAATTCTTCAGGAAGAGAACTGCACGCCGACAGCCCAAATGCAGCTAACAAAACCAGAAAAATGTGTCGAGAAAATGTCATAAGCTACCATTGAAATCTATTTATCGGGAACGAATGAGTTTCGTCCATTACACATAAATATCGACACCAAGCAATTGAGCCAGTTCCTCTTTTTTCGCTCGATTCATGACATCCATGTACTGTTCCATCGCTTTTCGTGCATTTCCCTCGGGAAGATCGTACTGCACTTGTGCTCTGTGAATCTGGGATTCATCCACTTGCTTTATGGAATGCGCGACCGCACTAGCAACTTTAGACGCCTGACCGACAGGTTGCTTAATCTGAGATTTTGTTACCTGCTTCTTTTTACTGACTTTGTTCGTGCGAGTCGAACCTGCTATCAGCGAGGGCGGTAATCCATTAATCGACGCCATAACGTTCCATAAAAAAGCGGGGTAATCCCCGCTTTTATCTCAATCTAAATTATTCGCGGCCCGGAAGTTTCTTCCAGGTCACATTATCGCGCAGATAAACCGGGCTCGATTCTTCAACCGGAACCGTGTTGCCTTTTTCTAACTCTTGCTTGGCCAGAATCACGATGTCTTGTGAATCTGGATAAAGTACGTCACTTGAAGTAACACTGAATGGCAAATTGGCCAGCTCTTCCTGATAAGCACTCCAACCGGTACCTGCCGTTGTCCAGGTTTTATCGTCGGCTTGAGCTTCTTCAACCAGACGTGCTGGAGGAATCACACACTCTTCATCCACACCTGTCCACTCACCATTCTCCTGGCGAGAATAACGCGCCCAGTACACTTCACTCATGCGTGCATCAATCGCAACGGCAACTTCAGTCGAACCATGAAGACGGTAGCTTGCTTGTGCCATCGCAGCGAGTGTTGACACACCAATCATCGGCAATTCAGCACCAAACGCTAAACCTTGTGCAATGCCGATACCGATACGAACACCTGTGAAGCTACCCGGACCACGACCAAATGCCAGTGCATCCAGTTCTTGTAGAGTCAGACCCGCTTCTTTCAACACTTCATCAACCATAGGTAAGACTTTTTTCGTATGGTCACGAGGTGCAACTTCACTGCGTGAAATCACTTGATCATTAACCAGTAGTGCAACTGAACAGTTTTCAGTTGATGTATCGATGGCAAGAATTTTTGCGCTCATTTAACTCTCTACAACTCTATTTGATTTGATTATGCCACAACACAGGTCTGTGGCTGATTATCCTGCTTTAAGGAAAGCTTTGATTCGTTCTAAATCTCGTGTTCTTGGAATCGGCGGTAAACTTCCCAAGAAGGTGCCACCATAATCTCGGGTCACCAAGCGATTATCACAAATGATCAATGCTCCATGATCTTTCTGATCCCGAATCAAGCGTCCTACGCCCTGCTTTAACGTAATCACCGCATCTGGAATTTGCACTTCAGCAAAAGGCTCGCCGCCACGCAGTCGACAATCTTCGATTCGAGCTTTGAGGAGCGGGTCATCAGGGGCGGTAAACGGTAATTTGTCGATGATAACACAGCTCAGTGCATCACCTCTAACATCGATCCCTTCCCAAAACGCACCCGTTGCCACCAGCAACGCATTTCCGAGCTCCATAAACTCTGCCAAGGTTTTTTGTTTACTCATTTCACCTTGCATCAGAACAGGCAAATCCAGTGTTTCACGGAACTGTTCACCCAACTCACGCATCATGCTGTGAGAGGTGCAAAGAAAGAAGCAGCGCCCCTGATTCTCTTCAATGACTGGCGCTAACATTCTCACCAGTTTATCCGCGAGCCCCGGACTGTTTGGTTCTGGTAAATAACGAGGTACACATAAGCGCGCTTGTTTTTCATAATCAAACGGCGATGGCAACGAAAACTGCTGTTTGGGCTTCAGACCTAAACGCTCGGTAAAATGTTTAAAATCTCCCGACACCGCCAAGGTTGCGGAGGTAAAGATCCAAGACCCCTGCTTAATTTCAATTTGCTCATGAAACTTATCGGCAACGGAAAGCGGAGTGATGTGCAACGCAAAATGACGGGGTGAAGTGTCATACCAATAGGAATAACCAGTAATGTCGACGTCGCAAACACGGTTGATCCGACCTTTAATTAAATTGGCACGTTCAAATGCGGCATCCAGCAGTTGGCTACGGCCTAATGCAATTTTGAGAACATCAATGGCAAGATCGAGACTGTCGGTTAGCCGAACCAGTTCACGCTTGATAGATTCCGACTGCATCGCTTCTCGCCAGTTGCCTCGAAATCCAGGTTCGCCAAGCACAATTCTCATGTCCATGGCACTTTGCAGTAACTTATCCCCGACCTTCTGCAATTGACGCATGTCTTTCGCTTCGGTTCGGTAAGCAATTTCAATGTCTTTAGCCAGATCATGAATTTGACGGCTAGAGACCGTCTGCCCAAAATATTCACTGGCAATGTCGGGTAACTGATGCGCTTCGTCGAAAATAAAGACGTCCGCCTCTGGGATCAACTCACCAAACCCGGTTTCTTTAATCGCAAGGTCAGCAAGAAACAGGTGATGGTTCACCACAACCACATCAGAATCCATGGCTCGTTTGCGTGCTTTTAGTACAAAACAGTCGGTATAGCTTGGGCATTCTTTGCCCAAACAATTGTCGTTCGTCGATGTAATCGTCGGAATGATCATGCTGTCTTCCGGCAAATCTTCGCAGTCACCTAAGTCACCCGTTTTGGTTTCGGAAGACCACGATCTCACCTTAACTAATTGAGTCAGCAACGTCGGATCAGACTCGTTAGTGTGGCTTTCCACCATCTGACGGCTAAGGCGATCCAGACAAAGGTAGTTGGAGCGCCCTTTCAACAGCGCTACCTGACCATAAAAGCCCAGTGCATTCACCATGAGTGGTAAATCTCGATGGTACAGCTGCTCCTGCAGGTTTTTAGAACCGGTACTGATGATGACTTTCTTGCCGCTTAACAGAGCAGGAACTAAGTAAGCAAAGGTTTTGCCTGTTCCTGTCCCGGCTTCCACCACCAGTTGACTCTGATCTTTGATCGCACTACTGACGGCTTCTGCCATATCAATTTGGGGCTGGCGAGCCTGAAAGCCCGGTATAGCTTTACCTAAAGCGCCCTCAGAGGAGAATGTTTTTGCGATCATATCTGGGTCTGATTAGAAAAATTGCCGAGATTATAACAGACGATTGGCGCAGACATCAGCCTACAATATGACCTGCTTATTACTCATCGTTGATATTTTGTTGAAACCAGTCCCAGAATAGATTATTTATGGTGGAACATTGCGGTACGGTTGGTTCCTGTCAGCCAACGCACTTTTCGTACGCTTCATTTTTATTGCATGGAAGTCCCTAGTTTATGGAAAAGAAAACCCTGTTAACCCATTGTTCAGACGCTCCGGGTTTAATCTCAAAAATCACTAACATTTGTTACAAGCATCAACTAAATATCATTCACAATAACGAGTTTGTTGATAACACCAGCGGGCACTTTTTCATGCGAACGGAGTTGGAAGGTTACTTCAACGATCAAACTCTTCTCGCCGATTTGGATCAAGCGTTACCAACCGGAGCAAAACGCACACTGGTTAGTTCTCGCCGCAAGCGCATAGTTATCTTGGTAACGAAAGAAGCGCATTGTCTGGGTGATATCCTGATGAAAAATTACGATGGTGGCTTAGATGTTGAAATCGCGGCGGTCATTGGTAACTACGACAAACTGCAAACGCTGACTGAGCGATTTGATATTCCTTACCACTATGTAACGCATGAGGATCTAAGCCGCGAAGAGCACGAACAAAAAATGCTCGAAGTCATCGGCCAATACGATGCGGACTACATCGTTCTAGCGAAGTACATGCGCGTATTAACTCCGTCATTTGTTGAGAAATACCACCACAAAATCATCAACATTCACCACAGTTTCTTGCCAGCGTTTATTGGTGCGAAGCCTTACCAACAAGCCTATGACCGTGGGGTTAAGATCATCGGTGCGACAGCGCACTTTGTGACCAATGATTTGGACGAAGGCCCGATCATTAAGCAGGACGTAATTCCTGTCGACCACAACTTTAGTGCACAGGACATGGCGCAAGCAGGTCGTGATGTCGAGAAGAACGTCTTAAGTAAAGCGCTTAACAAAGTGCTGAATGACCATGTCTTTGTCTACGGCAACAAGACCGTGATCCTGTAATAACCTCTTCCATCATATACCAGAACGAAAAATAACCCCGCCTCATTGGCGGGTTTTGTCTTTTCAGCACTATCCTGGGCTTTTAGCGTTTTAACGAAGCGATCTGCGCCGAAATTTTTCCATTTACTTACAATCATTTACCTCACGAATAATTTGGTTTATAAATCAAGCTCCTTATAATAAACCAATTTAATAACGAGGAATTAAAATGAAAAAAACGTTAGTGGCTTTTCTGATTGGGATGACTTTACCTGCAACCACAATGGCAGATACTGACACTCTTAATCCTTTTCAGAATGATGTATCCACACGAATTATTGGCGGAGAGCCAGCCAATACAACAGACTGGAGATTTATTGCTTCAATCGTACGTAAAGACCAGCCAGCCTACCTTGGCCACTTCTGTGGTGGTAGTTTCCTTGGCGGAAAATACGTATTAACCGCAGCGCACTGTGTTGAAGACACCAATGCAGATGATATCGATATCGTGCTTGGCCTCTACGACCAAACAAATGAGTCTCAAGCGCAGCGTATCGCAGTTCAAAATATCTATACACATCAAGCCTATAATAGTTATACAACGAACAACGATATCGCCCTTATCGAACTTGCACATAGTGTCGATAGCGCGACTATCGAATTAGCAACGCCTACAGTATTAGATAGTGTGCAAGCAGGGGACAAGCTCCATGTCGCGGGCTGGGGCAATACCTCGACCACAGGTACAGTATTCCCAACCGTGCTACAACAAGTAGATCTGGAATATGTAGACCGCGCTACGTGCCAAAATCTGGAGGGAAATTATTCCAATGTATCAGATGATGGCATTTGTGCTGGGTACATCTCGGGAGGAAAAGACAGCTGTCAAGGAGATAGCGGCGGACCACTCATTGTCGATGATAACGGCATCAACAAACTGCTGGGTGTGGTTAGTTGGGGTGAAGGGTGTGCTCAACCTGAGGCCTATGGCGTTTACGCCAACGTGGCCCACTTTCAGCACAACGGCTGGATAGATAGCCATCGCAATACCATCAGCTATACCCAGTATCGAGATCTTCGTCTGGTTGAAAGAAAAGCTCAGCAGGAGACCTTTACCATTCGTAATGACGAGGTAGATTCTCCACTCAACATCACCGATGTTACCCTATCAAGCGGACTAACAATTGCCGAAAACACTTGTATAGAGACCCTGAGTCCTTCTGAAAGTTGTCAAATTACGGTGGGCTACTACCCAACTTATGCAGCTTCAGTGGAAACGATTGAAGTCACCACCGATCACCCGAAACTACCAATGCTCTCGACCACCTTTGAATACATGGGTGTTGATAAGGCCAGCAACTCGTTGAGCAGTGCCGTTTCGCTGACAAACGCGAAGGTCTTTACTAATGAATATGCTTGGACAGCCGTAAATGGAGAACTTCAATCGGCAGATATGGGGACTTATACCGGTGCATCCATCTTATATCTCACCGATCTACCGAAAGGTAAACTGTCTGCAGATCTAAAAGTTTTGTCTAATACCAGCGACTATTTTGTCGTTTTAATCAACGGCCAGGTGGTCGATTACACCAACCAGCTTCTCGATTACACCGAGGTATCCGCCGATCTTTATAGAAAGTCAAATACGGTTATGTTGGCTTACGTGAAAAACAATGCATCAAGTGGTGGTTATAACGCACAAGCGTATATTCGTAATATCAAAATGGCGGCTAGCGCGGATAACGATGGCGACAATAGTGTTAAGAGCAAATCCAGCTCAGGTGGCAGCTTCTCTATTGGTCTGTTAATGCTGCTGGCTGCTGGCTCATTCCTTCGCCGAAAAAGAGGATAATCAGATGAAATATGCATTCAAAACAGTACTGCTTAGCTTGAGCTCTATCAGCTTGGCCGCTTGCTCAGCGAATGCAGAGATGCAAGAAGGTCTCACATCTGAGCACCAAGCAATGATGGTTGAAGCTTACCGAGTGAGTAAGAGTACGATTTCATTTATCGCCGAGTCGACAGGCTGTAGTCAAAACGATGACTTTAGCCTGAGAGTGGAGCAAAATTCTCAAACAGAGGTTCTGGTCACCATCGTCAGAGACAAAATGGATCATTGTAAACGAATGCCGTTTTCAAAGACCTTCACATTACCTTTGGGCGAAGAGTTACAAGGCAAAAAGCTTTCCATCTCAAACCCAATGGGTAAGTCACTGACTAAGAAATAATTCGCTAATTTAAAGGGAGCCTCAGCTCCCTTTTCATCTTCTACAACAGTGGAGATTACCAACGAACTTGTTGAGACGGCAGTAATAAGCCAACCTCTCAGCTCGAACGAGCTTGCTTTTATGCTTCAGACTCGACAATCGCCTTTAGTGAATGCGGATGAAGTTTGATACACACCCCTTGGTATTTAAATGCCACCGTTGGGTTGTTGAGGCGTTCCCCTTCCCCTTTCGGACTCGATAATTTGGTTTTCACGTCAATTTCTTCCAACTTTTCAAACTGCGCACCGAAATCCGGGTAAGTGTGTCTTAGATCAGCGAGAAACTCATCCGCCGTATCCGCATGAGACGGGACGACAAACTCTACATGCTCCCAACCTTCTGTTGGGTAAATTTTACCTTCTGCCGGATACGGTAACTCCAAACACTCAATTTTCCAGCCCCGGCTTTCTAGCATGTTTTCAAACTCAATCACGATGATTGGACGGCCATTGATTTGCGCCTGAGAAATGACTTTACCGTACTGAGCCCATGCTTGATGGGCTTGTTGCGCCGTTTGAGTGTCGTTGATACGCAACGCAATATGGTCAGCTTGAGCCAAACTCAAATCCAAGTGGAGCATTGAAGCCAGTGCTTCAATTTTTTCCACAAACGCGTCCAAGTCTTGGAGCATCAATTCGGGTGTTAAGCGTTTTTCTACTAATTCAGTCGTCATCGGTATTCTCTGAAAGGAGGATTTTGTCTTTTATAGAGTCGCAATAGTAAACCTAAAGCGCCTTATACCCAAATAGCTTCACTATGATGGGTTCAGCGAGGCAGGGCTTGTTTGGATGTACATTTCCATTCAGTCGAAAAAGTATAAATTTCCCCAAATCCTCTCTGTATGAAAAGCAATAAAGTTGTTATCATTAGCGCCATTTTTGTGAACTCCAACAGAACTCGACTCCGATTATAACGGGTTCTTAGTCCTCGAATTGAAGGAAACTCGTGTGAATATCCAAGCACTTATTAATGACAAAGTATCTCAGGCTCTAGAAGCC
>ERZ1673961.393-NODE-393-length-18838-cov-307.593249_pt1 | contig 18838 bp, 14 predicted proteins | sample MGYA00580189_ERZ1673961 | MGnify/ENA primary metagenome ERZ1673961 (study PRJEB41334, sample SAMN05608105) | rock metagenome | biome: terrestrial subsurface; feature: shale formation; material: shale | place: USA: Pennsylvania ... | reverse complement strand
CTTCAAAAGATGATGAATGGGAAAGTTTTTAAAAAAGTGGTGTTAGATTTAAAAGCAAGAGAAAACTCTTGCTTTTTTTAATCTATTGGAATAACAGGATTTAATCCTGAAGTAATATGTAAGAAATGTCTGTGTTTTTCAAACTGATCAATAATATCACTAGCAACAACATCAGATTCATAACCATAAATATCATATGATTTGTTACCATCTTGTAAATGTACTTCTGCTCTTGCATATTTTTTCTGTTCATGATTTGGATTTATTGCATCTGGGAATGCATATGTTGGCATATCATATCTTCTAAATCTAACCTCATAAACAAAATCAAGATCACCATTATGCTCTACTGTTAAAATTGATATACCTTTTTCTTTATCATTTATAACTTCTACATTCCAGCCATGTCTTTCAAGCTCTTTTTCAACAATATGCATTGAATCAACAACATCTTCATTGATATATCTTTTCGTTTCACTTGAATCTGGAAACTCAATAAGTCTACTTAATCTATTTTGCCAAGTACCACTTATTTCGCCATGTCGTCCTGCATTCATATGATGTTGAAGTGAATCATATCTAATAGCTTCCAATTGTAAAGCTTTGTAAAGCCCCCAACAAGCAATTATCATAATTACAGCAAAGGGTAAAGCAATAGTAATTGAAGCAGCTTGTAAGGCTTCTAAACCTCCTGCAATTAATAGTGCTGCTGCAACAACACCCTCAAGAACTGCCCAAAATATTCTTTGCCAAACTGGATTATTTTCTCTTCCTCCACTTGATATAGTATCAACTACTAATGAACCTGAATCAGAAGATGTTACAAAAAATGTAATAACTAAAATAATTGCAATAATAGAGATTATACTTGAAAAAGGAAAGTGCTCTAAAAATTTAAATAAAGCTGTTGAAACATCAGCTGATACTGCTGAACTTAGTGCTGTAAAGCCTTCATTCATAATAGTATAAAGTGCAGTATTTCCAAAAACAGTCATCCATATAAATGTAAATCCAACAGGAACAAATAAAACACCAAGAACAAACTCTCTTATTGTTCTACCTCTTGATACTCTTGCAATAAACATCCCTACAAAAGGTGCCCATGCAATCCACCAAGCCCAATAGAAGAATGTCCACCATCCCATCCATTTAGTATCTTCATAAATATATTGATTAAATGTCATTTGTACAACATGTGTTAAGTAATTACCAATATTTTCAACTAATGCACCAAGTAGAAAAAATGTAGGACCTACTAAAAAAATAAAAGCAACAAGTGCAATTGCCAAATAAAGATTAAGTTCAGATAATCTTTTGATTCCTCCATCAAGTCCTAAAACAACAGAAACAGTTGCCATTGCTGTAATAATAGCAATTAGTGTAATTTGTGTTGTAAGACCAACAGGTATATCAAAAATATAATTTAAACCTGCATTAACTTGTAAAACTCCAAGACCCAAAGAGGTAGCTACACCAAAAATAGTTCCAAGTATTGCTATTGTATCAACAGTATGCCCTATTTTCCCATAGATTTTATCTCCAATCATAGGATAAAGTGCAGATCTTATAGAAAGTGGTAAACCATGTCTAAAAGAGAAGTAAGCTAATACTAATCCAACTACTGCATAAATTGCCCAAGCATGTAATCCCCAGTGAAAGAAAGTAATTCTCATAGCTTGTTTAGCAGCTTCGATTGTCTCTTTGTCACCAGTTGGAGGTGCACCATAATGCATAACGGGTTCAGCAACACCCCAAAACATCAAACCTATACCCATACCAGCACTAAAAAGCATAGCAAACCATGAAGCATAAGTATATGCAGGTTTAGATTGGTCAGGTCCAAGTTTAAATCTACCAAAAGGAGAAATTGCTAAAAAAACTGCGAAAAGACTAAATATAGCTACACTTAGCATATAAAGCCATCCGAATTTATCTGCAATAAATCCCTTGACACCATTGAAAACTTCACCTGCAACTTGTGGCACCATCACTGCAAATATTACAAGAGTTGCAATTATTATTACTGATGGATAAAATACAGGTTTTAAAATTGTTGAGCTAATTTTTTTCTCATTACTCATTTAATTTTATCCTTTTTATTAAATTAGTCTCCTATTATACATAAAAAGAATAAAAAGTGGCAAATGACTTATTTTATAAATCAACCATTGCTTTAAAGTAAGCTCCACATCTTCCTACATTATCAACATTTACATGAAATCTCTCATCTATTCTTTCATCTTCAATAAACTGTTTTTTAATTTCTAAAATCAATGGAGTAGTTTTTCCTGGAATATCAACAGTACCATATAATTCGCAAAAAAGTGCAGTTTGTGAAGAGCTAATCATAGCTGGATAATCCTCTAAAACTTTTTGAACATCTATTTCAAACTCTTCTATTTCACTTTGATTTTTTTCTAAGGCAAGAGCTGATTTTTTCACTTCTTCAATGTTATTTTTATTTACAAAACATATTGTTGCTTTTTTATATTTTAATATATTTGCTAAAGTATCTTTGGGAACACCTGGTTCTTTTTGACCTATTGAAACAATTAGTGTTGCTGGGTTACTAGAGATTGGTATAAAGTAAGAAAAAGGTGCTGCATTTATCACCCCATCATCTTCTGTAACAATCCAAGCAATTGGTCTTGGAACAACAGTATCTGACATTATTTTGTATCTATTTAAATCTTCAACATCTTTATAATCAATAATCATTATATTCTCCCATTATTAAATATACATAATATTAATATAATCAACTAACAAAAAGCTTAAAACATATTAAATTAATTCTTTTATTATTAAATTATGTTTTTAAAGTATAATAATTTTTCATAAAGGAAATAAATGCAGTTATTAAAAAACAATATCGAACAAATAATAAATGAAGCTTATTTAATTGAGACGCTAAATCTTGATAATAAAACAATTTTAGAGCTTGGTTGTGGTAGTGCAAATATGACTAAACAGTTAGCACAAACAGGAGTAAATAGAAAAATTATTGCATGTGAAGTAGACGAGATTCAGCATAAAAAAAACCTATTGCTTGATGTTGAAAACATTGAATTTAAACTCTGTGGTGCACAAAATATTGATTTAAAAGATGAAAGTGTAGATATGGTTTTTATGTTTAAATCTTTTCATCATATTCCTGAAAAACTTATGCTTAAAGCATTAGATGAGATAAAAAGAGTACTAAAACCAAATGGTTTAGCTTATATTAGTGAACCTTTACATCAAGGGGAACAAAATGAACTAGTAGCAATGTTTCATAATGAAGAAGATGTAAGAAAAAAAGCTTTTGAAGCAATAAAAAATAGCGTAGATAAAGAACAGTTTAAACTCTTTAAAGAGATATTTTTTAAAACAGAGATAAGCTACTTAAACTTTGAAGATTTTGAAAAAAAACAGATGAATCTATCTTATAATGATATACAAATAACAGATGAACTAAAATACAAAATTAAAGAGAAGTTTGATAAATATAATGATGGAAAAGAGACAACTTTTTATAAACCTTTTAGAGTTGATATACTTCAAAAGATTGTTTAGAAAACTTAGGTATAATCTTTAAAATTTTAAATATGAAAGAATATTATATGATGGAAATTATGACAAAAGAAGATTACAATAAAAATATACAAACACTTATAAAATGGGCAAATGCTTATTATGTTGAAGATAATCCAATTGCAACAGATGAAGAGTATGACAAACTTGCAAGGGCTTGTTTGGCATTTGAACAAACTTATCCTCAAGACTCACATCCAAACTCTCCAAATAAAAGAGTAGGAGGAAAAGTTTTAGATGGATTCACAAAAGCAAATCACTTAAGTAGAATGTGGTCTCAAGAAGATGTTTTTAACACAAAAGAGCTTGAAGATTGGATAAATAGAGCTAAAAAAGTAAATGAAAAGCTAGAGTTTTATTGTGAACCAAAGTTTGATGGAGCTAGTTTAAATCTTATTTATGAAAATGGTATTTTAAAACAAGCAATTACAAGAGGAGATGGATCTACAGGAGAAGATGTTACAAATAATGTTAAAACAATCTACTCTATTCCTTTGGAAATAAAAGAGAAATCACTACTTGAAATAAGAGGTGAGATTGTAATTAAAAAGAGTGATTTTGAAAAAATCAATGAACAAAGACTTAAAGATGAAGAAGCACCTTTTGCAAATCCTAGAAATGCAGCAGCTGGAAGTTTAAGACAACTTAATCCAAATATAACAGCAAAAAGAAAACTATTTTTCAATGTTTGGGGTGTTGGTCAAAATAGCTTAAATCAAAAAAAACATAGTCAAATGATGGATTATATCTATTCACTTGGCTTTTCAAAACCTCCTTTACAAAAAGTTTGCAAAGATATAAAAGAGATAGAAAAGCTTTACCATAAAATCATAAAATCAAGAAATGACATACAAATGATGCTAGATGGTATGGTTATAAAAATTGATGACCTAGAAACTCAAGAAGAGCTTGGACATACAGTGAAATTTCCAAGATATTCATGTGCATATAAGTTTCCCGCAGTTGAAAAAACAACAAAAATAAAAGATATTTTATTACAAGTTGGAAGAACAGGTGTTGTTACTCCTGTTGCAGCAGTTGAACCAACACTAATTGATGGCTCAACTGTTGAAAGAGCCAGTTTACATAATTTTGATGAAATAGCAAGATTGGATTTGCGAATAAATGATGAAGTAATTATTATTAAAAGTGGAGATATTATCCCTAAAATCACAAAAGTTTTTCATGATAGACGAGATGGAACACAAAAAGAAGTAACAAGACCTACAAACTGCCCTAAATGTAATAGTGAACTTTTAGATGAAGGAACACTAATAAAGTGCCAAAACCTTGATTGTCCTAGTATTGTAACAAACTCTATAATCTATTTTGCTTCAAAAAACTGCATGAATATAGATGGTTTAGGAATAAAAATAGTAGAACTTCTAGTAGAAAAAAGAAAGATTTATGATATATTAGATTTATACTCTTTAAAATATGAAGATTTACAAGAGCTTGAGGGATTTAAAGAGAAAAAAATAAATAATCTTTTAAATGCTATTTCAAATACAAAAGGAAGTGAACTTCACAGAGTTATTAATGCTTTAGGAATTGAACATATTGGAGAAGTAGCTTCAAAACAGATATGCTTAGAGTTTGGATTAGATGCTATTAACATTGATTTTGATTCTCTTGTTGCCCTTGATGGTATTGGAGAGCAAATGGCAAACTCTTTTGTTGAATTTATGCGAGTAAATAGTGAGCTTGTTACAAAATTAATTGAAATAATTCAACCAAAAGTTGAAGAAAAAATAGAAGTAAGCCAGAATCCTTTTAAGGGGAAAACAGTTGTTCTTACAGGAACAATGAGTGTAAGTAGAGGTGTAATAAAGAAAAACCTTGAAAGCTTAGGTGCAAAAGTAAGTTCTAGTGTTTCAAAAAAAACTGATTATGTTATATATGGAGAAGATGCTGGAAGTAAATATGATAAGGCAATAAGCTTAGGAGTTAAAACTTTAACAGAAGAAGAAATGAATAGTATGCTATAAGGGGATAAACAATGGAAGAAAAGATAAAAAGAAAACTACCAACAAAAATAAAACTTAATATGCTAATGACTCCAACCATGGCAAACTTTTCAGGAGTAAATGTCCATGGTGGAGAGATTTTAAGACTGCTTGATCAAGTAGCATATGCTTGTGCAACACAGTATTGTCAAACTTATGTTGTAACTTTATCTTCTGATATGGTTTTATTTAAAAATCCTATAAAGGTTGGTTCTTTAGTAACATTTAAAGCAAAGATAAACTACACAGGAACCACTTCAATGGAAGTAGGAATAAAAGTTGTTTCACAAGATGTAAAAACAAAAGAAAAAGTACATACAAATACTTGCTTTTTTACTATGATTTCTGTTGATGAGAATATGAATCCAAAGCCTGTTCCTAAATATGAACCAATCTCTAAAAAAGAGAAAAGAAGATATAAAAAAGCTATTAAAAGAAGAAATTTTAGAGAAAAGATGAAAAAGAAAATAAAGTAATATTTTAAAATGTTACTTTTTATCTCTTTTATATAATTTTTTCTTTACTAAGTTACAAAGTTACTCTCATGCTATTTATCTACTTTATAATCATAAAAAAACAAAGGTAAAATTTATGATTCAAAATGTAAAGCGTGAAAAATCACTTACAATGACTATGTTAATGACCCCAGATAAAGCGAACTTTACAGGTAAAAATGTACATGGTGGAGAGATTTTAAAGATGCTTGATCATGTTGCATATGCCTGTGCTGCTAGATATACAGGCTATTTTGCAGTTACACTTTCTGTTGATATGGTATTATTTAAAAACCCAATAAAAGTAGGTTCACTAGTTACATTTCATGCAAGTGTAAACTATACAGGAAGAACTTCAATGGAAATAGGAATAAAAGTAATATCAGAAGATACAAGAGATAATTCAATAAAAAATACAAATGTATGTTATTTTACAATGGTTGCTGTTGATGAAGATGGAAATGCGATGACGGTACCACAATTAGAGCTTGTAACTGAAGATGACAAAAGAAGATATAGCGATGCAATTAAAAGAAAAGAGCTTAGAATGATGTCTACAAAAAATAAATAATATTTAAAACAAAGAAGAGTTTCTTCTTTGTTTTATAAATATACTCTATTTAGCTTCAAGATACTCTTCATAAGTACCTTTAAAATCAAAAATTGTTCCATCACTTTGAATTGCTAAAATTCTATTTGCATATGCATCAAGTAATTCCCTATCATGTGATACACAAATAACTGAACCATCATATGTGTGAAGTGCTTCACCAAGTGCTATAATAGCTTCAAGGTCTAAGTGGTTTGTAGGCTCATCTAAAACCATAAAATTTGGCTGTTCTAACATGATTTTTGAAAGCCACATTCTATGTTTTTCTCCACCTGAACAAGATTCAACTTTCTTTTCTTGTTCTTCACCATTAAATAGCATTCTTCCTAAACAGTTTCTAATTTCATTGATATCTGCATCTCTATCAAAGTTTCTCAACCAATCATAAAGTGTCATATCTCCTTTAATTACATCAGTTGCATTTTGAGGAAAGTATCCATTTTGAATTGTTGCACCCCAATGAACTTCTCCACTATCTGGTTTGATTTCACCTACTAAAATTTCACAAAGTGTTGATTTTCCAATACCATTTGGTCCAATAAGTGCAATTTTATCATCTTTTTCTACAGTAAATGAGATATCATTTAATACTAATTTACCATCATAAGATTTTGAAATGTTTTTAACCATTAGAAGCTCTTTTCCAACTTCTCTTTTTTGTTTAAATACAATTGATGGGTCTCTTCTACTTGAAAGTTGAATTGAACCAACATCAAGCTTCTCAAGCTGTTTTTGTCTTGAAGTTGCTTGTTTTGCTTTAGAAGCATTTGCACTAAATCTTGCAATAAACTTTTCAAGTTCTTCTTTTTCTTTTAGCTTTTTATCTCTGTTTGCTTCATGTTGTTTAGAAAGCAGTGTTGAAGCTATATACCAATCATCATAATTACCCGAGAACTCTCTAATTTGCTTATAATCAACATCTAAAATATGAGTACACACTGCATTTAAGAAGTGTCTATCGTGAGAGATTACAACCATTGTTCCATCGTGATGTTGTAATTGATTTTCTAACCAACCAATTGTTTCAATATCAAGGTTATTTGTTGGCTCATCTAAAAATAAAACATCTGGTTTTGGATATAAAACTTGCGCTAATAAAACCTTGAATTTATCTCCACCTGTTAATGTACTCATCAAATCACTTTGTTGAGATGATGGAAAACCTAAATCTTCTAAAATTTTTGTAATTTTTACATCATATTCATATGTAGGGTCTTCTTCACAACAAATTATTTCTAATTCACCTAATCTGTTATTTACCTCATCAGTGAACTCTTCTGACATATAAAGTTTTTCTTTCTCTTTGATTGCATTATATAATCTTTTATTTCCTAAAAGTACCGTGTCAAAGATTGAATACTCTTCATATGCAAACTGGTTTTGAGAAAGTGTCCCTACTTTTTTACCATTTTGTATTTGTATATCACCCTCAGTTGCGTCTTCTTCACCTGAAAGAATTTTCAAAAAAGTAGTCTTACCAGCACCATTTGCACCAATAAGTCCATATCTTTTTCCTGTATCTAATTTTAAATTTATATCTTGAAATAAAACTTTTGAACCAAAAGCTTTTTTCAAATTAACTACTTGTACCATATAAAACTAACTCCAATATTCATAATCTGTCGCGATTATAACTAAATGTTTCTAATTTAAAAGTTAGATAAGTACTTGTTTAATAATTTTTCTAAAACAGAATAAAATAAAGCCACTTTTTAAAAAAAATAATACTTTATGTGCTAAAATGTTGTATTACTTAACAAAGAGGCATAATGAAAAACTTATCTATTAAATTAAAACTATTAATTATTTCTATCTTATCATTGATTTTTTTATCTTTTATTTTAGGGTTTATTTCAATAAAACAGACAAAAGAGACCTTAATAGAACAAAAATATGAAACATTAACATCTACAAGAGACTCAAAAGTAAAACAATTAGAAGAACTATTTAAACTATATAGTAAACAAGTAAATCTTTTATCTCATACTTCTTATGTAAAAGATTTAACAATTGAGTTTGAAAAGCTGCATAAGAAGATTGGTTTTGACCCTTATAACAGCTTTCCTATTGATGATGATAAAATAAAACAAGCATCAGTAAAATGGGATAAATTTTACAAAGACTATACAAATACATACCCTTTTAATGATGTATTATTAGTTTCAAAAGAGTATGGGCATGTATTTTATACTTACAAAAAGAAATCAGATTTTGGACAGAATTTATCAACTGGAAGTTTAAGTAACTCAAATCTTGCGAAAATTTGGCAAAAAGTAAAAAGAACCAAGAAAACTTCGTATATTGATATGCAAGCATATGAACCTGACAATTTTAAACCTGCTATGTTCTTAGCTAGTCCTATTTATATAGATGGTGATTTTAAATCAATTTTAGTTTTAAAACTTGATACAAATAGTATTCAAAGTATTATGAGTTTTAGAAGTGGTTATGCAAAAACCCATGAAGATTATTTAGTGGGTAAAGATTATTTAATGAGAAGTGATAGTCATATTGCTCCTAATACACACTCCCTAGTTGCCTCTTTTAAAAATCCAAAAGTTGGTTTTAATGATACTGTTGCAGTAAAAGAAGCCTTTAAAGGATTTTCTAATACAAAAATAATAGAAGATTATAGAAATGTAGAAGTATTATCATCATATACACTATTTAATATTGATGAAACTCTTTCTTGGGCTATTGTAGCACAAGAAGAACTAAAAGAAGTATTAAAAGTACCAAATCAACTTACTAATACACTAATAATAATTAGTTTAATAACTTTCTTAGTTGTTAGTTTAATTTTGTATTTTATAATAAGAAAATATATAATTAATCCATTGGATAATTTTCAAAATGGCTTATTAACTTTTTTTAAATACCTAAATAGAGAATCAAACAAAGTTGAGTTTTTACAAGATAATACAAAAGATGAAATTGGACTTATGAGTAAAGCAGTAAATGCTGGTATAAAAAGGACAAGAGATAGTATAACAAAAGCAGATAATGAAAATTGGATTAAAGATGGAGTTAATCAGCTAAATCAAATACTAATTAATATTAAAGAGTTAAAAGATGTAACTGATGAATCTATTAATTTTATAAGCAACTATATAAATGCAGGAGTAGCTGTACTTTATATTTATGATGAAAAGAGCAAAAAGCTTACACAGTATTCAAGTTTTGCCCATGTAAAAAGAGATGAGCTTTCAAATGAATTTGCTTTAAGTGAGGGAATAATTGGTCAAGTAGCTTTTCAAAAAAAACCAATATTACTAAAAAATATAAAAAAAGATGAAGCATTAATTACAACAGGAACAGTTACACAAAACTCTTATAATACTTATACTTTTCCTTTAATTCATAGTAATGAAGTATATGGAGTAATAGAGATTGGCTCTTTTGAAAAGTTTGAACAAAAAACCTTAGATTTTTTTGAAAGCATCAATAGAACAGTTTGTATTGCAATTTCTAGTGCAATAAAAAATAAAAAAGTAAAAGAGCTTTTAGAACAAACAAAACTTGCAAACAAAGAGTTAGAAATAAACCAACAAAAACTTGAAGAAGCAAATGCTAATATGGAAGAGCAACAACAGCAACTTGAAGAAGCAAACGCTAATATGGAAGAACAACAACAGCAACTTGAAGAAGCAAATGCTAATATGGAAGAGCAACAACAGCAATTAAAAATTTCAGAACAAAATCTAAAAGAACAAAATAGACTTTTAGAAGAGACAAAAAAAGATATTGAAACTAAAGCAGAACAATTAGAGCAATCAGGAAAATATAAATCTGAATTTTTAGCAAATATGTCCCATGAACTTAGAACTCCACTTAATTCTATTATTCTTCTATCCTCACTTCTTCAAAAAAATAGTAAACAAACTTTATCAAATGATGATATAAAAAAAGCAAATACTATTTTTGATTCTGGAAATGAGCTTTTAAGACTTATCAATGATATATTAGATCTTTCAAAAGTTGAATCTGGGAAAATGGAAGTAATTGTAGATGAGTTTAATAGTATTGATTTATTGGAACAAATGAATGAAACTTTTGGCTACACTGCAACAGAAAAAGGACTTGAATTTAAAATTGTAGATGAATACAATAAAGTAATTTGCAATGATAAAGATAGAATTTCTCAAATTATTAGAAATCTAGTTTCAAATGCTTTTAAATTTACAAAAGAAGGTTCTATTACTTTAAGTATAACTGCATCAAAAGATTTAACTAAAGATTTTTGTATTAGTGTAATTGATACAGGAATTGGTATTGCAAAAGATAAACAAAATCTAATTTTTAAAGCATTTACTCAAGCTGATGGTGGTACAAGTAGGCAGTATGGAGGAACTGGACTTGGATTATCTATTTCTAAAGAGTTAGCTAAACTTCTTGGAGGTTATATTTCATTGCAATCAAATGAAAATAAAGGAAGTAGTTTTAGTGTTGATTTACCAAATCTTTCAATCAATAAGTCTTTAGATAATAATCCTTCTAAAGAAAATATACAAACGCTAATATCTAAACCAGCTTTTATAGAAGAAAAAAAAGATAAAAAGATAAAAAAAGTTAAAGATGATAGAGATATTTTAGATTTAAATAAAGAAGCTTTTTTAATAATAGATGATGATGAAGTATTTTCACAAGTAGTGTATGAAGAGATAAAAAGGGGTGGTAATTTTGGACTTGTAGCCTTAAATGCCACAGAGGGCTTAGAGTTAATTCAAAGATATAATATAAAAGGTATTTTATTAGATTTAACACTTCCTGATATGGATGGTGTAGAAGTACTTAAAAGATTAAAAGCAAATCATGAAACAAAAAATATACCAGTACATATAATCTCTTCAAAAGACAAAAATAGTGAGACTTTGAAACTTGGAGCAATTGGGTACTTACAAAAACCAGTAGTTGATACAGATATAAATGGAATTATTAATTCATTTGAAAATATAAACAAAAAAGAGATTAAAGATTTGCTAATTGTTGAAGATGATGATATTCATAAAGAAGCATTAATTGAACTTATTGGAACAGATGATATAAATATAAAAGGTGTTAAAACAGCACAAGAAGCAATCAATGAAGTAAAAACAGAACATTATGATACTGTTGTAGTTGATTTAGCTCTTATGGATGGAAGCGGATATGAAGTTTGTGAATATATAAAAAATAGACATCCAAAACTACCTATTATTATCTATACAGGAAAAGAGTTAGATAAAGAAGAAAAACTAAAACTTCAAGAGTATAGCAATAGTATTATTATTAAAACTGCTAATTCAAATGAAAGAATCTTAAATGAGATAAATCTATTTTTGCATAGAGAAGAGGAAAAAGAAGAGAAAAAAGAGATATTTAAAGATGTAGATTTAAGTAAAAAGAATATACTTATTGTTGATGATGATATTAAAAATATTTTTGTATTAGATGCTGCATTAAAAGAGTTTAATGCAAACACCTTTACAGCTTTTAATGGGCAAGAAGCCTTAGACTTTTTAAAAGATGAGAAAAATAAAATAGATTTAATTTTAATGGATATAATGATGCCTATTATGAATGGATATGAAGCAATGGAAAAGATTAGAAAAGATGAAAAAATTAAACATATTCCAATTATTGCTGTTACAGCAAAAGCTATGAAAGATGATAGAGAAAAATGTATTAGTTTAGGAGCAGATGATTATTTATCAAAACCTATTGAGATTAATGTATTAGCAAGTTTAATTGAAATTTGGAGCAATAAAAAACACAAATGATTAATATAGTTTCACAAGAAGTAAATAATACTTTAAAAATAATTGTTCAAAATATTGAAAAAGAAGAAGACATAAAAAAACTTTTATCATTGCTAGATTATGAGAAAAAAAGCATTGAAATTAATTTTTTAAATATTCAAACTATTGAAAGTGAAATTATATTAGCATTAAATAAAATAAAATCACATTTATGCATATATTCAAATGAAGCAACTTTAAAAAACTATTTAAACCAATTGGGTTTTGAAGTAAAATTTATAAGAAATCAAAATAGAGTAAAAAGAAAAAAATTAAACTTAGAATATTTAGTTATTGGAGGAAGTGCAGGAAGCTTAAAAAAATTTATAGATATAGTAGAAAACCTTCCCTACTCTCAAATGTCTATTTTTATTGTTATGCATCACAGATCAGATGAAAAAAGTAGCCTTAGCCAAATCTTACAAACAAAAACAGCTTATTATAAAGTAGTAGAGGCAAAATCTGATATGAAGATTGAAAACTCTACTATTTACACAGCACCACCTGGTAAACATATGATAATTATTGGTGGATTTATTTTTTTAACAAATGAGGAAAAAAGAAACTTTTCAAAACCATCAATTAGTACAACATTTGAAACTCTTTCAAATGAGTATAAAAATAATCTTTTAGCAATACTTGTTTGTGGATATGGTTCAGATGGAAGTGATAGTCTTAAGTTATTACAAGAGAATGAAAGTACAGTTATTATAGAAGATCCAAAAGAGTGTGAAGCAAAACCAATGCTTGAAAATGCTATAAAAACTACCTATTATGATGAAATCTTATCACTTGAGTCAATAAATAAATATATAAACAATTACTTAAATAATGATCCATTTAATAACACTCAACTAGAAGAGTTTTTAAATAAAATCTATGAAGAGTATGGATATGATTATAGAGGTTATAACCTTGAACATATAAAAAGAAGAGTTAAACTATTTTATAGTAATTTAAAACCAAATAATTTTTTAGAATTTCAAAATGAAGTATTAAGTAATAAAAATATTTTTAAAGATTTATTTTTTAATATCTCTGTTAATATCACTACATTTTATAGAAATCCTGAGGTTTTTAAGAAATTGAAAGATACTCTTTTACCAAAGCTTGATAGTTTTTTAGATATTAAGATTTGGTGTGCTGGATGTAGTAGTGGAGAAGAACCCTACTCTATTGCAATTTTTTTAAAAGAGATAGGTTTATTAAATAGAAGTTTAATATATGCTACAGATTTAAATGAGATGATTTTAAAAAATGCAAAAAATGGCTTATATTCAAAACAAAACTATAAACAGTTTTTAAAAAACTATTATCAAGCAGGAGGAAGTGAAAGTTTTAGTAAATACTTTTATGACCATGGTGATTTTGTTGAAATAAATGAAGAGATAAAACAAAGAATCTTATTTTTTAGACATAATTTAGTTGAAGATAGAAAAATTAATGACTTTCAACTTATATTTTGTAGAAATGTACTTATTTATTTTGATAAGGAATTAAAAGAGAATATATTTAAACTTTTTAAGCAATCTTTAGACTCTTATGGTTTTTTAGTTTTAGGAGAGAGTGAATCTTTAGATAATCACGAAAAGTTTTTAACAATAGATAAAAAAAATAGAATTTATAAGAGGAAAATATGAAAGATATAAAAATTTTAGCAGTTGATGATATAGAAGCAAATAGAGTATCTTTACAATATCTAATTCAAGAGTATTTAGAAAATGTAGAACTAGTTTTAGCTTCAAGTGGAGAAGAGGCTTTAAAAATAACTTATAAAGAAGAGATTGATATTATTATACTAGATGTACAAATGCCTGGACTTGATGGCTTTGATACGGCAAAATATCTAAAAAGTAATCCAAGAACGCAAAATATCCCTATCATATTTTTAACTGCTGCTTTTAAAAAAGAAGAGTTTCAACAAAAAGGTTTTCAAATTGGTGCAATTGATTATCTTACTAAACCCATTGAAAATCATCAATTTATAAATAAATTAAATCTTTATATTGAAGTAATTATAAAAAATAAGCAACTTGAAGCTGTAAATGATAATCTTTATAAGGCATTACAAAAAGAGATTGAGTTAAAAGAGCAAGTACAAAAACAACAACTAGAATTAATAGAACAAAGTAAAATGGCTGCATTAGGGGAGATGATTGGAAATATTGCACATCAATGGAGACAACCATTATCTTTAATTACTACTTGTGCATCTGGTGTAAAACTTAATCTTCAACTTGGTATTGATGATAAAAATGAAATCTTATCATCAATGCAAAAAATAATGAATACTTCTCAAGATTTATCTGAAACCATTGATAATTTTAGGGATTTATCATGTAAAGAAAAACTTTCAAAATTTAACCTTACAGAAATTATCAATAAATCTATTAAAGCTAAAGAGCATCTAATTAGTGAGAATAATATAAATATAATAACAAATCTAGATGATACAATTGAACTTACAAATTTACCAAATAGTTTAGTTCAAGCCTTAGTTAACTTAATACATAACTCAAAAGATGCTTTAGAAAAAAGTGATTTAGAAAAATATATTTTTATTGATTCTTATACAAATAAAGATAATCTTATTGAGATTATTGTTACAGATAATGCAGGTGGAATAAAAACAGAACATATTAATAAAGTTTTTGAGCCATACTTTACTACAAAACATCAAGCCCATGGAATTGGACTTGGATTAAATATTACATATAAAGTAATAAATGATTCAATGTATGGAAAAATAAAAATAAACAATACTAAATTCACCTATCAAGACAATGAATATGAAGGTGCTCAAGTAAAAATTACCTTACCATTTAAAATATAATAATTTTTCTAAATTTCATTATATATTAAGATATATAACGATAATATTTTATCGTTATATACTTAAATACATAAGGAATTTGATGCAATTTGATTCATCACTAACACTTCTAAATCTTGATACTCCGTTTTTATTAGAAAAAAGAATTAAACTTTTACAAGCAATTGAAAAAGAGGGTTCTATTAGTAAAGCTGCAAAAACTGTACCTATGAGCTATAAAACTGCATGGGAAGCAATAGATAGTATAAATAACCTTTGTCCTAGTATTGTAGTTGAAAAAGAGACTGGTGGAAAAGGTGGTGGTGGAGCTAAACTAACAAAGTATGGTAAAAATCTTATTGAAACTTATTCCATATTACAAAAAGAGCATGAAAAGTTTTTAAAACAACTTACTAGTCTTACTGACTTTAACACGGGAAGTTTAAAATCACTAAAAAGGGTATCAATGCAAATAAGTGCAAGGAATCAACTAGCTGTTAAAATAGAGAAAATTGTTGAAGACAATGTTAATGCAAGTATTACACTAAAAACTAAAAGCTCACAAAAGATGGTTTCTAATATTTCAACAAATAGTGTAACAGCACTTGATTTAAAAGTAGAAGATGAGATTATCGCTATTTTTAAATCAAACAATGTAATGATTGCAACAAGCCAACTTCTAGGATTTAGTGCTAGAAATAAGCTTGAGGGAGTGATAAAGACTCTAAACTTTAGTGAAGTAAGTTGTGAAGTAGTACTTGAAATTTCAACTCATGAAACAATCACTTCAGTTATAACTAAAGAAGCAGCTTTACAGCTTGAATTAAAAGTTGGGCAAAAAGTATTTGCCGTGATAAAATCATCAGATATTATGTTAGGAAATTAAGGAGAACAGATGTTAAAAAAGATAGTTTTAGGTAGTGCACTTTTAGTAAGTAGCCTATTTTCAGGGGATATAAATATAGCAGTTGCAGCAAATGTATCTTATGCAATTGATAATTTGAAAAAAGAGTTTAATAAGCTTTATCCAAATACAAATGTAAAAGTTACATTAGGAAGTAGTGGAAAGTTAACTGCACAAATAAAAAATGGAGCTCCATATGATTTGTTTATGGCTGCAAATATGAAATATCCACAAGCACTTTATAAAGATGACTTGGCAGTAACAAAACCTTTAGTTTATGCACAAGGTTCATTGGCATTTTTAAGTACTAAAAAAATTGATTTTTCAAAAGGAATAGAGCTTTTAAAACAAAAAGATATTAGAAAAATTGCAATTGCAAATCCAAAAACTGCACCATATGGAACTGCAAGTGTAGAGGCTATGAAAAATGCAAAAATTTATGAAGAGATAAAAAATAAGTTTGTTTTTGCAGAATCTATATCTCAAACAGTTGCTTATAGTGTAACAGCTGCTGATATAGGTTTTATTGCTAAGTCTTCTTTATTTTCAGATAAAATGAGTAAATATAAACAAGGTGTCAATTGGTATAGCGTTGATACAAAACTTTATACACCTATAAATCAAGGTATTGTAATTCTTAAAAAAGCTCAAAATAACAGTGAAGTAAAAGCATTTTATAGTTTTATTTTAAGTAAAAAAGCAAAAAAAATATTTGAAGAGTTTGGATATTTAGTACCATGAATGAGTTTAAAGCAGTAGTTTCTAAAATTGATAATCTTGATAATTTAAATATTGTTGAGTTTAGTTTTTTTGATATAACCTTATCTATGATGAGTTTAGATTTACATAGTATTGAAGTGGGAACAAAAGTTTTACTTACAGTTAAAGCTTCAAATGTAGCTATTGCAAAAGAGTTGCAAGGTCAAATAAGCCTTGCAAACTCTATTCAATCAGATATTATCAAACTTGACATGGGAAAACTATTAACAAGTATAAAACTGCAACATAAAAATACAACTATTACAAGTATTATTACTACAAAATCAGCAAAAAGACTAAATCTTAAAGAAAATGACTGTGTAAGTGCTATATTTAAATCAAGTGACTTATCAATAAAAGAGGTAATAAATGATTGAGTTGTTATCAAGTATTGAGTATGGTCCTTTTATTTTATCATTTAAATTAGCTTTTATAACAACACTTATTTTGTTTATTTTTGCATTGCCTCTTAGTTGGTATCTTTCTCAAACAAAATCAAAAATAAAACCAATTTTAGAAGCAATAACTGCCCTACCAATAGTACTTCCTCCTTCTGTTTTAGGTTTTTATATTCTTGTTGCATTATCTTTTAATTCTCCTATTGGAGCATTCTTTGATGAACAGTTTGGTATAAAACTTGTATTTAATTTTACTGGATTAGTTGTTGCTAGTTGTTTTTACTCTCTACCTTTTATGGTTCAACCTTTACAAAGTGGTTTTGAAAGTATAAATAAAAATATGCTTGAAGCTAGTTATATTAGTGGCAAAAGTAAACTTTATACTATATTTAAAGTAGCACTTCCAAATATAAAACCCTCACTATTAACTGCTCTAATTGTTACTTTTGCTCATACAGTTGGTGAGTTTGGAGTTGTATTAATGGTTGGTGGAAGTATTCCTGATGAAACAAAAGTAGCCTCTGTTGCTATATATGAGTTTGTTGAAATCATGGATTATAAAAGTGCACATATTTACAGTGCTATTATGCTTATAATTAGTTTTTTAGTGCTTTTAAGTGTTTATATTTTTAATCAAAAACAAAAAAAGAGTTTTTTATGATAGATATTGAAGTAAGTAAAGAGTTAATTGGTTCAAATGGAAAGATGAACTTAGATATTAAACTAAATGTAAAAGAAGGTGACTTTATTGCTCTTACAGGACTTAGTGGAAGTGGTAAAACTACCCTACTTCGAATACTTGCAGGATTAGAACAATCAAAAAGTAAAATCAAAGTTGATAATAAAATTTGGCAAGATGATAAAAAGTTTTTGCCACCTCAACAAAGAGAGATTGGTTTTGTATTTCAAGATTATGCACTCTTTACTAATATGAGTGTAAAACAGAATCTTTTATATGTAAATAAAGATGAAAAACTTGCAAATCATCTTTTAGAGTTAACTGAATTATCACAACTTGAAAATAGAAATGTCACATCTTTAAGTGGAGGACAAAAACAAAGAGTTAGCTTGTGTAGAGCTTTGATGAACCGTCCTAAACTTCTATTAATGGACGAACCCTTATCAGCACTTGATCCATCTATGAGAACTAAACTTCAAGATGAGATACTCACACTTCATCGTGAGTTTAAAACTACTACAATCATGGTAAGTCATGACCCAAGTGAGATTTATAGACTAAGTAATAGAGTAATAGTTTTACAAGATGCAAAAATTATAAAAGATGGTAATGCAAAAGATGTTTTATTAAAAACAAGTGGTAGTGCAAAATTTTCTTTTGAGGGAGAGCTTTTAGATATTGTAAAAGTTGATGTTATATATATAGCTATTATATCTATTGGTCAACAACTTGTTGAAGTTGTATTAAGTGAAGATGAAACTATAAATCTTCAAATTGGTTCAAAAGTAAGGGTAAGTACAAAAGCTTTCTCTCCAAATATTTCAAA
>ERZ1673961.392-NODE-392-length-18876-cov-5.889432_pt1 | contig 18876 bp, 19 predicted proteins | sample MGYA00580189_ERZ1673961 | MGnify/ENA primary metagenome ERZ1673961 (study PRJEB41334, sample SAMN05608105) | rock metagenome | biome: terrestrial subsurface; feature: shale formation; material: shale | place: USA: Pennsylvania ... | reverse complement strand
GTCAACCACTTAAGAAATGAGCTTATGTGTCCAACCAGCGGGGTCCACTTCTGAGCAGGACTTACCGCAGGATGCTTTTTTTGTTATTCAAAACGGCGAAATGGAGCGGGTGAACTGTTACCAGGACAAATCGTTGATTTGATGGCGCCGAATGTCTCGTATGACTTGCCTGCCGCGAGCTCTTTAAGTAGTGTGGCGGCTCGTCCGAGAGGCGAAAACATCCACCTTGTTCTAGGAGCCCGTGCGTGAGCCATAAAGTGCAGAATGTCGACCCGTTAATTTGCCCGTTATGCGGCAATGGCAATGCCTGCGTTAATCTGTCTATCGGAGATGTGACGAAATCCTGTTGGTGCAACGATCCCAACATCACCTTTTCACAGGAGCTGCTGGACCGAGTGCCCAAAGACGCCAAGCGCAAAGCCTGTATTTGCAAAACTTGCGCGCTGAAATTTCAGCATGAGAAAGCGCAGGGCGTTCAGTTTTACCAGCCAGAATAAAGCACTAAGGAAATCACGACATGGACGGTGACATCAAAGCGCTCTTGATGCGGTATCTGACTCAACTGGATACCGTGGTTGAGAAAATTCCGCCTGAGCTGTTCGCCACAGCGCTGGCAGACGATATGTTCTCGTTGGAGATGAACGCGAAAATTGCGGCCAATTTTGCTTTGCGCGGCTATTGCCCGTTAGCCAGAGTTGAAGAGGTGTCTTTTTTCACTTCGCAAGCCGGAAAACAAGCCGTTCGCCAACAAATTGCCCAAACGCTCGCGTATCTGGTGGCTGAACCTGCTTTACTCCACTGGCAAGATGACCGCGTCTTAAAAGATAAAGCGGGAGAGACCACGATAGCGTTGGCGCCGTTTGAGTTCTTCCATCATTACATTGTGCCGAACATGCTGTTTCACCTCAGCATGGTTTACGCCATCGCCCGGGCTAACGGCGTGGCGCTGAGCAAAGGGGATATGGATGGTTTACATCGTTATTCTCCGGGCTTCAGTTTTCTTCCAAAGTAGCCCAGAACGTCAACGAGCCATTCGGCTCGTTTTTTATCGCTTCAATCCCCTGATGCGTCATTTCTCAATGGACGATTTTGTCATCGCGCTTAAATTGTGACCTGAGCCAGATACGCAGAAGATTGCTGTGCTAAAGAGTGTTAATGGTTAAATTTTCACTTCATGTAAGTTCATAAATCAGCATAACCCTGACTACGTTTAAATCAGGGAGTGCTAATTTGAGGCGGCGACAATGGATGAATCAAAGGATATGAACATCGACTTACGCCAAATGGTCATTGCGATTGAAACCGCAGTGTCACTGGTCGGAATGAACGATACCAATCACGGCAAACGGGTGGGTTACATCGCCAGCCAGATTGCCAGCGAAATCGGGCTCAGCGATGACGATATTCAGTACATTTTTGAACTGGGTATGTTGCATGACTGCGGCGTGTCGACCGAACAAATGCACTCCAATCTGGTAAATCATTTCGACTGGGATGACGCGCATATTCATTGTGAAATCGGTCATCGGTTATTGCGAAACTTTGCGCCGCTGGCGAAATTTGCGGTCCCGATTTTGTACCATCACACTCCGTGGGCGGAGTTGAACAAAGCGGACATCAGTGTGCGCGATGCGCGTATGGCGAACCTGATATTTCTGGCCGACAGGATTGATGTGCTGGGTGCAGGCCATTATGAAAGCGACATTTTACTGGTTCGTGATGACATCGTGAAATCAATCAGCGACAGCGCAGGGAGTTATTTTGATCCCGAGTTGGTGCGTGTATTTCAGAGCATTCAAAAAGCGGAAGCCTTTTGGATTGCGCTTGAGGATCGTCATATCACTCGTTACACCTGGGACATGGGGCGCATGCCCAGTAACCAGCAACTCTCTCTGGCGCAGATCAAGCAGTTGTCGCTCATCATGTCCTATGTCGTCGATCAGAAAAGCCCGTTCACGGCGCAGCATTCGGTCAGGGTGGCGGATGTGGCGCGCAGCATTGCACAGGCTTACGGGTTGCCAGCCTCACAGTGCGATAAAATTGAAATTGCCGGGCTGCTGCACGATCTGGGTAAACTCAATATTCCCGACGATATTCTCGACAAACCCGGCCCGCTGGATGAATACGAGCGGGCAGTCATGAGCCGTCACAGCTACGAAACCTATGAAATCCTGCGCAATATTGAAGGGCTGGGGGAAGTGGCTCGTTGGGCGGCGTTTCATCATGAGGGCATCAACGGGGTCGGTTATCCGTTTCACCCACGGGAGCGAGAACTGAGCACCGAAGCGCGCATTATTGCGGTTGCCGATGTATTTCAGGCGCTGGTGCAGGATCGCCCGTATCGAGAGGGCATGAGTCAGGACGGTGTACTGACGTTACTCAGTGGTATGGTTGATGCCGGAAAACTGGACAGCGGGATCGTTGATCTGGTGAATCAGATTGCCGAGCCGCTATATGCCGTCGCCAAGGGAGCCGATCCTAACCACAATCAGGCGTATCTCAACCTGTTTGCCGAGTAATCGGCAAAATTGATCTGTGCTCAAATTTTCAGCTGGAATTTCAGTTTCTTGATTTAGATCTAATGGAAAATTCTGGTTTTGAAAATTTGAGCTATTTTGTTTAAAAACGCGTTAGTTCTCAATTTTTGTCCCTGCTAGCCTACAGCCAATCAAACGTAACCCCGTAAATAATAACAAGGTTGCCGCACGGTACAGCATGACCTGTACTGGCTGAAGCCAGAGGAGCACAATTATGTCTAACATGTTTTACATCCCTTCTTCTAACCTGATGGGCCCGGGCTGTCTGGCCGATGCCGCGACGGCGATTGCCTCTCACGGTTTTCAGCGCGTATTGATCGTCACTGACCGTTTTCTGAATAAAATGGGCGTGGTCGATAAAGTGGCGGCCCTGCTTAAGCAAGCGGGTGTAGACACGGTCGTGTTTGATGAAACCAAACCTAACCCAACCGTGGATAACGTGGAAGCCGGTTTAGCAAAACTCAAAGCCAGCAACTGTGACTGCGTGATGTCACTGGGTGGCGGCTCACCACATGATTGTGCCAAAGGCATCGCGCTGCTGGCGGCCAATGGCGGTGAAATTAAAGACTATGAAGGCGTCGATAAATCGGCGAAACCTCAACTGCCTCTGTTTGCGGTCAACACCACGGCGGGTACCGCATCTGAAATGACCCGTTTCTGCATCATCACCGATGAAAAACGTCACATCAAAATGGCGATTGTCGATAAACACGTAACCCCAATGATGTCGGTCAACGATCCTGAGCTGATGCTGGCAAAACCTGCGTCACTGACGGCGGCAACCGGTATGGACGCACTGACTCATGCGATTGAAGCGTATGTGTCCGTTGCGGCAACACCCATTACTGATGCAGTGGCGATCAAAGCGATTGAAATGATTCAGGCCAATCTGCGTCAGGCAGTGAAACACGGCGATGATATCAACGCTCGTGACAACATGGCTTACGCACAATTTATGGCGGGTATGGCATTCAACAACGCATCATTGGGCTACGTGCACGCGATTGCGCACCAGTTGGGTGGTTTCTACGACCTGCCACATGGTGTGTGCAACGCAGTACTGCTGCCTCACGTACAGCAATACAACAGCGAAGTGGCGGCAGAGCGTTTGACCGACGTTGCACGCGCTATGGGCGTGGATACCGAAGGCATGACACCACGTGATGGTGCGGCGGCAGCGATTCGCGCCATCTGCAAGTTGTCATCGGATGTAAACATTCCGGCTGGCCTGACAGAACTCGGCGTGAAAGAAGCAGACTTCGACATTCTGGCTGAAAACGCACTCAACGATGCTTGTGGTTTCACTAACCCGAAACAGGCAACGCATGAAGAGATCGTTGCGATTCTGAAAGCGGCGATGTAATCCGGCTTCAGGTGTTCATGAACCCCCTGCCATGGGCACCTGACCTTTTCCCTTATCCAGCTCTGTCTTTCCTCTGTTACACGCTAAATCCCCATTTTTTATGTTGGGATCATGTTCATATCAGAACGATTCCCTTACACTGGCGTTTCTGCAAACCGTGACCATTTGGGCTGAATGAAAACTCTCAACAGTTTCCGTCGGATTGATGAAACCGAATACGCGTTGTCCACCGACAAAGTCAACATGCTGTACTATCACCTGCCAAAGCATTTTCAGGGCGAATACCGCTCTTACGAGACGCCACGCCTGTGCACGATTTTGCAGGGCAGCAAAGATGTGCGCATCAACCAGTCACAGCAATTTACCTATCGCAAAGAGCAGTGTGTACTGTTGCCACCGCATGCCAACGTGCACATGTCGATGTCGGAATTTACCAAAGCACTGGTGTACGAATTCAGTGAAGACGTGTTGCAGGATGTCAGCGCCAGAGTCGGCGACCAGCTGGAAGTGAAAGCCTCTCTCGATCACGATTACAGCCACTTCCAGATGGATTATCTGCAAGATCGCATCTATACGCTGCATGGTCGCGCTCAGGAAATTTTGCGCAGCAACGACAGCAACATTCCGTTTCTGCTCGATTTGGTAACGCAGGAAATGGTGTATGAACTGCTGAAGCGGCAGGGCTCGCACGAGATTTTGTCGCAGCATCAACATCATCCGGTCAATCGTGCGATTCGCATGATGAAAGCCCATTTAGGCGAACCGTTATCGATTTCCGAACTGGCGGAAGAAGTGCGAATGTCGCTGCCAAACTTCAGTCAGAAATTCAAACTGGTCACCAACCAAACGCCGAAAGAGTATTTCACCCGCTTGAAGCTCAATCAGTCAAAACGCTATTTGAACCAGTTGTCGGTCACCGATACCGCGCTTGAGCTGGGGTATGAAAATATTTCCCATTTTATCCGCCTGTTTAAGAAAGAGTTTGGTGTGACTCCGAAGCAGTTCAAACTTTCTCAGGAGTTAACACACTAAACTGGTCGAGTCTTTGATTGCGGGAGAAAGACCATGCCTCGTCAAACTGTGCTGATCCGTGGCTTGTTTCGCGGCAAATATCATTGGGGAACGATTCCGGAAAAGCTCAATGCCCGGTTTCCTGAGCGTGAGTTTCTGTGTCTCGATATTCCCGGAGCGGGCGATCGCCACCAAGAACGCTCACCGTGGCGAATTGAGGAGATGGTCGACAGCCTGCGCGCTCAGCGTGTTGGCAATGAACCGGTTGATCTCATCGCCATTTCTATGGGCGGAATGATTGGCCTCAACTGGGCTGAACGCTACCCAAATGAAGTGAGCAGCCTGTTTTGCATCAATACCACCGCACGAGGATTCAGCCCGTTTTATCAGCGGTTGCGTCCTGATAACTATCTCAACATCTTACGGGCACTGTGTGCGCCACCCCAACGCAGAGCCCGCATCATTTATAGTATAGTAGCCAATCGCCCGATGGACGATGACGTCATCGCGCAATGGTCAGCATTGGAACAGCGTCTGCCCATGCAGCCGATGAACTTTATCCGCCAGTTGGCCGCAGCGCTGTGTTTTAAGGCGCAGCAACCACAATGCCGCTTGATGTTTGTCTCTTCATTACACGACAAACTGGTCAGCACCTTAGCCACACAAGCGCTGGCCAAAGCATGGCAGTCGCCGTTGATCCTCAACCCACAAGACGGTCACGACATTCCGCTGGATAATCCCGAATGGCTGATAGAGCAATTGGTGCATTGGTATCAGCAAGCGTGACCCAAACAAGAGTACAAAATGACTAATATCGAAGGAACGTTCGACGCCGAAGGCGCACAGTTTCACTATCAGATTCATCGCCAACCGCAGCGTCATACCGTATTGGTGATGCACGGCGGTTTAGGCAGTTCGCATGATCTTCTCACCCTTTATGCCGCAATCCCTGAGGATTACCAGATCGTCAGCGTCGACTTTCGTGGACACGGTCATTCGACCCTTGGCCATGGCAGTTTGAGTTACGCACGTTACCAAGCGGATATCGAAGCCCTGCTTGATCATCTGGGGATTGATGAGTTTTCAATTCTCGGCTTTAGTGATGGCGGCATTGTTGGTTACCGACTTGCTGCGGCGCATCCGGACAGAGTCAAACGCCTGATCACGCTCGGCTCGCAATGGCGGCTTGAAGCGGGCGATCCTTCGATTGAGGTGTTGAAAGGCTTGACGCCAGAGTTTTGGATAGCGCGTTTTCAAGACGATGTCGCACGCTATGAAGCGAGCAATCCGCAACCGGACTTTGCTCATCTGGTCGAGAAAGTGAAAGCGCTGTGGCTCGATACTACAGAGAGCGGCTATCCGAATCGTCAGGTGGTGGAGATTCTTTGCCCCACCTTAGTCATTCGTGGCGACAACGACTTTTTGTTTTCGCTGCCAGAAGCGGTCGCTTTAGTGGAAACTCTCAAAGATGGCCACTTTATGAATGTGCCGTTCGCGGCGCACGGTGTGCATCTGGAATCACCGCACATGGTCGCCATGGCGGTATCCCATTTTTTGACCTGTACTTTAGCTAACGCCGAGTAACCGGAACGATGGTATGACTGAAAAACTGACGGGCCCGCGTCCATTTCGCGTGGAAGACATGGACGATCTGCTTAACGTATGGCTTTCGGCCTCGATTGAGGCGCACGATTTTGTCGCGGCTTCGTACTGGCAGTCGCAGGTTGAAAACATGCGCCATTTGTATCTGCCAGCATCGGAAGTGTATGTCTATCTCCTCAGCGGCGAACTGGTTGGCTTTTACGCGCTGTATGAAAATACGCTCGCGGCGATTTTTGTCAGCCCGGATTATCAGGGGCAGGGCATCGGCACGCAATTGCTCGATCACGCCAAACAGCAGCGCGCTCAATTAAGTCTCACGGTGTACAAAGAGAATCAGGCCAGTTGCCAGTTCTACCTCAAACAGGGTTTTCATGTGGTGCGCGAACAAACCGATGAACATACAGGGCATGCTGAGTTGGTGATGAGCACATGACGGATATCATGGAAACCCCTGATCACGGTGTTAGCTGGCAAATCGCCTCAGAGGCGAACTATGCCGAGCAGCTCACCCGCAATAACATGGCGCGCTATTATCAGAGCCGGGGCTGGAGGTGGGATTCAGCCCGTTATCACGCCACCTGGAATGAGACGGAAAACGTTGAAGTTTGGCACAAGGGCGAAAGGGTGGGCATCATTCGCATCGCTTTGATTTCAAAAGAGGCGTTTGAAACCAATGAGGAGCAAACGTGTCTGTTCGTGCACGATTTGCAATTGGACCCTTCTCAACAAGGGTTGGGTATTGGCCGGGCTTGCATTGAGTGGGTAAAGCATCGCGCTGCGCTGCAGGGCATTAAGCAAATGCGATTGCGGGTGTTCAGTGAGAACCGCGCGCAGGCGTTGTATCGCCGTATGGGGTTTCGTGTGGCATCGGAACAGGACGGGCTGGTGGAGATGGCGCTCAATCTGGCATAACGTGAACCACAGGCTTTATCCGCGGCGTCTTTTCCGCTAAGGTAAATGCGCATTTCAAACTGCCCCTGGATCAGCAGACAGGGTAATAACTGAGCTGGGTAATTGATCGTTGAACTCATAGCAATCAAGGAGCCTGCTTATGTCTGCACAACGCCTATGGATACAATCCCCGCTGGCCTGTTTTACCGCCAACCACTGCGATGCCAGTGGCGGTCTGGTCATTGAAAACAACCGCATTGTTGAACTGCTAGCTCAAGGACAAATGCCATCGACGCCCGTCGATGAGGTGTTTGATGCCCGTGAGCTGGTGATCATTCCGGGATTGATTAATACTCACCATCATTTTTATCAAACCTTAACCCGAGCGTGGGCGCCCGTTGTGAGCGTACCGCTGTTTCCGTGGTTAAAAACCTTATATCCGGTTTGGGCGAAGCTGACACCAAAAGCACTGGAGTTGGCCAGCAAAGTGGCGCTGGCTGAATTACTGCTATCCGGCTGTACCACCGCGGCCGATCACCATTATCTGTTTCCGACCGGAATGGATGAGGCGATCGACATTCAGGTGGCAGTCGTTCGTGACATGGGCATGCGCGCCATGTTGACCCGAGGTTCAATGAGCCTTGGGGAAGATGAAGGCGGTTTACCGCCACGGCATACCGTGCAAAGCGGTGATGTGATCCTCAAAGACAGCGAGCGCTTAGTGAAGCGTTATCATGAACGCGGCGAGGGCGCGCAGATCCAAATTGCGCTTGCGCCGTGCTCACCCTTTTCGGTTACGCAGAACATCATGGCCGACAGCGCCATGCTCGCCAAAGAGCTGGACGTGCGTTTACACACGCATCTTGCCGAAACCCTCGATGAGGAAGCCTTTTGCCTCAAAATGTTTGGTATGCGTACGGTCGATTACCTCGACAGCGTCGGCTGGCTGAGCGATCGCACTTGGCTGGCGCACGGCATTCATTTTAATCAGCAAGAAATCGAACGCCTTGGACGCGCGGGGACTGGCGTGTGTCATTGTCCGGTGTCGAATATGCGCTTGGCATCGGGCATGTGTCCGACGCTGGATCTGCAAGCTGCTGGCGCGCCAGTGGGGTTGGGCGTTGATGGTTCCGCATCGAATGACGCTTCCAACATGATGTATGAAGCGCGTCAGGCCCTGTATCTGCAGCGGCTGAAATATGGCGCCGAACGCATCACGCCGGAAGTGGTGCTTGGCTGGGCAACCCGCGGTTCGGCTGCACTGCTCGGGCGATCGGACATTGGAGAAATTGCCGTCGGGAAACAAGCCGATCTGGCGATGTTCAAACTCGATGAGCTGCGTTTTTCCGGCAGTCATGATCCGATTGCTGCTTTGTTACTGTGCGGCGCAGAAAAAGCGGAGCATGTGATGGTAGGCGGACAATGGCGGGTGAAAAACGGCATCATTGCCGGGCTTGATATTCAAGCCCTGATGGCCGAACACAAAGCTTTGGCCGCGAAGTTGGTCGCCAGCGCTTAGTCCGGCGCTATCATCGCAGCAAATGGATCGAAGTAAAAACGGCAATGCAAAAGAAAAGGCGAACCTTGCGGTTCGCCTTTTTTAGGACTCAAAGTTATGTTCGGACTCTTAACTTTGTTTGCGGATTAGGTAGTCAAACGCGCCTAAGCTTGCTTTTGCACCTTCACCCATCGCAATGATGATCTGTTTGTAAGGGACTGTCGTTGCGTCACCTGCAGCAAACACACCATCCATGCTCGTTTCACCGCGGCTGCCGATTTCAATCTCGCCACGGGCAGACAGTTCAACTGCTGAATCTTTCAGCCATTCGGTGTTAGGCACCAAACCGATTTGAACGAAGATACCAGACAGTTCAAGCTGCTTAATTTCATCCGTGTTGCGGTCTTTGTATTTCAAGCCTGTCACACGAGTACCATCACCCACCACTTCGGTGGTTTGAGCCATCGTGATGATGTCGATGTTTGGCATTGAATTCGCTTTGTTAATCAGTACTTGGTCTGCACGCAGTACATCAGCAAATTCCAGTACGGTCACGTGTTCGACGATACCCGCCAGGTCAATCGCCGCTTCAATACCTGAGTTACCACCACCGATAACCGCGGTTTTCTTGCCTTTGAACAGCGGGCCGTCACAGTGCGGGCAGTACGCCACACCTTTGTTACGGTATTCTTGTTCGCCAGGCACGTTCATTTCACGCCAGCGAGCACCCGGGCTTAAGATGACACTGTTACTTTTCAGTGTCGCGCCGCTTTGCAGGTTCACATGGATTTTGCCATCGGTTGTGAACTCAGCGCCCATCAGCTTCTCAGCTTGCTGTTCAGTGATGATGTCTACGCCGTACTCTTTCAGGTGTTCGCCCAAGTTCGCCGCCAGTTTTGGACCTTCTGTGTGTTTCACGGAGATGAAGTTTTCGATCGCCATGGTGTCCATCACCTGACCACCCAAACGCTGTGCCACGATACCCGTGCGAATGCCTTTACGTGCTGCGTAAATCGCTGCCGCTGCACCCGCAGGGCCACCACCGACAACAAGTACATCGTATGGGGCTTTTTCGTTGAGGCTTGCGGCTGCTTTTTCTGCTGCGCCGTCATCCAGTTTGTTCAGGATTTCAGCCAGAGTCATACGGCCTTGGCCAAACAGTTCACCGTTGATGAACACACTTGGAACGGCCATGATGTCGCGATTTTTCACTTCGTCCTGGAACAGCGCGCCGTCAATCATGGTGGCGCGGATGTCCGGGTTAATAGCCGCCATCATGTTGAACGCTTGCACCACGTCAGGACAGTTTTGGCAAGACAGAGAAATGAACACTTCGACGTCGAGCTTTTTGCCGAGTTTCGCGATTTGCTCAATCGTTTCTTGCTCCAGTTTGATTGGGTGACCGCCAGAGTGCAGCAGCGCCAGAACCAGAGAAGTAAATTCGTGGCCCATCGGCACACCAGCAAAACGCAGCTGTGTACCTTTGTTTGGGTTGGTCACTGTCATGACTGGTTTGCGATCGCTCGCGGCATCGTCACGTTCTACGCTGATCAGTGGGCTGAGTTCAGCGATTTCATTGGCCAGTGCCAGAATGTCTTGTGAGCCTTTGCTTTCATCTAGGCTGACCACTAAACGGACGTCTTCTTTTAAATTTGTCAGATACTGTTGTAACTGTTGCTTGATCGCTTGGTCTAGCATACGAAAATACCTTTTTCTTTATTATTCAATTTTAGAGTGGTCACTCTGGATAAAAGGGGGAGAGCGGACCGGGCATTTAGGTCGTCAGGTAAAACGCCCAGTTCGCTCTCGAACTAGTTCGTAATCAAAAGATTACTGGCCAGGCTTAGTTAGATTTTGCCAACTAGGTCTAGTGAAGGAGCCAGAGTCTGCTCGCCTTCTTTCCATTTCGCTGGACATACTTCGCCTGGGTGAGAAGCAACGTACTGAGCTGCTTTTACTTTACGCATCAGGTCTTCTGCGTCACGGCCGATGCCTTCTGCAGTGATTTCCATTGCCTGGATAACGCCTTCTGGGTCAATCAGGAATGTTGCACGGTCTGCCAGACCTTGGCCTTCACGCATCACACCGAAGTTGTTAGTGATGTTGCCAGTTTGGTCGCCTACCATGTAGTAGTTGATTTTGCCGATAGTGTCTGAGCTGTCGTGCCATGCTTTGTGAGTGAAGTGGGTGTCAGTCGATACTGAGTACACTTCTACGCCACGTGATTGAAGCTCTGCGTAGTGATCCGCAAGGTCGCCAAGTTCAGTTGGACATACGAAAGTGAAGTCCGCTGGATAGAAGAAAAATACTGCCCATTTGCCCAGAACGTCCTGTTCTGTGATATCAACGAATTTGCCTTCTTTGAATGCTGTTGCGCTAAATGGTTTGATTTTAGTATTAATCATATTCCGAGTTTCCTTTAAGTTATTGGGTTTGGAATGTCTTGTCTTCGGGATGTATATTCCCATCCACACCCAATTTAGGAAAATCGCTTGTAGCTATTCTATTGATAGGCAATTTCTATAGTCAGTTGCGCAAAATAGGCTACGTTCGATAGGTAAAATCCATCAGTGTTGACCGTTCATAGGTTAATTTCTTTATTTTTCAGTTGGTTATTGAGATTGTCTTTGCAAGCGCAACCATTCAGTGGCAGTCTGTTTTTTGTGCGCAACATCGGGAAATACAATCACAAAGGAGCAGGGAACGCGATGGAAATAGCCGTAAATAACCCGCCAAACGTGGCAAATGAAATTCATATTGTGACGCCGCGTCTTATTATGCGCCCCATAACGCGCGAGGAATGGCCGTTATTTCAGCAACTGCATAACGATCCAAACGTTATTTCTCTGTGCTTCGATAAACCAGACGATAACCAGTTGCGGGACAAGTTTGCGCAAAAGCTGGTTCCTTGGATTGTGAACCAAAACTTGTGGCTGTGTCTGACGATTCAAGAGCGCGAAACTGGAGAGTGGGTGGGCATCACCGGATTTCTCGATGGGCAAGGCGTGGCCGAAGTGGGCTACCTATTACTGACTGAGCAGCACGGCAAAGGCTATGGCACCGAATCGCTGCGTGCGGTCATTGAGTGGGCGCAGCAGGAGTACGACATTAAGCAGTATCGCGCCATTGTGACGCAAGGGAACGTTGGCTCTGAGCGGGTACTGGAAAAGTGCGGCTTTAACTTAGAGCGTATCGATCCGCTGGCGTATGAGATTGGCGGCAAACGCTATGACGACCACATCTATACCCTCCCTACTTGAAGTTGCAGCGGTGTTGGCTGCATTCATTCACCCCAATCACATAGCGTATCTATGCTCATGGGGACTCACTCATTTGCCGCCTACCTGCAACTCCAAGTTGTTTGGGTATCTGCGCATAAGGGTTAACGGCTTTGAATTAAGCTGGTTTTTTGTCTATCCATCCCGATCTTGGTTCCCAACTTCAGATTTTCAGCAAAGCAGTGCAATCAGTGCTGCTTTGTTTTTGTCGCCGCGATTGCCTGTTGATGCAGCGCGAGCGAGACTTTAGAGGTCGGCATTCGTGCCAGTTCGGCGCTGATCGCCCAGCCTGTACGCGCCACAGCAGGTAAATCTACCCCAGTTTCAATCCCCAACCCATGACACAAATAGAGCACATCTTCTGTCGCCACATTGCCTGCAGCTCCAAAAGCGTACGGGCAACCGCCGAGCCCAGCCACGCTGCTGTCCAGCGTCGCAATGCCCATCGACAAGGCCTGATAAAGATTGGCCAGCGCTTGTCCCCACGTATCGTGAAAATGAACGGCCAGTTGCTCGGGCGGAACATGGCGTTGCACCGCGTCCAGCATCCGCGCGATGCGCAGCGGTGTTCCGGTGCCGATGGTATCGCCGAGCGAGATTTCATAGCAGCCCAGGGCGAGTAAATCCGCCGCCACGCTGGCAACCTGTTCGGGTTGGGTCGGGCCATCATAAGGACAATCGGCGACGCAAGAGAGATAACCGCGCACCGGAATGTGCTGCGCTTTCGCCGCCTGCATCAGCGGTTCAAAGCGCTTCAGACTTTCGGCAATCGAACAGTTGATGTTGCGCTGGCAAAAGCCCTCGGACGATGAGGTAAAGATGGCCACTTGATTGGCGCCGCTGGCCATGGCCTGTTCAAAGCCTTGCAGATTGGGGGTGAGGGCGGAATAAATGACGCCGTCTTCTCGCTCAATGCGCGCGAACACTTCGCTGGAATCGGCCATCTGCGGCACCCATTTCGGTGACACAAACGAGCCCGCTTCAATGTGGGTTAATCCGGTCTGCGACAGTTGATTGATCAGCGCCACTTTGGCATCGGTGCTGACAAAATCTTCGTTTTGCAGCCCATCGCGCGCGCCAACTTCCACAATCGTCACTTTTGAGGGCAGCGACATCATCGGCCTCCGTCTTGCTTGTCTTCGGTTTGAATGTCTGCGGTGCGCCAGTCCGGCGTGCGTTTGTCAAAAAACGCGTTGAGCCCTTCCTGTCCCTGCGCCGAAATTCGCAATTCAGCGATCACCTGGCTGGTGTGCGCAATCAGCTTTTGATCAATCGGCTCGGCGTCGCAGCGGGCGCACAAGGCTTTGGCCTGCGTGAGGGCGGCCGGGCTATTGGCTAAGAGCTGCGTGGCGAACCGGTTGACCGCTTGTTCGAGAGCATCCGGCTGATAGCCTACCACCTGATGCACCAAACCGAGGTTGAGCGCGGTAGCGGCGTCAATCGTTTCTGCGCTCAGCATATAGCGCCGCGCTTGGCGATTCCCCATGGCGCGGCACACATAAGGGCCGATGGTGGCAGGAATCAGCCCGAGGCGCACTTCGCTCAGGCAAAAGCGCGCATTCGGCGCGGCCAGCGCAATGTCGCAGCAGCAAATCAAACCCAAGGCTCCACCAAAGGCGCTGCCTTGCACGATGGCCATGGTTGGGTGCGGGAACGTGTCCAGCGTCTGCATCAGCAGTGCTAGTTGCGCCGCGTCACTGTGATTGTCGGAATGGGATTTACTGGCCATCGAGCGCATCCATTGCAGATCTGCGCCCGCAGAAAAGTGTTGCCCGTTAGCTTGCAGCAACAGAATGCGCACGGCGGGGTTGGATTGAAGCTGAGTGAGCTTATCCAGCAACTGCGAAATCATCACATCATCAAACGCGTTGTGTTTCTCGACGCAGTTGAGGGTTAACGTGGCGATGCCGTCAGCGGACACTTCACACAACACATCGCTTTGACGAGGGTTCATTGTTCTCCTCCCGCTTACATTCGGAAAATACCAAACTGGCTGTCGGCAATTGGCGCTCGCAACGCGGCATTTAACGCTTGGCCCAGAACATCACGGGTTTCGAGCGGATCCAAAATTCCGTCGTCCCAGAGCCTTGCGCTGGCGTAGTAGGGGCTGCCTTGCGTGTCGTACAACTCAACAATCGAGTCGCGAAACGCTTTGGCTTCGTCATCCGGCCACGCTTCCTGCTGGCGCGCTTTCACCTCGCGCCTTACCTGCGTCAATACGCCTGCCGCCTGTTCGCCACCCATCACCGATATTCGTGCATTAGGCCACATCCACATCATGGTGGGATCGTACGCCCGCCCGCACATGCCGTAGTTTCCTGCGCCATAAGAACCGCCGATGATCACGGTGAATTTGGGCACATCGGCACACGCCACCGCCATCACCAGTTTGGCACCGTGCTTGGCGATGCCTTCCGCTTCCACTTTCTTGCCCACCATAAATCCGGTGATGTTTTGCAAAAACAGTAGCGGGATTTTGCGTTTGGCGCACAGCTCAATGAAGTGCGCGCCTTTTTGCGCCGATTCGGAAAACAGAATGCCGTTGTTGGCGACAATGCCAATGTGATGGCCGTGCAACTGGGCAAAGCCGCACACCAACGTGTTGCCATACAACGCTTTGAATTCATCAAACTCGGAATCGTCCACTAAGCGGGCAATAATTTCGCGCACGTCAAACGACAACCTGAGATCGGCGTTGACGATGCCGTACATCTCCTGCGCGTCATAGCGTGGCGGCAAGTATTCTTTTTGCGTGAGCGTCGGTGATTGATTGGTGCTGGCGATGGCTTGGCGAGCCAGCGCCAGTGCGTGCGCATCGTCATCCGCATAGTAATCGGCCACGCCGGACTTTTTGCAGTGCACATCCGCGCCGCCCAGTTCTTCATCGGTCACTACTTCTCCGGTTGCCGCCTTCACCAAAGGTGGGCCAGCGAGAAAGATGGTGCCTTGCTGTTTGACGATGATGGCGACGTCTGCCATGGCCGGAATGTAAGCGCCGCCGGCGGTGCACAACCCCATTACCACCGCAATCTGAGGAATGCCTTGCGCCGACATGCGTGCCTGATTGTAGAAAATGCGCCCGAAATGATCGCGATCGGGAAACACGTCCGCCTGATGAGGCAGGTTCGCTCCGCCGGAGTCGACCAGATAGACACAAGGCAATTGGCAGCGCTGCGCAATCTGCTGCGCGCGCAGATGTTTTTTGACCGTTAACGGATAATAGGTACCGCCTTTGACGGCGGGATCGTTGGCAATAATCATGCACTCGATGCCGTGAATTTTGCCAATACCCGCGACCACACCAGCGCACGGCACCGATTCTTCATACACTTGCCAGGCTGCAAACTGACCGACCTCAAGAAAGAATGAATCGTCGTCAAGCAAGCGTTGCACCCGTTCGCGCACGGGCAGTTTGCCTTTTTGCCGCTGGCGTTCAATCGCCTTTTCTCCGGCGCCCAGTTGGAGTGTCTGACGATGCGTGTGCAGTTGCTTCACCAGTTCACTCATGTGGGTGACATTGGCCTGAAACAGGTCTGATTCAGGTTTTGCTTTCGTTTTTATCACAGCCATTGCGTCTCCGTTACACGCCTTAGCGCGACTCTTCAAACAGTTCACGACCAATCAGAATGCGGCGGATCTCCGAGGTGCCCGCGCCAATTTCATACAGTTTGGCATCGCGCAGCAGGCGTCCGGCCGGAAACTCATTGATATAGCCGTTGCCGCCGAGTAGTTGAATCGCATCCAGCGCCATTTGGGTCGCCAGTTCGGCGGCGTAAAGAATGACGCCCGCGGAATCTTTGCGCGTCACTTCGCCGCGATCGCAGGCATTGGCGACCGCGTAGACATAGGCACGCGCAGCATTCAGGCGGGTGTACATATCAGCGACTTTGGCCTGTACCAGCTGGAATTCGCCAATCGCGTGACCAAACTGTTTGCGGTCGTGCACATACGGCAGCACCAGATCGAGACACGCCTGCATGATGCCCAGCGGCCCGGCGGCCAGTACCACACGTTCGTAATCCAGCCCGCTCATCAGCACTTCGATGCCTTGGTTGAGTTCGCCCAGTATGTTCTCAGCCGGAACGGGGCAGTTTTCAAACACCAGTTCACAGGTATTGGAGCCGCGCATGCCGAGTTTGTCGAGCTTCTGCGCCGGGTAAAAGCCGGGGAAATCGCGTTCGACGATAAACGCGGTGATGCCGCGCGATTTGGCATTGGGATCGGTCTTGGCGTAGACGATGACGACCTGAGCATCCGGGCCGTTGGTGATCCACATTTTGCTGCCGTTGAGCAAAAAGTGATCGCCATGACGCTCGGCTTTGAGCTGCATGCTGACGACATCCGAGCCCGCATTGGGTTCACTCATTGCCAACGCGCCCACCCATGACCCATCCAGCAGTTTGGGCAGGTATGCCCCGCGCTGCTTGGCATTGCCGTTACGAAACAGTTGATTGACGCACAGGTTGGAATGGGCGCCATAGCTGAGGCCGACGGACGCCGACGCGCGGCTGATCTCCTCCATCGCCAGCACATGGGCAAGGTAACCCATTTCTGCGCCGCCGCAGGCTTCATCGACCGTCACGCCGAGCAGCCCCATGTCGCCAAACAGGGGCCAGAGATGCACAGGAAATTGATTATCGTGGTCGATTTGCGCCGCATGTGGGGCGATGTGTTCGCTGGCAAACGCATGAACCTGCTCTTTGAGCAAATCCAGTGTTTCACCGAGACCGAAATTAAGCGACGGGTACTGGCTGTTCATAACACCTCCATAGGCTTGCATTCAGGCAGTGGAACGCAAGCGGATGAGAACGATGAAACGGCTCAGGTTATTGGGCTTTCAGTGCCAGCTCGCATCGCTGGCGGGCTGCTTCCAGTTCGCCCATCACCACACCGATGTCATCAAGCTGGCGCTGAAGCACCGCTTTCTTTTCATCGATAATGTTGAGCATTTTCACCAACTGTGTCTCGCCTTGATGAGCATCGTAAAGCTCAAACAATTCGCGAATCTCGGCCAGAGAGAACCCAAGGCGTTTACCGCGCATAATCAGCTTGAGGCGAATCTTGTCTCTGCGGTGATAGATTCGCACTGTACCTTTGCGCTCTGGCTCGATTAATCCCATGTCTTCGTAAAAACGAATGCTTCTTGTCGTAATGTCGAACTCTTTTGCGAGTTCACTGATTTTAAAAGTTTCCACCTGATGATGTCCTCCAACTGCTCATTGTGGTTGAGGATCGTTTGTGCTGTTCAAAATCGGTTACAGAGGCCGATGAGAAAATCTTATTGTTGTTATTTTGTTTCTTTACGTTTACGTAAATGTTAGTGCTATGCTTACGTAAACGTCAAGAAACCGCAGGGCGAAAAATCGCCGGGTTGAAATGACCAAACGGCGCCTGTGCACCGTTTGTCGCCGTATTCAGCAGTACCTGACTTTGCGCCAATCTGTGGTCATCACTTTCGTCAAAGAGGACGGGGCATGGAAAAAGCCATCTGGATTGTATCTGCCAAACGAACGCCGCAAGGGCGTTTTCAGGGAGCATTGAAAGAATACACCGCGCCGCAATTGGGCGGAGCGGCCATTAAAGCGGCATTGAACGACACATCGGCCCCCATTGAACAAGTCGATGAAGTGCTCATGGGCTGCGTTCTGCCTGCCGGCTGCGGCCAAGCACCAGCAAGGCAAGCGGCACTGAACGCGGGTTTACCGCTCTCGGTGGGGGCAACCACCTTAAATAAAGTGTGTGGCTCTGGCATGAAAGCTGTGATGCTGGCGCATGACCTCATCAAAGCGGGCAGCGCGCAATGCATTATTGCGGGCGGGATGGAGAGCATGACCAATGCGCCGTACCTGCTGAGCAACGCTCGCAGTGGCATGCGGATGGGCCACCAAACTACCTTTGATCACATGTTTCTCGATGGATTGCAGGATGCTTACGACGGGCACCTGATGGGCGTGTTTGCCCAGCAGATCGCCGACAAACTTGAGTTCACTCGCGAAGCGATGGACGAATGGGCAGCGCTGTCTGCGCAACGTGCCTGGGAAGCGCAAGAGCAGCAACTCTTTGTCGCTGAAATGACGCCACTGACGTTTGGTAAACAGGCCGAACTGCTCGATTACGACGAACATCCGCGTTCCATCAAACTCGACAAAATCCCACAGCTTAAACCCGCCTTTGCCGAAGATGGCAGTGTCACGGCGGCCAACTCCAGTGCCATCGCCGATGGTGCTGCTGCCTTGATGTTGATGGATGAAGAATCCGCGCGTTCGCAAGGTTTGGATCCTTTAGCGGTGATTCGCGGCCACGCTACGCACGCCAGATTGCCAGCAGAATTTACCCTGGCGCCGGTGTACGCCATCGAACAACTGCTGTCGCAGCTTGACTGGACGGTGGATGAAATCGATCTGTGGGAGATTAACGAAGCGTTCGCGGTGGTCACCCAAATCGCCGTGCAGCAGCTTGGGCTGGATGTCGACAAAGTGAATGTCAAAGGCGGTGCTTGCGCGCTGGGTCACCCGATCGGGGCCAGTGGCGCGCGCATTCTGGTCACGTTGATCCACAGCCTGCGTCAGTTGCAGGCGCTGGGCGTCAACGGCGATAAGTCAGAGCAGAAAGTGATGCGCGGCGTTGCATCACTCTGTATCGGCGGCGGTGAAGCCACGGCCATCGCGATTGAAATTCCGCTGCCGTAAGCCTGAA
>ERZ1673961.390-NODE-390-length-18914-cov-7.307280_pt1 | contig 18914 bp, 18 predicted proteins | sample MGYA00580189_ERZ1673961 | MGnify/ENA primary metagenome ERZ1673961 (study PRJEB41334, sample SAMN05608105) | rock metagenome | biome: terrestrial subsurface; feature: shale formation; material: shale | place: USA: Pennsylvania ... | reverse complement strand
TTGTGGTAAATCAACCTTTATGAAGATCCTCAGCGGCGAGCTTGAGCAAACCAGTGGTAACGTAAGCTACGACCCGAACGAGCGTGTTGCAAAGCTAAACCAGGATCAATTTGCGTACGAAGAGTTCACGGTTATTGATACGGTAATCATGGGCCACAAAGAGCTATGGGAAGTTAAGAAAGAACGTGACCGCATTTACTCTCTTGCAGAGATGAGTGAAGAAGACGGCATGAAAGTAGCTGACCTTGAAGTTCAGTTCGCAGAAATGGATGGCTACATGGCAGAAGCGAAAGCTGGTGAGCTTCTTCTTGCTGTTGGTATTCCAATGGAGCAACACTTTGGTCTGATGAGCGAAGTTGCACCTGGCTGGAAACTGCGTGTGCTTCTTGCTCAGGTTCTGTTTGCAGACCCAGATATCATGCTACTTGACGAACCAACCAACAACTTGGATATGGACACTATCCGTTGGTTGGAAGACACGCTAAACGCGCGTAACTGTACAATGATCATCATCTCGCACGACCGTCACTTCCTAAACTCAGTTTGTACCCACATGGCTGACTTGGATTACGGTGAGCTACGTGTTTACCCAGGTAACTACGACGAGTACATGACCGCGGCTTCGCAAGCTCGTGAACGTCTACTCAACGACAACGCGAAGAAGAAAGCGCAAATTGCTGAACTTCAAACCTTCGTTGCGCGTTTTTCTGCAAACGCATCAAAAGCAAAACAGGCAACATCTCGCGCGAAGCAGATTGATAAAATCAAACTGGATGAAGTTAAAGCGTCTAGCCGTCAAAGCCCATTCATTCGTTTTGAACAGTCTAAAGAGCTATTCCGTAACGCTCTGATTGTTGAAAACCTAAGCCAAGGTTTTGAAGATGACCTGTTCGCAAACTTCGATGCAATCTTTGAAGTGGGTGAGCGCGTCGCCATTATTGGTGAGAACGGTGTCGGTAAAACTACGCTGTTGAATACTTTGGCTGGCGTTCTGGAACCACGTACGGGTACGTACAAATGGTCTGAGAACTCAAACATTGGTTACTACGCGCAAGACCACGCACATGATTTTGCAGAAGACTTAAACTTGACAGACTGGATGGGTCAATGGCGTCAGGAAGGCGATGACGAGCAAGTCGTACGCAGCTTCTTGGGTCGTATGCTATTTGGCCAGGACGACATCAAGAAGTCGGTAAAAGTGCTATCAGGTGGTGAGCAAGGCCGTATGTTGCTTGGTAAGCTAATGATGCACAAACCAAACATGCTGCTAATGGATGAACCAACCAACCATATGGATATGGAATCCATTGAATCACTTAACACGGCACTTGAGCAGTACAAAGGTACTTTGTTCTTCGTATCTCACGACCGTGTATTCGTTGACTCGTTGGCTACCCGTATTCTTGAAATTCGAGACGGCAAAATCACAGACTTCAAAGGTACTTACTCTGAGTTCCTTAAATCACGTGGTATCGACGGTTAATACAACGTCTAAAGCGAATCTTTAAAAACTAAAAAGACCTCTGTTTGAGGTCTTTTTCTCGTTTGGATGTCTAATCCTTAAATTGACCGGTTAGGTAAGCATAAATCCCAACAACACCGAATGTAATTATCATCGAAACCATGATGCCACTTGGCGTGAGCAAAAAGTTCCAAAGCTGGTCATTGTCCATAGTTCACATCCTTTGTGAATAAACGGTATTAGCGATACTAATCGCAGTAAAATAGGAGTCATCAAAATAGCCACCCCATATTGGCTGCGATTAATTTAAGTTTACACCAAACTTTGCTTTTGCAAATTATTCCTTTTGGGTACCTTTTACATCAAACTCAATTTTTTCCGCGCCAGTAAATACCTGAAAACGCAACCCTTTGGCACGTGCGATCGTAGTAATACCGTATTGTCTGGCGAGATCTAACCCCATCTGGGTTACACCAGAACGAGAAAGAAGAACAGGGATGCCCATTTGAGCGACTTTAATCACCATCTCAGATGTAAGACGTCCGGTGGTATAAAAAATTTTGTCATCGCCAGTTTCTTGATTTAACCACATCTCTCCGGCAAGCGTATCCACGGCATTGTGACGGCCTACATCTTCCACAAACGACAACACTTGGTTTCCTTTACAAATTGCGCATCCATGAACCGCACCTGCTTTTCGGTATGTATCGTTGTAATGAGTCAGCGCTTCAAGCGTGGCATAGATTTCTGACTGCTTAAGCGGCACTTGCGGAACCTGATAGTTCTCCAATTGTTTCATCACATTGCCGTACATGGTGCCTTGGCCACAACCCGAGGTAACGGTTTTCTTTTTCAACGCACCTTCTAAATGCTCAATGTTTTCTTTGGTTATCACTGCGGCAGAATGGGTTTCCCAATCGATGATGACAGACTCTATCGCTTCCGGATCAGATAAGAAGCTTTGATTCTTTAAATAGCCTAAAACTAGCGCATCTGGACGGGATCCTATCGTCATCAGCGTTACAATTTCTTTCCAGTTCAGCATTACGGTAAGAGGTCGCTCGCAGGCAATCTGTTTCGTCAGCTTTTCACCGTATTCATCGTATACATCGACTTCGATAGTCTGCAGGGGATTTTCACTGGTTTTAATAATATTTGGTTTTACCACAGTCTTGTCCTGTTCAGTGAAGGAGCTACTTGCTCACAAGGATTGTTCTTTTTAACACGAGGTTGAATAGCAAATCTCATTCCAACATAGCGGTTGAGGAAAAAAATGCGAGAGATTCACGCTACTTAATACAAAAACTGAGAGTTCGCAGGAATGACACATACAACCCATTGAGTTTCGACTAATTTGGTATTTATATCTGTATCTTGTCTAGTATTACAGTGGTTGATTTGGCGCGTTTATTGCTACGTATACCTAACGTGGTTTGAGAGCGTAGGCCAGAATGTCCTTTTCGCCAATCAAACCAAATGAAGCAAGTTGGGTGAGTTATGTCGGACATTAACAAAGATTTAGAAAACATATATGAGAAAACCGAAGATTCATGGCCTATCGGCGTAGAACTGGTTGAACATGAAATTATTACAGGTGCTTGGGTCACAACCCAATGGCAACTAACACAGTTTGTACTGACACCTGATAAAGACACCACTGATGTTTGTCTTCTCCAATTACACCGAGATGAACGCACGGATTACCGATTTAACCTAAGCTCGCAAAACCCAAAACTCTTTCTTGTAATGGATAACCTCGACTCCAATGAGAAGCCAGCGATACAGCTTCTCACCGCCTCTCAAGCCGTCGCGGCTCGATATATGGATGGGGACAATTTAGTGTTATCAAACAACATGCCATTACCTGTGCAAGCCTGGATGGAGGCCTTTATTGGACGCCATGGAGAAATGCTAGAGTTGAAAGGTAAGAAGCGCAAAGGAGCGGGTAGAGCAAATGGCAACTAGTCATGATTTTTTAAGCCGTTGGTCAAAACGCAAGTTAGAAGAATCTCAAAACACGCATGAAGATGTCGAACTAAGTGACGAGACGAATACGGAGGCAGACGCAACGCCTTCCGATGATGGCATTGCTGGTAAGCCTTTACTTGAAGATAACGCGGCGGCTGAAGTTAGTGAAACGGCTGCCAACGTTGACGAGCAAAAGCCGGAAGAGATGTCGATTGCAAACCTATTGGTTTCAGAAGCATCAGAAAGCGTGAAAAAAGCCGCGTTACGTAAGTTGTTTCTATCAGAAGAGTTCAATGTCCGTGACGGGTTAGACGATTACGATGACGACTACAGCAATTTGAAGTCACTTTCGGAAGGTGTAGCAGAAACACTGCGAGACTGGGTGAAAGATAAAACTGAAGACGACGCAACTATTGAAAATAATGAGCTGGCTGTGGTTCAAACAGAGGCTTCAGATGCTGATGAAAATGAGCAAGAAATCGTCGAACTTGCTCAAAACGAATCCGGACTGGGTAAATATACAGTAGTGGATAAAAATGGCACTTTAGAGTCAGAATCGCTATCAGAACAAGTAGGACAAAATATACCACACTCAAAATAGGTACATTTTGACTAAACACTCAACTGGCCGGGTGGGACATATTGTCTCATCCGGCTTTTTTATTAGATAAAACCAGCTCGATACCAAGTAACTTATTGAAAATATTTAATATTAAAATTGGCATGACGCTTGCTAATTGAGTGGTATTACCAATCTTCTTGTAACGCTATCGGTTTTCTGAATTTTGCTATGGGCTCTGATGCTCCATACAAAACAGCTTGATTATAAGTTAATCAGCAGAATCTACCGCGCTAACTACAATGAAAGATGGAAGATTATCCATGTTGATAAATGGAAACGAGCAATGTTGAAACAACTATTAGAACAAACGACTTCCAGTAACGGTAAAGCAAGGCTATATGCTTTTGAAAATACCATCGAGTTGACAAACCTGATCCCACCGACGGTGAGCTACGAAAGTGGCGGTAACACTTTAATTGTCGGCCCGACGGCGATCATTGAAAGTGCCGCAGCTCAATTATCACAAATGAACAGCCTTACGTTGCTGTCTACTGACGGAGAAAAGGGAACTCACAGTGCGCTTTATTATGCGAACTCTGTTCAGGTGTCTGGCTTCCTGGGTACATTTGAAGTAATTATTGAAAACAATGGTTCGACAAACAATCTCGCTAAAGTAGCAATTAACACGGATTGTTTCGACGTCGTTCTCGATCTCTGCCTTAACAGCTGTATGTCTGAGGAAGTACCAGCTCCGGGTTATTATCCAGTCGGTCGCGGCTATCCGAAACTCGCAGAAGCGCTGGAAGAAATCCCGACGTTAATGGGGACGTTTGATAAACCGAAGTTTTTCCGTTTAGATACCGACTTGTGTGCGCACAGTTCTCGAGGCGTAAAAGGTTGTGAGCGTTGTGTTGATGCCTGTCCGGCAGGCGCACTATCCAGTGAGGGTAGTCCTAAAACAGGACATCGTATCGAGATTAACCCATACCTGTGTCAGGGTGTCGGAACTTGTGCAACCGCATGTCCTACAGAAGCGATTCATTATGCACTCCCAAATCCAGAAGATACCCAAAAGTTCATTGAACGTACCTTAGCGAATTACGAAAAAGCAGGTGGCGTTGATCCTATCGTACTGATTTGTAGTTCACGCCATGAAACGTACAACGTCATGGCTTTAAAAGCGCTTCCAGATAATGTCATTCCTATTGTGGTTGAAGAGTTGCCATCTGTAGGTATTGATACTTGGTTTGCTGCGCTTGTGAACGGCGCGACTCAGGTTCTGTTTGCTGCTTCACGTTTTATGCCGCCAACCATTTTGCGCGTACTTAATAGTGAAGTCGGTATAGCACATGAATTGCTTGATCAACTTGGCATTGCAAAAGAAACCATCGATATCTTGTATTTGGAATCTCTGCGTGAAGGCGCACCGACATTGTGTACAGATTCCTTCGATTTAGCGGTAGGAGAACTACAAGGCAATAAACGTCAGCGCCTGTTTACCGCGCTAGATGCGTTATCTGCCTCGCGTATTCCTGTCGATAATACCGTTGAATTACCGGGTAATGCACCTTACGGCTCGGTTTCTTGTGAAAGTAAAGATTGTACCTTGTGCATGAGCTGTGTCGCTGTGTGTCCGACTCGCGCACTGCATACCGATGGTCAGTCTCCGTCTCTTAAATTTGTTGAACAAGATTGTGTTCAATGTGGCTTATGTGAAAAAGCGTGTCCGGAAAATGTACTTACGCTAACGCCTCGCATGAACTGGGTGAAAGAAGAACGTCAGAAAGCAGTCGTCATTCACCAAGAGAAAGCGGCTGAGTGTCTTCGTTGCCACAAACCTTTCGCACCTCAATCCATGATCGACATGTTGCAAAACAAGCTACGTGGACATTCTCATTTTACTGATGAAGCCGCTATTAACCGTATCGCCATGTGTGAAGACTGCCGCGTGGTCGATATGTTTGAGTCGTTGGCCTCTGATCCAATGAAACAACTCAAGTATTAGGAGCTCACAGTGGAAAAACAGCAAGAACAAACACTGAGAACAGAAATATACCTGATTTTATCTGCGCTTTTTCGCAGTGCGCCAACGGAAGAGATGCTTGAGTTTCTTAAGTCTCTGGAAGTGGAACCTTCGGCAAGTGCAATGCAGCAAGCATGGATTGCGCTTCAGCTAGCGGCTGAAAAAGCGGAACGAGAAACGCTTGAAGATGAATATCAAGATCTCTTTATCGGTATTGGTCGTGGTGAAGTCGTTCCATTTGGATCATGGCACCGCACAGGCTCAATGATGGAAAAGCCGCTAGCGGATATTCGTCACGATTTAGATTTACTGGGCATAGAGCGCGCTGAAAACGTGAAAGAACCCGAAGATCACATTTCAGCACTTTGTGAAGTCATGGCCATGCTGACTGACGAAGAAGAGGGCTTGCAACAAGCCGTGTTTAACAAACATCTCGCCCCTTGGTTTAGCGCATTCACTCGCCAGTTAGAAAATGCAGAAAGTGCAAACTTTTATAAACCAGCCGCTCAGCTTTGCAACGCGTTTCTAACGCTTGAACAGGTTCGATTTAGCGAGAATACAAAGAGCAGTAAAGCCAAATTAAAAATTGATGTGAAAAACGTCACTGATTATGAGTAATCAAGCAGTACAAAGTCATATCGATAGAGAGGCATGATCCTCCAAAGATCTACCGGAAGGTAAGGAAGCAATGATGAAAGATAATAAAGAAATAAACTCAAGCCGCAGGGAGCTATTGAAAGGCTTCACAACCGCTGCCGTTGCTGGTGCCGTCGTCGCAGGAACCACGAAAGTGGCAAACGCGTCGGAAACCGTTGAGTCTTCTGAAAAAGACGTGAAGAAGAAAGGGTATCGTGAAACTCAACACATTCGTGATTACTACGACACACTTTAGGAGGTAAGAGATGAAACTTGTCAAACGCTCCGACAGTGTGAGCAAAGAAACCAATCAACTTGGCATTTCGCGCCGTGCATTTATGAAAAACACCTCATTTGCTGCTGGTGGCGCTGTTGTCGGTGCAAGTCTGTTTGCTCCGGGCATGATGAAAAAAGCGGAAGCGAAAACTGTCGACCCAGAAGCGAAAACAGAAGTGAAACGCACCATCTGTTCTCACTGTTCGGTAGGCTGTGGTATTTACGCTGAAGTTCAAAATGGAGTTTGGACCGGTCAGGAACCTGCTTTTGATCACCCATTTAACGCTGGTGGACACTGTGCGAAAGGGGCTGCGCTGCGTGAACATGGCCATGGTGAACGTCGCCTAAAATACCCAATGAAGCTTGAAAACGGTAAGTGGAAAAAGCTGTCTTGGGACGAAGCAATTGAAGAAATCGGCACCAAGGTATTGGATATCCGTAAAGAATCCGGCCCAGACTCTGTTTACTTCTTAGGCAGTGCAAAGCACAGCAACGAACAGGCGTATCTATTCCGTAAAATGGCATCGCTTTGGGGTACCAATAACGTTGACCACCAAGCGCGTATCTGTCACTCAACCACGGTAGCAGGGGTAGCAAACACCTGGGGCTACGGTGCAATGACAAACTCTTTCAATGACATGCATAACTGTAAGTCTATGCTGTTCATTGGCTCTAATCCTGCAGAAGCACACCCAGTTGCGATGCAACACATTCTGATCGCCAAAGAGAAAAACAACTGTAAGATCGTAGTGGCGGATCCTCGTCGTACTCGTACTGCTGCAAAATCCGATCACTATGTATCTCTTCGCCCAGGTTCAGACGTCGCTTTTATTTGGGGTGTATTGTGGCACGTGTTTGAAAACCAATGGGAAGATAAAGAATTTATCCGTCAGCGTGTATTTGGTATGGATGAAATCCGTGCTGAAGTCGCAAAATGGACACCAGCAGAAGTTGAACGCGTTTCAGGCGTAAGCGAGGAAGACGTTTACCAGACTGCAAAACTACTATCTGAAAACCGTCCGGGCTGTGTTGTCTGGTGTATGGGTGGTACTCAGCACACCACAGGTAACAACAACACTCGCGCTTACTGTGTACTAGAGCTTGCGCTTGGTAACATTGGTAAATCAGGCGGCGGTGCCAACATTTTCCGTGGTCACGATAACGTACAGGGTGCAACAGACCTTGGTGTTCTAGCCGATACACTACCAGGCTATTATGGCCTTTCTGAAGGTTCTTGGCGTCACTGGTCAAAAGTTTGGGACATCGACTACGAGTGGATCAAAGCCCGTTTTGATGACAGCGAGTATGGCGGTCAAAAACCAATGCACAGTGCTGGTATTCCGGTATCGCGTTGGATCGATGGTGTGTTAGAAGACAAAGACAACATTCGTCAGCGAGAAAACATTCGCGCCATGTTCTACTGGGGACATGCTGTAAACTCTCAAACACGTGGTGTTGAGATGAAGAAGGCGATGCAGAAACTGGATATGATGGTCATCGTTGACCCATACCCAACCGTAGCGGCGGTAATGAACGATCGCACTGATGGTGTTTACCTGCTTCCTGCGACTACCCAATTCGAAACTTACGGCAGTGTTACGGCTTCTAACCGCTCTTTGCAGTGGCGCGATCAAGTTGTTGAGCCTTTGTTTGAGTCAAAGCCTGACCACGAAATCATGTACCTGTTGTCGAAAAAACTTGGCTTCGACGATCTGCTTTTCAAAAACATTCGTGTAGAAAACAACCAGCCTTTGATTGAAGACCTGACTCGTGAATTCAACAAAGGTATGTGGACGATCGGTTACACAGGTCAGAGTCCGGAGCGTCTCAAAGCGCACCAACAAAACTGGCACACATTCCATAAAACCACGCTTGAAGCAGAGGGCGGACCAATTAATGGTGAAACCTACGGTCTACCTTGGCCATGTTGGGGTACGCCAGAGATGGGACATCCGGGCACTCATATCCTTTACGATACTTCTAAAACCGTTGCTGAAGGTGGTGGTAACTTCCGTACACGCTTTGGCGTGGAGTTTGAAGGTAAAAACCTGCTAGCTGAAGACAGCTACTCGAAAGGCAGTGAGATCAAAGATGGTTATCCGGAATTTACCGACAAGTTGCTAAAACAACTAGGATGGTGGGATGACCTGACAGCCGAAGAGAAAGTCGCAGCAGAAGGTAAAAACTGGAAAACTGACCTGTCTGGCGGCATTCAGCGTGTTGCTATCGCGCACGGTTGTATCCCATTTGGTAACGCAAAAGCACGTGCGATTGTTTGGACATTCCCAGACCGCGTACCGTTGCACCGTGAACCGCTCTACACACCTAGACGTGACCTTGTAACGGATTACCCAACTTGGGAAGACAAAGACGCGATTTTCCGTGTTCCAACGTTATATAAATCGATTCAGGACCAAGACAAATCTGGCGAGTACCCGATTGTTCTGACTTCTGGCCGCTTGGTTGAATACGAAGGTGGCGGTGATGAAACTCGTTCAAACCCTTGGTTGGCGGAGCTTCAGCAAGAAATGTTCGTAGAAGTAAACCCGAAAGACGCTAACGATCTTGGCTTTAAAGATGGTGATGATGTTTGGGTTGAAGGTGCGGAGAAAGGCCGAATCAAGGTGAAAGCGATGGTGACTCGTCGTGTGAAACCTGGACTGGCATTTATTCCGTTCCACTTTGGTGGTGAGTTTGAAGGTGAAGATCTTCGCCCTAAATACCCTGAAGGTACTCAACCGTATGTAAGCGGTGAGTCTGCCAACACAGCAACCACCTACGGTTACGATCCGGTTACCCTGATGCAGGAAACCAAAGTAACCCTATGTAACATTCGTAAAGCGTAAGGAGTCCGACAATGGCACGAATGAAATTCCTATGTGACACCAAACGCTGTATCGAGTGTAACGGCTGTGTTACTGCATGTAAGAACGAAAATGACGATGCGCTCGAGTGGGGTATTCAGCGCCGCCGCGTCGTAACACTTAATGACGGCGAGGCAGGTGAAAACTCGATTTCTGTTGCTTGTATGCACTGTACCGACGCGCCTTGTATGGCGGTGTGTCCTGCAGACTGCTTTGAGCACACAGAAGATGGCATCGTACTTCACAACAAAGATCTGTGTATCGGTTGTGGTTACTGTCTGTTTGCATGTCCGTTTGGTGCGCCTCAGTTCCCGAAACAAGAAGCGTTTGGTGAGCGCGGCAAAATGGACAAATGTACCTTCTGTGCTGGCGGTCCTGAGACGGAACCTGGTTCGGTTGAAGAGCGCCAGAAATATGGTGCGAACCGTATTGCAGAAGGCAAACTGCCGATGTGTGCGTCATTATGTTCAACGAAAGCATTGTTGGCCGGTGATGCAGAGAAAGTATCTGATATTTTCCGTCAGCGTGTTGTAGAGCGTGGCGCTAAGAATGCAGGTTGGACAGACGGAAATGATCTTTCTTACGACGCAACAAAAAGCTAAGTAAGGAGAGACACATGTTAAACACTCTAAAACGTGCGTCTCTGGTAATGCTGTCAGCCATGACAGCATTACTGCTGACTTTTGCTATGCCAGCGTCCGCAGAAGAGCAATCTTCCAAAGTCGTGCAACAGGAGATGACACAACTCGCAGGCGCGGATTATTGGCGTCAGATCAGGCAGGGTGAGTCAGGTTACACCACGTCTCAATCACCTGAGCATGGCGTGCTAATCAGTAAGCCGGGCGAAACCTGGTACATCCTGAAAGAAAAGTGGATGTCTCCAGCCGGTGCTATCGCTATTTTCGGTAGTATCGCGATGGTTGTATTGGCTTATGTCTTTGTCGGGCCTCTGATGCTAAGTAAGCCTCGCACAGGCAAAAAGATTAAGCGCTGGTCTCGACTTGATCGTGCACTGCACTGGAGCATGGCGTTTACCTTTTTAACCCTGGCGTTCAGTGGGTTGATGCTTGTTTACGGCAAACACTTCCTGAAGCCATACGTGCCTAGTGAGTTCTGGGGTTTCATCGTTATGCTGGCGAAGCAATACCACAACTACATGGGGCCGCTGTTCTTTATCTTGCTGATGTTAATTCTGCTGAAATGGTGGCGTAAATCGATCCCGAACATGACAGACGTACGTTGGTTCATGAAAATGGGCGGGATGGTTGGTAAACATAAAGGCACTCATCCATCGGCAGGTTTCTCAAACGGTGGTGAGAAAGCGGTTTACTGGTTGCTCATTTTTGTCGGTGCAATCGCTGCAGCAAGTGGTCTGGTTTTGGATTTCCCTATCTTTGATCAAACCCGCCGTGATATGGAGTTGTCTAACCTGATTCACGCAGTCTCGGCGCTCATTCTTATCTGTGGCTTTGTCTTCCACATCTATATCGGCTTGTTCGGTATGGAAGGAGCACTGGAAGGCATGGTAACGGGTGAGGTTGACGAAACATGGGCGAAAGAGCACCACGATCTCTGGTACGAAGAAGTCAAATCTCAAGAGGCAATGGGAGAATCAGACGAGGTTAAAGCGACAGATAAAGGAGCGAAAGCGAATGAACAAACCTCATAACGGGATTTGGGTTGCGTACATCCTGAGTTGTTTTACCCCGTTTACGTTTTTGATCTCAGGCGTTGTCGCTATTATTTATGCTGGTTATCGTTTGGACAAAGGCGAAGACAGTGATGTGGTTATCTCGCATTACTACGGGCTAATTCGTACTTTCTTCCTGTACCTCACGTTCTTTGTTGTCTTAATCGTGACCGTTGCCACCACAAATGGTGTGTTAAAAGGGGTCAGTGACTATTGGGTGCGTAGCACAATGCTAGATAATATCGCGTATGTTATTCCATACATTGGCAGTGTGTTCGCCGTTGTAGCGATAGGCGTGTGGCTGTGGCGGATGCTTCAAGGCATGCATCAATTACGTAATAACAAGCCGCACAGACCTTCTACAGGTCCTAACTTGTAGGTCTGCTTAGCGTCATTCTTATTAAGAGTAGGAATGACGCTAATATTATAAATCAGTGTGAAGATTTTCATTTCATTCTAAACCTTATCCCACTCCCAACAGTACGATGAAAATATCACTACGGTTAACTCAAACTGTTGCCAACCAACATTCACGTTAAACTTCTTTTTAACGCTAGAATGATAGTTTCCTGCAAAGTCATGCGAGTTTATCCAACAGTCAGTCCGTTTGATTCTACTTATAATAAAAACGTTGGCTAGTTGAGCTAGTTCTTGTCGTATCAAGGGAGGTTGTTATGCACACAACAGTGGATGATTTCAGTACGTTAGAACCATATAACGCATCATTTCAGGCGAGAGTTGATAAAGCACAGGATCTACTGTGGCAGATTAATCACACTCATCCCAGGGAAAAAGAAAAACGCCATCAACTATTCGGTCAGTTGCTGGGCAGTTATCATAACAATGAAATTGTGCCACCATTCCACTGTGATTTAGGTGAAAAAATCTATTTCGGTCAAGGTGGATTTGTTAATTATGGCTTAGTGGTAACCGATATTGCCGAGGTGCATATTGGTGACAATGTGCTGATAGGACCAAGAGTCCAGTTATGTGCCGCTGGCCATCCTATATTGGCTGAAAACCGGGTTGCTCCTATCTCTTGCGGCGAGCCGATTCATATTGGTAACCGAGTTTGGATTGGTGCTGGTGCCATTGTGTTGGCTGGGGTAACCATAGGTGATAACACGGTGATTGGTGCGGGTAGTGTGGTAAACAAAGATATTCCGGCTAACGTAGTAGCGGTAGGCTCTCCATGCAAGGTGATAAAGCAACTATCTGCCCCTGACTTCAAGAGCAACAGCCTTAGCAATCAGGCCTCAGAACCTATTGCAGAGGCTGACTCGCTGTAATTTGCATTCCGCTGCACGGCACCTGGTGCCACGCCAAAATGTTTTTTAAACCGATTGGAAAAATAACTGACATCAAAATAACCAAGGCTATGTGCTACTTGCTTAATACTAAGGTGCTGACCCTGTAGCAGTTGACGAGCTCGGGTCATTCTTAGCGCAAGTAGATACTGCTTTGGACTCTGCTCAAAATATTTCAGACATATTCTGTGAAAGTGTGGTGGCGAATAGTGCACTCGCGCTGCCAGCTCCTCGATAGACCAAGGATAATGCAGCTGATTTTCAACCTCACTAAACAGTTGTCTAAGTTTTACTTCTATTGGATCTACGACGGCTCTTTGCTGCAAGGACCTACGGATCAAATCCACCAAAAGTTGGCCACAACTTCCTACGCTACCATCATTTACGTGAATGGCTTTGAGTTCATGATGCAACAAATGCATCAAGTGATAAACAGACAAAGCTTGTTCACAGTGCATCACTTCGGGAGCACTTCCAGAAAGTGTTTGCCACTGCCTGGTATTATCGACACTTAGCCAAGCACATTCCCATTCATCACCCACCAGTTCATATCCACATATGCTATCAGCAGGTACCAGACTTAACGTATTAGCTTCTATGGAAAGTGTGTTATTGGGAGTAAACAAGCGCGCTTGCCCATGAATAGTATAAAGAAAAACATGAAAACCAGGCCGTGTACGGCAGACACGATAGTGCTGCTTAGCCTTCATAACGCCACATAAGTGCACGTCATTTTTGGCCAACGGCAATACATTCTCAGGGCTTATAAATCGCTCTTCGGTAGCGTCGTCTACTTCTAAACAGTCTCGCCATGTTGTTGTCATACCTTGATTTTCCCTTCCCCTGATAGTTTTTCCCATCCTGATGCGAGTTTATCCTATTTCCTGATAGTGGCGTACTTCTTATAGTGGGATTCTCTATTTTGATTAGCCCGTTCTCAGGGCCGCAGGCAATGATATGAGATCAAAATCACTTTACGATAGCACCTTTTTTCCCAGACTTTTTTCCATTGCTTTACCATTTGCGTTACAGCTCTTGCTGTACGCGGTATTAGGCCTGGTCGATATCATGATGGTCGGTCAACTTGGGGAGACTGAAGTGGCTGCGGTAGGACTCAGCAACCGGATTTTCTATTTTAATCTGGTATTGATCCTTGGAATCACAGGTGGCGTGAATGTATTGGCAGCACAGTATTATGGTAGCGGAGACGAAGCAGGGATCCGTCGTTGTGTTGTACAAGCCGTTATGGCTGCAACACTGATATCGTTGCCATTTATTGCGCTCTATAGCATCCACCCCAGACTGTTTTTGCACTTGGCGAGTGAAGACGCCCCGTTGGTATTGTTGAGCGCGGAATACATGCAGATAACCGGGGTATCATTGTTCTTCACGTGTTTGGTCGTACCCATTGAAGCAGCGCTTCGCGCAACAGGAGATAGTAAAACACCCACCATAATTAGCCTAATATCAGTAGCTCTGAATATTGCACTAAATTGGTTGTTAATTTTTGGCAACCTAGGGTTCCCAGAGCTTGGTGTTGCAGGCAGTGCTTGGGGAACAACCATCGCGCGATTGCTGCAAACTGTATGTATTGTGGGGCTCATCTGGAGGAAAAAACAATGGCTGATACCAACACAGAACGATGTTGAAAATGCGCTTAGTCGCAAGAACATTAGGCTGTTTGCTGCCATCGCTATTCCCGTGATGTTACATGATGGAGGCTGGGCTTTAGGTACTTTAGTTTATGCTTTTATCTACGGCCAAATGGGCGTTGAAGCTTTGGCGATAATGAGCCTCTTGAGCCCACTCGAAAATTGCCTATACGCGTTTTTCCTTGGCTTTGCTTTAGCGTGTTCGACCATGCTCGGACATGAGTTGGGCGCAAACCGATATCATCAGGCATGGTCACAATCAAAAGTGTTTTTATGGCTGGGCACTGGCGCTGCTGTGTTAGTCGGTATTGTCCTTTATTTACTGAGAGAGGAAATTGTGCCGCTGTTTGGTAAGCTGAACGAACAAACCCTAACAAATGCAATTTATGTGTTAGCCGTTCTCGCATCAGCACTGTGTATTAAAGTGTTTAATACAGTGGCAGTCATTGGTGTATTACGCAGTGGTGGTGATATCAAGTTTGCAGCGTTATTTAACCTTTTCTGTATGTGGTGTATCGGTATTCCATTGGTGTACCTTAGTGCTTTGCAATGGCTATGGCCTCTGTATTTGGTTTATCTGATCTCTATGACGGAAGAAGTGGTAAAAGCCGGGCTAGCCATCTATCGAGTGTTACAACGTAAATGGTTAAATAATCTAATATCTGAGGATAGAAAGGAGCTTTCTGAGCCGGAACCCAGTAAACAAACCGTAACCTCCAACTAAATTCCTTATTGATTAATTATTGTTCCATTTAATGGTGCGCACCAAATCGGTACATTTGTACTAATTTGGTGCGCTTTTTTCGTTTTTGCATTGACCAAACCTTACACTTAAAACTCACTAAAAATTATTAATATCAATAATATTCATAGGCTTAATGTTTGACCGCATAACAATGCAAGCTAGTTTAAACAGTCTGGAACACATTTTGCCTAAGCAGTGTACAAACATAATAAATTCACCATTTTTGTGAATTGATAATTTTTAAGCACCTGCTTGGTGCGATTATTTATATTGCTGCATGGAGTGTAACGAGAATGACTCAAACTGTAAGTCAGGTATACGGAGCTGTACAAACCCTGACCCAAAGTTCCGACACCTTATTTTTATTGCTTGGCGCCATCATGGTATTTCTGATGCATTCAGGTTTTGCTTTTCTTGAGGTAGGGACCGTACGTCAAAAGAACCAAGTTAATGCGTTGGTTAAAATTTTGGCCGATTTTGGTGTTTCCGCCATAGCCTACTTCTTTATTGGCTATTGGATCGCGTATGGCGGTACTTTCTTTGCCGATGCGCAGACACTGTCTCAGGGGAATGGATATGAGCTTGTTAAATTCTTTTTCTTGCTAACGTTTGCTGCCGCTATACCAGCAATTGTCTCTGGCGGAATCGCCGAGCGCGCGCGTTTTTATCCTATCCTCATTGCGACATTTTTCACGGTAGGTATCGTTTATCCGCTGTTTGAAGGCATCATTTGGAACGGTAATTTTGGTATCCAAGATTGGTTTGAAGCAAGTTTTGGCTATGGCTTTCATGACTTCGCAGGTTCGGTCGTTGTCCACGGAGTGGGTGGTTGGATTGCTCTCGTAGCCGTCATTTTCTTAGGTATGCGTAAAGGGCGTATTCGCGCAGGCAAACATACCAACTTTGCACCATCAAACATTCCATTCTTAGCGCTTGGTGCCTGGATTCTTTGTGTGGGCTGGTTCGGCTTTAACGTAATGTCGGCTCAAGCTATTTCTGGAATCAGCGGTCTGGTCGCAATGAACTCATTGATGGCCATGGTTGGTGGCATTATTGCATCACTTATCGCGGGCAAAAATGACCCGGGCTTTATCCATAACGGCCCTCTGGCTGGATTAGTTGCCGTGTGTGCGGGCTCTGACCTTATGCACCCAATCGGTGCACTGGTGACGGGTGCGATTGCGGGCGTGCTCTTTGTTTACCTGTTTACTCATCTACAAAACAAAACCAAGATTGACGATGTGTTGGGTGTTTGGCCTCTTCACGGCATTTGTGGCGCATGGGGCGGCATTGCTGCGGGCATCTTTGGACAAACAGCGTTAGGCGGGTTAGGTGGTGTTAGCCTTGTTGTTCAGCTTATGGGAACCGTATTAGGTATTTCTATTGCTGTATTAGGTGCGTTGGCTGTCTATGGCGCAATTAACGCAGTTACGGGCATTAGATTGTCTGAAGAAGATGAATTTAATGGTGCCGACTTAGCTATCCACAAAATCTCTTCAACTAACGAAGATTAACAAAATGCAAAAGAGCGGCATTATGCCGCTCTTTTTATAGAGGTATTGTTCTTCTCGGTGACAAGCGTTTCAATACGTTCTAGCAATTTCCTTTTTTTGCCTGACCCGGAGGGCAGAATTTACCATGACCATCGTGTCTGTCATGATCATTGGTACCAACGCTCACTCTCACATCATCAATTTCACCTTCAACATTGGTCAATTGACAGCCCGCTAGAGTCGTAAGTAAGACAAGAGCCAGAGATACGTGTCTCATTGCTTTTCCTCTCAAAATATCATTTTATTATTGTTCATTACTACCATTGTCTAATCCATATTACTACAGCTGATATTGTTTCAGTGTTAAGCTAATGAAAAAGAACAACAAGGATCAGTTATGAATTTCCCGTATAGAAACATTGTAGTACTTACTGGGGCAGGTATCTCAGCAGAGTCCGGCATTCAAACATTTCGAGCTCAAGATGGCCTTTGGGAGAACCACCGTATTGAAGACGTGGCAACCCCTGAAGGATTTGAGCGAGATCCCGACCTTGTTCAGGCATTTTATAATCAACGTCGTAAAAAGCTACAGGACGAGGCGATACAGCCAAACGCCGCGCATCTCGCTTTAGGTCGCCTTGAGGCAGAGCTGGATGGCAAAGTGACCGTCATTACGCAGAATATCGATAATTTGCATGAAAGAGGCGGAAGCCACAATGTCATCCACATGCATGGCGAACTGCTCAAAGCCCGCTGTAGCGAATCGCATCAGGTGATAGAACACACTGAGGATATCGAAACCGGTGAGCTTTGCCACTGTTGTCAAATTCCGTCCCAAATGCGCCCTCACATTGTTTGGTTTGGCGAAATGCCTCTGCGCATGGGTGATATTTACGAAGCACTAGAACAAGCGGACTTGTTTATTTCTATTGGTACATCTGGTGTGGTGTATCCTGCGGCTGGGTTTGTCCACGATGCAAAAATGCACGGAGCACATACCATCGAGATTAATCTGGAGCCAAGTGCAATAGAAAGTGAGTTCGAAGAGAAACGATACGGCAAGGCAAGTATCGAAGTACCAAAGTTGGTGAATGAAATTTTATCTTTGGAAGACAAATAAAGCCTTCAAAAACAATAAAAGCGGCCAATTTAGTTGGCCGCTTTTTCTTTATACTTTGACTGGTATTAGTTGTTTACTTTTAGCTTTTGGAAGTACTCATCGTACATCACACTCGCTTCACCAACTTCATCTTGCCAAGTACCGCTGTCCATCACTTCTTGCGGAGGGAAGATGCTTTGGTCGTTAACAAATTCTTTTGGAAGTAGGTCAAACGCCGTCTTAACTGGAGTAGGGTAACCAATTTCCAGTGCAATCTTAGCCGCATTCTCTGGACGCAGCAGGAAGTCGATCATCTTATGTGCGGCTTCCACGTTTTTAGCACCCGCAGGAATCGCAAGACTGTCCATCCAGAAGATAGTGCCTTTTTCTGGCCAGATGATATCAATGTTCGCGCCTTCCTCACGTGCCATGTAAGCAGAACCATTCCACAGCATGCCAAGAGAAACTTCACCCGCTAGGTATGGGTTAGCAGGGAAATCAGAGTTAAACACCAACACATTTGGCATCAACTTTTGCAGCTCTTCGTAAGCAGCTTTGATTTCATCAGGGTTTGTCGTATTTGGTGAGTAACCAAGTTTCGTCAATGCGATATGGAAAACTTCACGAGAATCGTCCATCAGCATTAATTGACCTTCCCACTTGCTATCCCAGAAGTCATCCCATTTAGTGACTGATGACTTATCCAGCATATCCGCATTGATACCAATGCCTGTCGCACCCCAGATATAAGGGATAGAGTAGTTGTTATTTGGATCAAAAGGCTTGTTTAAGAAGTTAGGATCAATGTCTGCAAAATGGGATAACTTCTCTTTGTCGATCTCTTGAAGCATGCCTTCTTTGCGCATTTTAGATACGAAATAGGTAGACGGTACTACCAAGTCGTAACCAGAACCTTGTGTTTTTAACTTCGCGTACATGCTTTCGTTAGACTCGTAAGTCGAGTAAAGCACCTTGATTCCTGTTTCTTTTGTAAAGTCTTCAAGAACTTCGTTTGGAATGTATTCAGACCAGTTGTAGAAGTAGAGTTCTTGATCAGCCGCTATTGCTGGAGTAGCGAACAGAGTCGCTGCACATAGAGCGCTTGCGTAGAATTTACTTTTCATTTGTTTTCCGTTT
>ERZ1673961.389-NODE-389-length-18917-cov-318.762008_pt1 | contig 18917 bp, 23 predicted proteins | sample MGYA00580189_ERZ1673961 | MGnify/ENA primary metagenome ERZ1673961 (study PRJEB41334, sample SAMN05608105) | rock metagenome | biome: terrestrial subsurface; feature: shale formation; material: shale | place: USA: Pennsylvania ... | reverse complement strand
GTATCTTTATTTACATATAAAACAGTACCACCACCTGCAAAAGTAGGGCTTATTTCATTGTTTATTAGGCTTTTTCTTATTACTAAAAGACCACAGCTTCCAGGTCCACCTAATAGCTTGTGTGGAGAGACAAATAAAGCATCATAATATTTACATTCAACATTCATATAAGGTGAACTAGCTGCTGCATCAAAACAAACTAGAGCATTATATTTTCTTAAAAGTTTAGAAATTGCTTTATAATCACTAATTATTCCTGTAACATTTGAAGCAATACAAAAGCTACCAATTATTTCTCTGTTTTTATTTTTTTTAAGTACTTCTTCTAAATGTACTAAATCAACTAATCCATTTTTATCTAATTTTATTCTAACAGATTCACATAAAGCTTCTCTGTAGCTAACATCATTTGAGTGATGTTCATATGGTCCAATTATTACTAAAGGAAGTTTTGATTTATCAACATTTATATTAAATCTTTGTTTTGTTGCTGGGGGAATATAAACTCCCATTAATTCTTGAAAATGCTTTATTGCAGCAGTCGCACCACAGCCACCTGGCAAAATAGTGAAGTTTTCATCAAGTTCAAACATTTTTTTAAGATTTTCTCTTGCTTCTTCAAAATAATTGCTAGTAGTATCAGCCATAGAGGCCTCTTTTGAGTGAGTATTAGCATAAGTTTGAAGAACTTGATTTATACGAGCTTCTATTGGTTCAAATGCCAAGCCAGAAGCTGTATAGTCAAAATATAAATTTTTGTGTTGACCAATAATATGTTTTTTTAAATCTTTTGAATCAATAATTTTTCTGAATAGATTTTTTTTCATTATACAACTTTTTATAAAAATTTTATTCTAAAGCTATTAAATAAAAAACTAAAAGTTTTGTTTTAACTTTTTATCAAGCTCTTTTGCATTTTTAGTAGGTACATCTAAAATAATGATATTCTCTTTTGGAGTAATCTTAATGGTTGTTGCTTCATATTCATTTAATAGTGTACACAAGTTTTCTAAACCTTGAGTATTTATATTTTTATCTTTTAATTCAAAGCCAACAAAACTAAAACCATCTTTTATACTATTATATATACCAAAATAGTTTTCAAAATCTTTTTTCGTATCTACAAAGTCATAAGACTCTTTTATTTTAAATGTTAGTTCAGATTGTAAGACATTTATAAATCTTTCAATTCCCCAATCTTTTACTAAACTTGCAAGTTTTGATTGTTTTTCATTTTCTCTAAATCCATAATCTCTATAGATCTTAGCCACAGCTTTAGCTAGTGAAATAACTTGAGATGGTGCAATATATCCAATGTTATAAATTTTTTCATTAACACCAACATCAACTTTAAATTGAATTTTACCATTAGAACTCTTAATTGCTTTAAAAAATAGATCATTATATTTACAATCTTCATCAACACAGCCACAACCATCAACTAAAATTTTTAGTTCATTTGGTAGATTTACAAAGTTTTTATTAGCTTCAAAAGCTTCATTTAACTCTTTTACAAGTTCACTAACATCTGTTGCTTGATTTTGGTTATATCCATTTATAGGGCAAGACATAATATTTGTAGGTACATGACCACTTGCATAAATTGAGTTTAATTCTACACTATTTAAAAGATTAAAAATAGCAGGAATATCAAAAATTTTAATATTATCAAACTCTAAATTTTGTCTTGCAACAAATCTTGCACTATTATTTGTAAACTCTTTAGAAATAGTTGTAATTACTTTTAATTGTTCAAGTGTTAATTTTGCATTTATTATTTTTATTTTTAAAGTAAAACTTGCATTTGAAATATCACTATTTTGTAAAGTTAGTCCATACCATTTAAGTCTTTGTATATCATCTTCTTGTAGAGGTTCGCCAAGAACTGCATATAAATAGATGTCCGCAAGGACATCTAATCCACTTTTTTGTTTCTTTATTCTTTCTATTTCATCAAAACTTATTTTTTTCACCATAAGAGTACCTGCTTATTTTATTATTTTTGCATCCCAATGGGGAAAATGTTTTCTAACTAAAGCATTAAATTCAATCTCAAACTCTGAGTATTCAGAACTTTTTTTACCTTGTTCTTTTGATTTGTTTCTTATCATTCCAGCACCAACTGTATTATTTGTTATTCTATCAATTATAATAAAACTTCCCATTGTTTTATTTTGATCATATTCATCAAATGCAATCTCTTGGTCTAAATCTAGTTTTGCATGGGCAATTTCATTTAGATTTAAAACATTTGTGCTTTCATCTTTATGAAGAGTGTTAACATCTGTTTTATAATAAAATTTATCAATACTTCCTGTAGTAGTTGTTGTTGCTCTTTTAATATTATATGTTTTCCCTTTTGTTAAAGGTTCATCACTCATCCAAACAATATCTACATCTAAACTACTTGCATGGTCAGGTTGCTCAGCACTTTTAACAATAACATCACCTCTACTAATATCAATCTCATCTTCAAGTGTAAGAGTGATTGATTGTTCAGCATAAGCATAATCTAAATTACCCTCATATGTAACTATTTGTTTAACATGAGAACTTTTTCCTGATGGTAAAACTGTAATTGCATCTCCTACTTGAATAATACCAGAAGCAATAGTCCCACAAAAACCTCTAAAATCAAGATTTGGTCTATTTACATATTGAACAGGTAATCTAAAGTGTTGCAAATCTCTATCTTTTGCTATTTCAATATGTTCTAATGTATGCATTAAAGTATCACCTTTATACCAAGGAGAAAATTCACTTTTATTTACCACATTATCTCCATTTAGTGCAGAAATAGGTATTAATATAACATCTTCAATTCCTAAACTTTTTGCAAATTTTAAATAATCAGCTTTAATTTGTTCAAACCTATCTTCACTAAAATCAACTAAATCCATTTTATTAACTGCAACTACAATATGTTTAATTCCCAGTAGTTTTGTAATAAATGAGTGTCTTTTAGTTTGCGTTTGCACTCCATATCTAGCATCAATTAAAATAATTGCTAAATTTGCTGTACTAGCTCCTGTTGCCATATTTCTAGTATATTGCTCATGCCCTGGAGTATCTGCAATAATAAATTTTCTTTTATCAGTACTAAAGTATCTATATGCAACATCAATAGTAATACCTTGTTCCCTTTCACTTTGAAGTCCATCAACAAGTAAACTTAAATCAAATTCATTATTTGTTGAATTTGTTTTTTTTGAATCATTTTTTATTGCTGCTAATTGGTCTTCAAAAATCATTTTAGAATCATGTAAAAGTCTTCCAATAAGAGTTGATTTTCCATCATCAACACTTCCACAAGTGATAAATTTTAGTAACTCTTTATTTTCATGTTCTTTTAAATACTCTTGTATATTTGATGCTATTAAATCAGATTGATGTGCCATTTTAAAAATACCCCTCTATTTTTTTCTTTTCCATTGACCCTGCTTGGTCACTATCAATTACTCTTCCTTGTCTTTCACTTGTTTTAGTAAGTAACATCTCTTGAATAATTTCAGGTAGAGTTGTTGCAGTACTTTCAACTGCACCTGTTAGAGGATAACAACCTAAAGTTCTAAATCTAACAATCTCTTCTTTTATCTCTTCACCATCTTCAATTGGCATTCTGTCATCATCTACCATGATTTTTACACCATCTTTTTCTACAACAGGTCTTTTTTTAGCAAAATATAATGGAACAATAGGTATTTGCTCTAAATATATATATTGCCAAATATCAAGTTCTGTCCAATTTGAAAGAGGAAAAACTCTTATTGATTCATTTTTATGTACTCTTCCATTATAAATATTCCAAAGTTCTGGTCTTTGGTTTTTTGGATCCCATCTATGATTTTTATCTCTAAATGAGTATATTCTCTCTTTTGCTCTACTTTTTTCTTCATCTCTTCTAGCCCCACCAAATACAGCATCAAATCTATATTTATTTAGCGCTTGTTTTAAACCTTGAGTTTTCATAATATCTGTATGAACTGCACTTCCATGGGAAAATGGTCCAATTCCTTGGTCAACTCCCTCTTGGTTTACATGTACTAATAACTCAACTCCTAACTCTTTAGCTCTTTTATCTCTAAATTCAATCATCTCCTTAAATTTCCATGTTGTATCAACATGAAGTAAAGGAAATGGCAGTTTTGCAGGTGCAAATGCCTTTACAGCAAGGTGAAGCATAACAGCAGAATCTTTACCAATTGAGTAAAGCATTGCTGGGTTATTAAACTCTGCTACAACCTCTCTTATAATATGAATTGACTCAGCTTCAAGTTGTTTTAAGTGAGTTAATCTTTTTGTATCTAACATAATCTCTCCATCAAATTAAAAACTATTTAATATATTTCAAATTAAAGGTTTGAATATACCACCACTATTTTTTGTGTAAACCACACTCTTTGTGTTCAGGGTTTTCCCACCACCATCTACCAGCTCTTATATCTTCACCGTCCTTAACGGCTCTAGTACAGGGTGCACAGCCAATACTTGGATAACCTTTGTCATGAAGCTTATTGTATGGAACGCTATTTGCTTTTATATAATCCCATACATCTTCTTCACTCCAATTTATCAAAGGGTTTACTTTTATTAGTTTAAAAGCTTCATCCCACTCTACTAATTTCATATCTTCTCTTGTAATACTTTGAGAACTTCTAAGTCCTGTAAACCAAACATCAAGACCTTTTAAAGCTCTTTTTAATGGTTCAATTTTTCTAATACTACAACATCTTTTTCTATTTTCTATACTTTCAAAATGGCCGTTAATACCTTGAGTTTTATATAGTTCTTCTACATTATCAAGATTAGGAAAGTAAACATCAAGTTTTACACCATATTTCAAATTTGTCGCATCCATTACATCATATGTTTCAGGATTTAATCTTGCTGTATCTAATGTAAATACTTTTGAAGATTTATCAATTTTAAAAATTATATCTGTTAAAACTTGATCTTCAGCTCCTAAACTTGAGGCTAGGGCAACTTTATTTTTGTATTGATTTAAAAAAAACTCAATCACTTCTTGTGTAGAAGAGTTTTTTAATTGTTCATTTAATTCATCTATAATATTCATAAACATACCTAAATTTGATAATCATTTTGTGTAGGTTTTACTCTACCTAATGGAATTTTATTCCATGCTCTTTCATGAAAATAGTAAAGAATCATTTTTGTAACCACTTCAATAGAGCCAATTGATGCAGCCATTACTAAATTACCTGTAATAAAGTAAGAAATAATTATAGTATCTAATGTTCCAAGTGTTCTCCAAGAGACTGTTTTTACAATTGATCTGTAGGGCTTTTCATGCATTTTAATTCCTCATATGTTTTAGGTTCTTCATATGAGGATGAGTATTTTTACTCATCGTCATATTCATATAGTCCTGAACTTAGGTATCTTTCTCCTGTATCACAAAGAATTGTAACAATAGTTTTACCTTTATTCTCAGGTCTTGAAGCAACTAATTCAGCTACTTTTACATTTGCACCAGCTGATACTCCAATTAGTAAACCTTCTTCTTTTGCTAATGCTCTTGAAGCTTCAATTGAGTCTTCATTTGAAACTTGAATTACTTCATCATATACTTTTGTATTTAATATATCTGGAACAAATCCAGCACCAATACCTTGAATCTTGTGAGGACCTGGTTTTCCTCCACTTAATACAGGAGATGCTTCAGGCTCAACTGCAATAACTTGAATATTTGGATTGTGTTGTTTTAAAACTTCACCTGTTCCTGTAATAGTTCCACCTGTTCCAATTGCAGCTACTAAAATATCAATTTTCCCATCTGTTGCTTCTAAAATCTCTTTAGCTGTTGTTTGTCTATGAATTTCTGGATTTGCTTCATTTGCAAACTGTTGTGGTACAAATGAATTCTCTATTTCTTGACTTAATTCATTTGCTTTATCAACAGCACCTTTCATTCCTTTTTCTGGTTCAGTTAATACAAGTTGTGCACCTAATGCTTTTAATAACTTTCTTCTTTCAATACTCATAGAACTTGGCATTGTAAGAACTAATTTTATTCCAAGACCTGCACAAACAGAAGCTAATGCAATACCTGTATTTCCACTTGTTGGTTCAATTACTGTTGTGTTCTCATCAATTAAACCTTTTTCAAGTGCTGATTTAATCATGTTTGTTCCAATTCTATCTTTAACAGAATGAGTAGGATTCATAAATTCACATTTACCTAAAACTGTTGCTTCACTTCTTTTACTAGCACCTTGAAGTTGTACTAAAGGTGTATTTCCTATTAATTCTGTAACATTTTTTGCGTATTTCATCATAAACTCCTTGTAATTTATATACTATAGTGTAAAAATTGATTATATTTTTCTTGATATTCATCTAACTTTGAAAGATTAACATCAAAATATCTTTTCATATTTGCTTTCGCATCATCAAAGAAAAGATTTAAAATAGGATTTTGACTTCTTTGATCAATGATTTTTAAATCATCTTCTAAAACTGAAAGTATCTCACCTATATTTATCTCTTCTGGCTTTTGGGCTAAAACATACCCACCTTTTGCTCCTCTAATACTTTTAACTAATCCTGCTCGTCTTAGTTTACCTAGAAGTTGTTCTAAGTAGTTTTGAGGAATTTGTGCATTTTTTGAAATCTCTTTGATTTGCATGGGAGTATCCTTTTTGTGTTTACTTAACTCATGCATGGCCATAAGACCATATACTCCCTTTGTTGATATTAATGGCATTTAGTTTCCTACTTATTTATCGCCTGATCTAAATCAGCGATTAAATCAGTTGTATTTTCTAAACCTATGCTTAATCTAACTGTTGCTGGATTAATTCCTGCTTCTATTAACTCTTTTTCACTCATTTGTGAGTGAGTTGTACTTGCTGGGTGTGTAATAAGTGATTTACTATCACCTATATTTACTACAACACTAAATAGTTTTGTACTATCAATAATCTTTCTTGCCTCTTCAAAACTTTCTGCTTCAAAAGATATAAGTCCAGAAGCTTTTCCACCTTTAAAATATTTTTGAGCTTTTTCATGATGCTCGTTTGATTCTAAACCTGGATAGTTTACTGCTTTAACTTTTGGATTAGACTCTAAATATTTTGCAACTTCAAGTGCATTATCAGAGTGTTTATCAACTCTTAAAGCTAAAGTCTCTAATGTTTGAATTAAAAGCCAAGAGTTATGAGGAGATTGTGTTGCTCCAATATCTCTTAATAATGCAAGTCTAATTCTTAAACAAAAGTTTGGTAATGGAACATCTGTATAAACTAATCCATGATAACTCTCATCAGGTGTTGTAAAGTGATAGTATCTTTTATCATTTTGTTTAAAAAACTCTGCAAGTCCATCTCTTTCAACAATCATTCCACCAATTGCTGTACCTTGACCATTTACATATTTTGAAGTTGAGTGAACAACTACATCAACTCCCCATTCAATTGGGTTAAATAGTGCAGGTGTAGCAACAGTGTTATCACAAACTGTTAAAACTCCATTTCTTTTTGCAATCTCTACAACTTTCTCAACATCTGTTATTGCAATTTGTGGATTTGATAGTGATTCAAAGAATATAGCTTTTGTTTTATCATCTATTTGCTCTTCTAAATTACTAGCATCTTTACTTTTAAATACTCTTGCTTCAATTCCAAATCTTTTAAGTGTATGAGCAAGTAAAGTAACAGCTCCACCATAAAGTTTATCAGAAATGATAATATTATCTCCAGCTTCTGCTACATTTACAATGGCATAAAAAATAGCTGCTTGACCGCTTGCTGTACTAATAGCAGCAGCACCACCTTCTAAAGCTGCAAATCTTTGTTCTAAAACATCCGATGTTGGATTTGTTAGTCTTCCATAAATAGGACCTAACTCTTTTAGTGCAAATAAGTTTGCAGCATGTTCTGAATCTCTAAAAGCATATGCTGTTGTTTGAGCTATTGGAACACTCATTGATCCATAGCCTTCTTTTTTATCATATCCAGCATGTAGTGCAATTGTCTCTTTTTGCATTTTCTTCCCTTTTTGATTTTTATGTTGAAATTCTATACTATTTCATTTTTAATGTCAAGTTAAATCATTGGGTTTATATCAAAAGCCTGTAATAAAGGCTTTAAAATATTGCCAATTATTTTAGTCAAGTTTGTTTTAAAAACTTTTATAAACTTATTCTAGATACCAAAAAATAGTATGTTTAAAAGAGTATCATAAAATAAATAAAGATGAATAAAAGATAAAAAAATATCAGCTAAAAAATTTCAAAAAAAAGTCAAAATAATAAAGTTGATTAAATTAGTATAGATTATATATGTGGAAAATTTAGTTTAATTTGTTATAATCTTATAACAATAAAGGATAAAAATGCAAATAGAAAATTTATTTGAAAATATAAAAATTGATAAAAAAGCAGAACAATTTATCTCTTTAATTGAAAATAAAAATATAAAAATTGAAAAGATTGTATCAAATGGACAAGCAAGTGCTAAAGATTTTTGGTATGAACAAGAAGAGAATGAGTTTGTATTACTTTTAGATGGATATGCAATAATAGAGTTTGAAGATGAACAAATAGAGCTAAATAAAGGTGATTTTATAAATATAGAGTCTTATAAAAAACATAGGGTAAAATATACTTGCGAAGAAAATCCAACGATTTGGTTAGCAATTTATTACAAGGATTGATTTGAAAATAGCAATTATTGGTGGTGGTGCAGCTGGAGTTATAGCTGCAATTACTGCAAAAAGATTAAATAAAAAAATAGATATTGATATATTTGATATAAATAAAGGTATTGGAAAAAAAATACTTGCTTCTGGAAATGGAAGATGTAATATTTCAAATACTTCTATTACACAAGATAATTACATAGGAGAGAATCCAAGTTTTATAAATCAAGCATTAAAAGAGTTTGACTTTAAAGCCTTTGAAAATTTTTGTAAAACTATAGGCTTGATTTTAGATATAAAAAGTAGTTGTAAAGTTTATCCTTTATCAAATGAAGCTAAATCTGTTGTTAACTTACTTGAAAATGAACTAATAAATTTAGGAATAAATCAAATATTAGAAACAAAAATAGTAGATATTAAAAAGAACAATGAAAAGTTTATTTTGCAATCACTTAATAAAGAGTTTGATAACTATGATAAAGTTCTTATAAGTAGTGGTTTACAAGCAGCACCACAATTAAACTCAACAGAAGATGGTATATCAATTGCTACAAATTTTAAACATAGTTTTAATCCTACATATCCATCATTAGTTGGTTTGCATACTAATTTTGAATTTAAAAGTAAACTACAAGGAGTAAAAAAAGAATCAACTGTATCTTTATATATAGATAAACAAAAAGAAAAAGAGATTACAGGAGATGTTCTTTTTACTAAATATGGAGTTTCAGGATTTGCTATTTTAGATATATCTCAATATGCAGTTTATCCTTTGAGTTTATATCAAGATGTTTCTATTTCTATTAATTTTTTCCCAAATCTTACAAAAAATGAGTTATTGGGAACTTTAGAAAATCTATTTAAAACTTTAAAACATAGTGATGCATATATAGCTTTAAGTGGTATTGTATCAAGAAAATTAGCATTAGTATTACTTGAATTAAATAATATTGATAAAGATTTAAAAGCTAAAGATATAAATGCAAAACAAATAAGAGCAATAGTTAATAGTTTAACAAACTTAAGATTTAAAATAGAAGATACTCAAGGTTTTAAGCATGCAGAAGCAAGTGGTGGAGGAGTAAGAACTGATGAGATTGATAATAAAACATATGAGAGTAAGATTTGTAAAAACCTATATTTTGCAGGAGAAGTTTTAGATATAGTTGGAAATAGAGGGGGTTATAACCTTCATTTTGCTTGGGCAAGTGGATACTTAGCTGGAAAATCTCTTGCAAAACTTTAGTATTTTATCTTACATAAAAACTATATTAAAAAACTAAACTCTTAAATATACTATTGTTATGAAAATAGCAATAGTAATATTTAGAAATAATCTAAGAGTAAAAGATAATTATGCTTTATATAATGCAACAAAATACAATAGTGTAGTTTTAGGTTTATATAGTACACAAATTACAAAAGGTGAAAACTATAATTTTAAAGCTTGTCAAATATATAGACAAAATTTTATAAATGAGACTTTATTAAACTTACAAGAAGACTTAACTAATTATGGAGTTAATTTATCAATAGTTGATGATATACAAATTGCATTAGAAAAGTTAAGTAAACAGTATGAAATCAAGATATATTTTGATGAAGAAGTTGGAACATATGAAAAAGAGTTTGAAAATATTTTAAGAAAATATAAACATAAAAGCTTTTTTAATCAAACCATGATTGAGCCATTTTATTTTGATTATACAAAAAGCTTTAGTCATTTTAGAAAAAAAGCACAAAAACAAAAGATTTTAGCACCTTTAAAAAATCCAAGAAAAGTCAAATCAATAGAGTTTGAAACAAAGCAAGTAGAAATAGTTGATCTAAAAATGCCAAACTTTGCAATAAAATTTAAAGCAGGGGAATCTGAAGCATTAAAAAGAGTTAAACACTATATGCAGTATATTCACTCTTATAAAAAAACAAGAAATGAAATGTTAGGTTTTGATAATTCAACAAAATTTTCAGCATATTTAAGTGTTGGTGCTATTAGTGCAAGAACTATTTATCATGAATTAAAGCAAGAAGAACAAAGAAGTTTTGAAAGTGAATCTTCTTATTGGATATATTTTGAATTATTGTGGAGAGATTTTTTTCATTTAGTTATGTATTATTCAAAAAATGCACTATTTTTAAAAAAAGCTTTGCAAGATAAAGATTATAATTTTAAAACAACTAAAAGTTTAATAAATAATTTTATTAATGCAAACACACATATTGATATAATAGATGCAAGTATCGTGGAGTTAAAATCAACAGGTTGGTTAAGTAATAGAAATAGACAGCTTTTAGCAAACTATCTTATTAAAACTTTAGGGATAGATTTTAGAATTGTTGCAGCTTTTTTTGAAAGCTATTTAATTGATTATAATCCTGCTTCAAATTATGGAAATATTGCATATCAAGCATTTGTTGGAAACGATAAAACTTATAGAGTTTTTGATGTAATTAGGCAATCTAAACAATATAATGGAAGAGTTTATATAAATAAATGGTTAAATAAAGAAGAACAAGAACCAAACTTTGATTATAAGAAAATGGCTGATGAGGTTAAAGAAGAAGTTTATTATATTAAAAATAATTCTCAATAATAACTTATAGTTAGATTATAAATACAAAAATAACTTTATTATAATAGGCTAATAATATAACTTTAAATTATATTATTAGTGTTTAAAAATAAATTTTAACTAAAAATAGTCTTAAATTTACCTGCAACACAGTTGCATTTAAGTATAATTCGCGAAAATTTTTAGGATGTGTTATGGCAGGAAGAGTTTTAAATCAAAAACAAGTTGAAGAGATAAAAGTTTTATTAGTTCAAAATAAAGAAAAAATTGAAAAAACATTAAAAACTATGGATACAGAGCATGAGACACTAAATACTTTGGACTTAAATGATGATGCAGACTTTGCAGCAGCTAGCAGAGATTATTCTACAGATATTCATATAAAACAGCAACAACTAAAAGAGTTAGAATTAATTAACAAATCATTAAAGAAAATAGAAAAAGGTGAATATACAGGACTTTGTGATATGTGTGATAGTGAAATTACAATTAAAAGATTAAGGGTTAAACCCCATGCAAGATATTGTATTGATTGTAGAAGCTATATAGATAATAAAAATTAATTATAAAGAGCAATTTTACTTTAAATAGACAAAAGCTTTATATATAAAGCTTTTAATTATATTTCTTGTATATAATTATAAGATTACTTGTAGCTTAAGGGAGAAATAATGAATATAGAAAAAGAGAATTTTGAAATTTCAAGTGAGCCTATAACCAAAAGTGAGAAAAAATTAGTACAACAACAATTTAATACAAATGTAGCTTTTTATGTGCACTTAAAAGAGTATAATAGTAGTGTAAGAGAAGAGCTTATTAGAAGAATTGAAGAGGTATTTTTCTTTGCAAAAGGTATTGACTGGAAGTTTGATAGTTTTGGTATAGAAAAAGCAGGTTCTAGAGGAACTAGTATTCTTGGGTATTTTATCTTTAGAAGTGCTGATGCTAAAAAATTACAAGATTTTTTTATACAAGAATTTAAAGATTATGATAATGCACTAAAAATAACTTGTTCTATTGCTAAATATGAAAAAGTAGATGAGAAGTTTTTTCAAATAGGAGTAGAGTAAGTCTTAAGTAAAGAGAATAAACTCTTTACTTAAATTTATATGTACGAATAATTAAATAAGCAACTAATGAAATAGTTGCAATACTAGCTCCAATTGGCATAAATGTTTGTGTATGAAACATCAAAGCAATGGAAGAAATCAATGCTCCTAATCCAAACTGTAATACTCCAATAACAGATGATGCAACTCCAGCATTTTTAGAAAAATGCTCCATTGCAAGTGCTGTTGAATTACCAAAAATAAATGCCATCATACTCATATATGTAGCAATTAAAATAACTGTAGTAATAATTGATATTCCTTGAGCTAAAGTCATCAATAGTATCCCAGCAACTATTTGAATAATTATTGTATATTTAATCAATTCTAATTGTGTAAAATATTTTAAAAGTATCACATTTACTCTAATCATTGCCATTAATACCAAAAAGTTAATTCCAAAGAAAAATGGAAAGTAATCAGTTGAGATATTAAAGTATTCAATATATATAAATGAAGATTTTGCAACTAAAATAAAAAAACCTGAAAAACAAATTGCTAAAGTAAGCATGGCTTTCATAGCCATTTTATTTTTTAAGACAGCTTTGTATGATTCTATTACTTTTTGATTGGTATATGTAAAAGTTTCATTTAAATCTTTATAAACCCATAAAGCAACTAAAAGAGAGTATACACATAAAAATACAAATACTGCTTTCCATGAATAAAAATGTATTATAAATGAGCCAATTGCAGGAGCTGCAAGGGGAGCAATACTTCTTACTGTACCAATTAATGAAAATATTTTAGCAGCTTCTTTTCCATGAAATAAATCCCTTACAACAGCATTTGCATTTACAACTACAAAACCACCAAAAAATGCTTCAAAAAACCTAAATATCCATAATTCGTATACTGATGAACTTAAAATTATTAAAAAGCTAAAAAAACTAAATCCTATAAGGCCTATAATTGAAGATTTTCTTCTTCCAATTCTATCAGAAAAAGTTCCTCCAAAAATTTGACCAATTGAAAAACCTATTAAAAATATTGATAATGTTAATTCTATTTTTTCTATACTTACGTTAAAGTCAGTTGCTATTGTTGGTATTGATGGTATATATGTATCTATTGCAATAGGTGCAACTGAAGATAAAACGGCTAATAAAATAATTAAATATATATGACCTATTGATTTTCTCAAAAATCCTCCTTGATAGTATTTGATACATTATTTAAAAGTTCAAATAATTTATTTATCTCTTCTTTTGTTAAATTAGAGTTTATCTTTTTTCTAAACTCAATTACACAATTTTGACTTGCTTGAAGCACATCTTTGCCTTTTTGTGTAAGTTTTATTATATTTACTCTTTTATCTTTTATTTGACAATCTCTTATTATTAAACCTTTTTTTTCTAGTGAGTTTAATGATCTACAAATTGTAGTTTTATTTTTTCCTAAAATTGATGCAATTTTTGTTTGGCTAACTTCATTATCATTACTTATTATTTCAAGTGTTGCTCTTTGTTCTGGAGCAATATCATATTGTGTTAATAATTGAACAAATTGATAATTTAGTCTATTTGCTGTTTGACTTATTTTAAAGCCAAGAGAGTTTTCAAGTCTATTATGCATTTTCACTCCTTATGTTGCATTTGCAACTATTGCATATGCAACCTTTTAAAGAGTTTAAAATTTTTTGTTAAGTATTATCAAATAGTTTTATTTGATAATACTTAAAATGTCTAAAGGCTCTTTTACAATATACTTAGCACCATATTGTCTTAGTTCTTCCTCATCTCTAAATCCCCAAAGTACACCAATACTTATCATATTTGCATTGTTTGCAGTTTGCATATCTACTTTTGTATCTCCTACAAAATAAGTGTCTTGGCAGGGCACATTAAAACTTTTTGCTATATTTATAGCAGCAGTTGGATCGGGTTTTTTAGGAATATGTCCTTTTTGTCCATGAACTTCTTTTAGATTGAATTCTTTAAATATTTTTTCAACATAACCTTGAGTAAATTTATGAGGTTTATTTGATAAAACCCCTATGTTGAAATTTTGATTTTGAAGCTCTTGTAGTAATTCACAAACTCCTTCATAAGCCTTTGTATTAGAGTGTAAAGTAGTTTCATAAACTTCTTGAAATTTTTTACTAACTGTTTGTCTTAACTCTTTTGATGGATCTTTTAAAACATTATTTACTAATACATCAATTCCTCCACCTAAAAAATAGTTGTACTCTTCTATTTCATAACTTTTAAGATTTAACTCTTTTAATACTTCGTTCATACATAATGCAATATCTAATACAGAATCAATAAGTGTTCCATCTAAATCAAATATAATTGCTTTATTATTTTTCATAGTTCTCTTACCTCATTGCTAAATTCATTTATATCATTTTTTTGAATTGGAAATTTATTTATTAGAGTTTTAGAACATGAATTAATTGCTTTTAAATAGCCTTTTGATAGTTCATTGTTTTTAACATCTTTTATAAAATCATTTATAATATCTTCCCAATACTTATTATCTATTTTTTCTTTTATGTGTTTATCTGTTATTATTTCAACATATTTTTCATCTATTGATACAAAAAACATTATACCTTGTTTTGTTTTTGTGTTTCTTATCCCAAGATTTCCAAACTCTTTATTTGCTTTATATGAAGCTTTTTGATGTTTATACTTTTTTGGAATAAAATATAAAATTAAATCTTCAAAATAATAAAACAGACTATAAATAAGAGTAAAAACTACAAGCTGTAATTGAAAAAAAATAATAGTGTTTATACTAAAAAACAGTGCAATAATTGAAACTATTGTTGTAATTACTAAAGCTGTTAATACTTTTTCATATTTATACATTGATGAGTTTTTTGTAATAACTGCTACTAATTCTACTGAACTTTTTTTTTCTAGATTCTCAATCTCTTGAGAAATTAATTTCTTTTCATTTTCATTTAAATACATTACCAACTCCCACTGGCTCCACCGCCACCAAAACTACCTCCACCGCCACTAAAGCTACTTGAAGAACTACCAAAACTTGAAGAACTGCTAAAACTTGATCCACTACTATAAGAAGAGCTATTTGTAAAAGAAGCATTTTTAAATTTTATAAATAATGTAATAGATACAATTAGAAAAACTATAAAAAATACAATGCCACTACTTGTTATAAGTAGTGCAAAAATACCACTTAAAAAACCAAATAATAAAGAAAATCCTATTAATCTTATTATTCTTGGCAAGAAAACAAAAATAAATAGAGTAATAAATCCTAAAAACTCAAAAGGTAAAAGAGAAATAAAAGATTCATCTTTATAAGTTTGAGGTGAACTACTTTTTGTATATTCACCTTTTATACTTTTTATAATAGCTGTTGCACCTTTTGAAATTCCTTGATAATATTCACCTTTTTTAAATTCTGGTTTAATAGTATACTCTATTATTTCATGGGAAATTTTATCAGTTAATACGCCCTCCAGACCATATCCAACTTCAATTCTTAATTTTCTATCATCTAAAGAAACAAGTAGTAAAACACCATTGTTTTTATCTTTTTGACCAAGTTCCCAATATCTAGCAACTTGGTAACCATAATCTGCAATTTCATAACCATCAAGATTTTTTAAAGTTAAAATAACTATTTGATTTGATGTTTGCTCTTCATGCTTTTTTAATATAGTAGTTAAATTTTTTATTTGTGAAGTAGTTAATATTTTTGCATTATCAACTACTCTTCCTGTAAGAGAGGGAAAATTAGCTTGTGCTAATAAATTAGCAGTAAAAATAAAAGATGCAAGTATAAAATAATAAAAAAATTTTTTCATTTTAGAATTCTACTTTAGGTACTTCTTGCTCATTTGGTGGGGCTATGAATGTTTGTTTTATCTTTGCTTCTGGATATAAAATTGCAGCAACAAATTTACCTGGATAAGTTCTAAGTTCTGTATTGTACTCTTTTACCGTTTGTATATAATCTCTTCTTGCAACAGAAATTCTATTTTCTGTTCCCTCAAGTTGTGATTGAAGAGCTAGGAAATTTTTATTTGCTTTTAAATTAGGATACTTTTCCACTACTAGCATAAGTCTTGAAAGAGCTGAACTTAAACTACTTTGTGCTTTTTGAAACTGCTCAAATAGTTGTGGATTTGATAGCATATCTTCAGAAATATTAAGTTTTCCCACATTTGATCTTGCTTTTGTAACTTCTTGTAAAGTTGATTTTTCATGGCTTGCATAAGCTTTTACAGTTGATACTAAGTTTGGAATTAAATCAGCTCTTCTTTTATATTGATTTTGTACTTGAGACCAAGATGCTTTTACATTCTCATCTAATCTTGGAATATTGTTAATATTTGTTGCAATTATTATGAAAATAGCTAATAAAATTACTCCAATTGCTATAAAAAATGATTTCATTTTAAACCTTCGTTTTTTTTAATTATGATATAGTATTTAAATTATTATTAATAAAGAATGAATATTTATGGCAAAGGAGAAAAATGAACTCTTGGAAACAAATAATTGATGATGAAATGAGTAAAGATTATTATAAAAAATTAGAAGAACAAATAGATAAAAGATATAAAACAACAACTGTTTTTCCAGAAAAAAAGAGTATATTCAAAGCTTTTTTTCTAACAAATTTTGATAGTTTAAAAGTTGTGATTTTAGGACAAGATCCATATCATGGAGAAAAACAAGCGCAAGGTTTAGCTTTTTCAACTCCAAGTAATATTAAAAATCCTCCTTCAATGGTAAATATACTAAAAGAGATTAAACAAGATTTACAAAATGATTCAATTTGTAAAGATGGAGATTTGACTTCTTGGGCAAAACAAGGAGTATTGCTTTTAAATACAATTTTAACAGTTGAAAAATCAAAACCAAAATCCCATCATAAACTAGGTTGGGAGATTTTTACAGATAATATTATAAAACATATAAATGAGAATTGTAAAGATGTTATATTTTTACTTTGGGGAGCACCTGCTATTTCAAAAACTAAATTAATTGATGCTTCAAAGCATCACATACTAACTGCCCCACATCCAAGTCCTTTATCTGCATATAGAGGCTTTTTTGGATGCAAGCACTTTAGCAAAACAAATGAAATATTAAAAAGTATAAATAAACAAACTATTTCATGGTAAATATACAGCTATTATTTACTTAATTCTTCTAAGAATTTAGTATAATTTCTTGTATGAATTCTATGTATTTGAAGATAAATATATGCAACAACAATTATATTTAAGTGAATTAAAGTCTCTTCAAAAGAAAAAATTAAAAAAAGTATAGCACCAATTGTTATAAGAATTGGGAATAGTAATCTAGTCAAGCCCTCAACTTTAACAAGTTTTTCTTTGTACTCTTTTAAGTTTGAAGCAATATACTGTTTATCCTCTTTTGTTAGTTTGAACATATCTTTTCTTCTATCTAACTCTTTTAAAACATCTAATTTTTGTTTATATTGAAAAACTTTTATGAATATAGCTACTACTATTATTATAGAAACTCCTGCTGAGAAAAGTTCTAGTGATAATTTCATTTCATTCATACACTCTCCTTAAAATTTATATTTATATAATACATAATTTTGGCTAAATTATAAAAGAATAAAGTATAATCAATACTTTAAATTTTAAAAAGGATAAAAAATAGATTTAGTATATATAATATTTATTAGTATTATGACAATACCACTTACATACTATGCACTTGAGTTAATATTTTCAAATACACTTTATAAAAAACCAAATAAAAATATCAAAAAGGTAAAAGATAAAAAAAAGCTTTAACAATAATTTTTAATATTATTATGATATAATTAAATTTATTATTTTTATAAAGGGGAAATTATGAAAAAAATATTTTTAGGTTTGTTGTTATCTTTTGCTTTTATATTAGCAAGTATGGATTTTAATACTGCAAGTAAACAAGAGTTAATGTCTATAAAAGGAATTGGTGAGAAAAAAGCTCAAGCAGTTATTGATTATAGAAAATCAAATAAAATAAATAATCTTGATGATTTAAAAAAGATTAGAGGTTTTGGAGATAAACTTGTTTTAAAAATAAAAAATAGCAAGGAATATAATTCAAAATAAGATTCAAGTTATATAAAAGTAGCTTTACTTTTGTATAACTTTTATAATTTAAATAACTTGTGATAGAATAGTGTTTACATTAATTCACAAGGATACTTTTGAAAATATCAATAAATTCTAAATGCATATGTGGAAGTGATAAAAAATATAAAAAATGCTGTAAAGAGCTTCATGATGGGAAACCTGCAAAAACTGCATTGGAGCTAATGCGTTCAAGATATAGTGCTTTTGCTTTATGTAAAATTGATTACATAATTGATACCACTCATTTTAACAACCCTGAATTTACTCAAAATAGAAAAAGATGGCAAAACGATATTTTAAATTTTTGTTCTTATACTGATTTTCAAAATTGCGAAATTTTAGAAAGTATTGATGGTAAAGAAGAGAGTTTTGTCACTTTTAAAGCTACATTATATCAAAATAACTTAGATGCTTCATTTACTGAAAAAAGTAGATTTTTAAAAGTAGATGGCAAATGGTATTATGTAGATGGAATATTTTTATAAAAAG
>ERZ1673961.387-NODE-387-length-18925-cov-15.853365_pt1 | contig 18925 bp, 14 predicted proteins | sample MGYA00580189_ERZ1673961 | MGnify/ENA primary metagenome ERZ1673961 (study PRJEB41334, sample SAMN05608105) | rock metagenome | biome: terrestrial subsurface; feature: shale formation; material: shale | place: USA: Pennsylvania ... | reverse complement strand
TGTTCAGGTGACCACAGTAATGGGTACGCATAATGAAATTCCCAATCTCTCAAAAGTTGTTGACTACGCTCTGTCGGCTTCATTGCCAAGCAGAGTAAAGATTCAGTTATACGCTGAAAGTCTATGAAAATCGACTACTCAGCGTACAATTAAGTGTGTTTTATCATTCATTGGTGCTTTTTAGTACTACAACTGTTCAAAACCGCACCAGAGCGAAAAAATTGGTGATGATTATAACGTGAAATTACCTATTTCAGCAAAACTCTCGTAAAGTGATCGCAGGATTAAATGTAAAGAAGAATAATGGATAACTTACCCCTTCGACTTGGACTAACCATGTGGTCACATAACCTGTGGCAACAAAGCTTTTATGGTAGTGGCACAAAGCCTGCTGAGCGTTTAGAGAAGTACGCACAGGTATTCCATACTGTAGAAGGCAATACCACCTTTTATGCGACACCGTCACTTAGTACTGTTCAAAACTGGAAATCAGCAACACACGACGATTTCAAGTTTACCTTTAAGCTACCAAAAGCCATTACTCACCAGCAAATGCTTAAAGGATGTGGTGAGCAGCTGCGAGATTTCATGAAAGTGATGGAACCACTCCATGAGCGAGTCGGTCAGTGGACAATCCAGTTGCCAGCCGCTTTTGGTCCTGAATACCTCGACCGTTTAAAAAAGTTTTGCGCCAGCTTTCCACCGAACTTCCCTCTTGGTGTAGAAGTGCGTCATATGGCGTTTTTCTCCAAAGGCGACGAGGAGCGAGCGCTCAACCAGTGGTTAGTTGAAAGTGGTATCGACCGAATCATTATGGACAGCCGACCTGTGTTTGCAGCTAAACCAAATAGTGAAGCAATCATCGATGCGCAGATGAAAAAGCCCAAAGTGCCAGTACACGCAATTGCCACTGCTTCCCACCCGATGATCCGCTTTATCGGTCACCCGGAAGAACAGCAGAATTATGACTTTTTTAAGCCTTGGCTGAGCAAACTTCCACAGTGGATTAACGAAGGTAAACAGCCTTATGTGATGATCCATACCGCCGACAACATCATCGCACCAGAACTGGCTGCAAACATTTATAAGAATCTACAAAAGCACATTACGCTCCCTGATTTGGAGCCCTTCCCTGCCAATGATGGCAACTCCCAGTTACAGATGTTCTGATGCAATCTAAAGCAATGCATGACAGAGGCGCGAATTTCTCATAAAATACGCGCCTTTTTTGATGTCTGACGTTTTTTTGAAGACTATATAGTCCCGTCAGCTTGTATGCAGAGATTTGGTTATGAACCCTAAGAGCAATCCAGATACTATTTTTTCGGCTCCAATCGATAAAATTGGGGATTTCACGTTCGATGAACGCGTAGCGGAAGTATTTCCTGACATGATTCAACGATCGGTGCCGGGTTACAGCAACATTATTTCTGCAATTGGTATGCTGGCAGAGCGTTTTGTAAAACCTCACTCAAACATCTACGACCTAGGTTGCTCTTTGGGTGCTGCAACATTGTCTATGCGTCGCCATATCAAACAAGAAGGTTGCCAAATCATCGCAGTGGACAACTCTCCTGCGATGGTTGAGCGTTGCAAATTACATGTAAACGCGTACCGAAGCGATACTCCTGTAGATGTGGTTGAAGCGGATATTCGTAATATCGATATTGAAAACGCATCAGTTGTCGTACTGAACTTTACTCTGCAATTTCTTTCTCCAGACGATCGTTACGCCCTGCTTGAACGAATCTACGCAGGTCTACGTCCAGGCGGAATTTTGATTTTGTCGGAGAAATTCGTCTTCGAAGATGAAGTGTCAAACGAGCTATTAATTGACCTTCACCACGACTTTAAACGTGCAAATGGTTATAGCGAACTAGAAATCAGCCAAAAGCGCAGCGCGATAGAAAACGTAATGCGCCCAGATTCAAAGAAAGAGCATAAAGAGCGTTTCGCTAAAATTGGCTTTTCTAGCTACGATGTTTGGTTCCAATGCTTTAACTTTGGCTCTATGTTCGCAATTAAATAAACCGTGCATACAAAGGCCCTGAATCACGCCACTTTAGGCTGTTATTTAATAATTTTAATACCATCAACTCAGCGATTAACTAACTATGTTTAACTTTGCAAACTTCTACCAATTGATTGCCCAAGACACACGTCTTCAACCTTGGCTCAATGTGCTACCACAACAGCTAACGGATTGGCAAAATGCAGAGCACGGTGACTTTGGTCGCTGGTTGAAAGCACTGAACAAAATTCCTGAGGGCTCACCGAATCAGGTTGACATTAAAAACTCAGTCACCATCAGCAATGACACACCTTTTCATGAAGGTGAATTGAAAAAACTAGAAAATTTGCTGCGTACATTCCATCCATGGCGCAAAGGGCCGTACACAGTACATGGTATTCACATTGATACCGAGTGGCGCAGTGACTGGAAATGGGATCGTGTTCTTCCACATATCTCACCGCTAAAGAACCGCAGTGTACTCGATGTCGGCTGTGGTAATGGCTACCACATGTGGCGCATGCTTGGTGAAGGCGCTCGTCTTTGTGTTGGCATTGATCCTTCCCACCTGTTCCTTATCCAGTTTGAAGCGATCCGCAAACTGATGGGCGGCGATCAGCGAGCGCACCTGCTGCCATTGGGTATTGAGCAACTACCAAAACTAGAAGCGTTCGATACGGTATTTAGTATGGGCGTTCTGTATCACCGTCGTTCTCCGCTTGACCATCTAATTCAGCTCAAAGACCAGTTGGTTTCGGGTGGTGAGCTTGTATTAGAAACCCTGGTGATTGAGGGTGACGAAAACGCCGTTCTTGTGCCGACATCTCGCTACGCTCAGATGCGCAACGTGTATTTCTTCCCTTCAGCAAAAGCACTCAAAGTGTGGTTAGAGCTGGTTGGCTTTGAAGATGTCCGTATCGTAGATGAGAATGTGACTACGGTAGGTGAGCAACGCACAACAGACTGGATGACTCACAATTCACTACCAGACTACCTAGATCCAAACGATCCGAGTAAAACAGTGGAAGGCTACCCAGCGCCACGCCGTGCAGTGCTTGTGGCTCGTAAATCATAATTAACTTAGATTTCTGACATTGCTCTAACTCACTGCTTCTATTAAGACATTACCCTCTCATCTTATCTCTTCAAGGGTGTGGTTCGCACCCTTGATTCTAAGCTTTTCGTCACTATTCCTCACTCTATAAGAGATAGAGAAACATTCTTACTTGTGAGGCTTTGTTGATATAAGCTAAACTCTTAAAAATCAAACAACTTAATCCATCCCAAGGTTTTCAATGTTATTACGATTGACTCCGGTTGTTGCCATCGTCTTGCTATCTGGATGCACACTTACCAAAGGCGAACAGTACCACCAAGAAACGTTAGCCGCTATCCAATCCTCAGAAACGAATGTCAATAATCGTATTGCTACTCTGGAGCAGCAGCTCAGTAACCAATCGAACCATATCGACAACCTTGAAGGCGAAGTGACGACACTAAAAGGCGAGCTTCGTACATTCCGTGACGAAGCCATGGCCGAAGTCAAAAAGCCAAAAGATCCTATCATCGTTCAGGCTCCTACCCCTGTAGAACAGACGCCAACACATAACATTATTCTCGGTTCAATTGAGAAAGTGACCATAGATTCTATCAAGCAGACGTTCGATGCTCGTGTCGATACTGGCGCAGCCACTTCGTCTTTAAACGCTATCGATATTAAAGAGTTTGAAAGAAACGGAAAAAACTGGGTTCGCTTTCATTTGGCCGACAATACAAAGTCTGAAGAAGAAAAGAATATTTGGATTGAAGCTCCTGTCCTACGCTACGTGAAGATACGTCAATCCACGGCAGATGATCTTGATCGCAGAGCCGTTGTAGAACTGTGGGTCAAAGTTGGGAAAATCCATGAAAAAGCGCAATTTACGTTGGCAGATCGTTCCCATATGAACCATCCTATTTTACTAGGTAGAGAATTTATTCGCGACATCGCGTTGGTCGATGTTAGCCGCACATATATTCAAACAGAAGAAAACTAAGAATAATAAGGTAGATTATGACGTCAAAAATACCGTTTTACGTATCCGTCATTTTATTGGTGGTTGCGGGCATCGCTTTGAGTGTTTTCAGACACCAAAATTATGGCGTGCCATGGACTCCAGGTGAAACGCGTCAGGTATGGGATGTAGAAGCTCGTATAGAATTCAACGCTAACGGCAACGAAGTAAAAGCTTCCCTTGCCGCCCCTCATACTCAAAGTGGTTACACACTTATCGGCGAATCCGCTTCTTCTTCTGGTTATGGGGTCTCTTACATCAACTCAGACTCCGGACGTCGCGCAGAATGGTCAATCCGTCAGGCTCGCGGTCCTCAGACCATCTACTACAAAGCACAATTTCTGGTGGACCCACAAGCTCAGGTTACGCCTCTCCCACCAGCAGATGAGATTACCCCTCCAACGCTTTCAGCTCCGCAACAGGCCGCAGCAAACGCACTGATTGAGCGAGCAATGAGCCGCTCTGCGGATAACGTCACATTTGCACGTGAACTGATCAAAACATTGAACGATCCGGACAGTCAAAACTCTGCTCTCCTGCTGAACGATTTTGACCGTACCGATGCGTTACACAATATCCTTCTCTCAGCGGGTGTCCAAAGCAAAATAGTGGGTGTTATTGAGCTGGAGGATGGACGCCGACGCCAAACCATTCAACCAATGGTACAGGTTTGGTCTGGTAAAGACTGGGTTCTGTTCTCTCCAAACTCAGAGCAAAAGGCCGTGCAGCCTAACCTGTTGGTTTGGGATGAGTCCAACGTATCGCTGCTCGATTTAGTTGGCGGCAATAATAGCCAAGTTCATTTCTCAATGATCAAGCAGGATATGACGCCTCAACAGGCCACCAACAACAAGATTGAAGCCGATGGCCTAATGAACATCTCTATTCATAGTTTACCTCTTGAAGAACAAGCTATGTTTAAGACCATCATGCTGATCCCAATTGGCGCGCTTATTGTGGTATTCCTGCGCGTGATCATCGGCCTGAAAACATCAGGTACCTTCATGCCGGTTCTGATTGCGGTCGCTTTCGTCCAAACGCAATTAATTACTGGTATTGTTGGCTTCTTGCTGATTGTCGGTACGGGCTTGATTATCCGAAGCTATCTGTCGCGGCTTAACTTACTTCTGGTCGCTCGAATATCAGCGGTTATCATCACGGTAATCATGATCATCTCGGTATTCACTGTCGTCGCATTTAAGATCGGTCTGACAGAAGGTCTGACGATTACCTTCTTCCCGATGATCATCTTGTCATGGACCATCGAACGTATGTCGATTCTGTGGGAAGAAGAAGGGGCGAAAGAGGTGGCGATGCAAGGTGGTGGTTCGTTACTGACCGCAGTATTGGTTTACCTGGCGATGACCAATTCGTACATCCAGCACCTGACGTTTAATTTTATTGGTCTGCAGTTAATCGTACTGGCAGGGATTCTACTACTTGGTACGTACACTGGTTACCGCTTGACAGAACTTCGTCGTTTCAAACCGCTAGCGGAGGATTAAACGATGTTTGAACGTTATACCACGCCAGCAAAACTTCGCCACAAAGGCATCATGGGGATGAACAAGCGCAACCATAGCTATATTGGTCGCTACAATGATCGTTCCAAATATCCTTTAGTGGATGACAAGCTGAAAACTAAAATCATCGCTCAGGCAGCGGGGGCGACCGTCCCTGCCCTCATCGGCGTCATTCATAACCAAGCTGAAGTAAAAACGATCCACAACATGGTTAAAGAGTGGCCAGGCTTTGTAATTAAGCCTGCTCAAGGTAGTGGTGGTAAAGGTATTTTAGTTATCACCTCACACAAAGATGGCGTATACACCAAGCCTTCAGGTGCAACCATTGGCAAAGAAGAAGTAGAGCGCCACATCAGTAACGCGCTTGCCGGGCTATTTTCTCTTGGTGGTAAAAACGATGTTGCCGTCGTTGAGAACCTGATCAAGTTTGATGACTGCTTTGATGGTTTCAGCTATGAAGGCGTGCCGGATGTTCGAATCATTGTATTTAAAGGCTACCCTGTAATGGCGATGATGCGTTGTTCGACAGCCGCTTCTGATGGTAAAGCGAACCTTCACCAAGGCGCTGTAGGTGTGGGTATTGATATCGCCACGGGTAAAGCGATCAGAGCTGTACAATTTGACCAACCGGTCACTCACCACCCTGATACGGGAAAGGACCTTTCAACGCTGGAAGTTCCACATTGGGAGCGCTTGCTTGAACTGGCTTCTAGTGCTTGGGAAATGACAGGTCTAGGCTATATGGGCACAGATATGGTGTTGGACAAAGAAGAAGGGCCGATGGTTTTAGAGCTCAATGCGCGTCCGGGCCTGGCTATTCAAATCGCGAATGGCATGGGTTTACTGCCTCGTTTAAAACATATCGAAAGCCTTGGTACTCCTGCTGAATACCCTAAACCGAAAGAGCGCGTCGCCTACGCAGCAGCGCAGTTCGGTGTTAAACCGCAATTCTGATATCACTTCGCTCACTGAACCTCTAACATGTGGTTCAGTGAGTGCAATTAGCATAAATTCCTCTGATTGCTAGGTCACCTTTCATATTTGAGCGATATAGCTCGTTTTCAATTTAAAGCGCGAAAACGCTAGCCTCAATCAATGATCTATCTAACAAATTAAACATAGAACGTTTTTTTAATACTCAACATCTTGAGTATTATAATAGCTCCCCTAACTCAACTTATGAGGTTGAGACGTGTTAACAAAAGATACAACGAATAAAGAACCATCGCTTGTTGACCATGAGACTCTAGACCAGCATCTACAACGCTTGTCAGAGATTTCTATCCAGGCACTTGAAGAGCTTGCTGAAATGCTCGAAGTTAAAAAAGACGTTTCAGAGGAGTAGCATCTAGCCTTTGTATAAAGCTAAATGCTCAAAAAGCCGAGACTGCCGTCCTACTGTCTCGGCTTTTTTATTTTGGTTTGGCACCAGTTATTTTCCTAGCGGCCTACCCAACCTTAGATATCGTCGTTTCAGACTCAGAATATCCTGCATATTGTGACTTGATTTGATCGGAGATTTTTTCCGCAATCATGATGGTAGGTGCATTGGTATTTCCACCGATAAGCGTTGGCATTATCGATGCGTCAACCACTCTTAGCCCCTCTACCCCATGGACGACTAAATCCTTATCCACCACCGCCAGTGGATCATCCGCCGTTCCCATTTTACACGTACCCACGGGGTGATATTGGGTATCAGCCCGGTTACGGATATCCTGCTCAATGGCATGGTCATCGTCAGCATCAACTGGATAAAAATTTTCACCTCGAACGTCATCAAATGCCTGACTTTCCATCATCTGGTGTTGCTTCTTCCACGCTTTGATCATGATGCCGATATCATCCGGGTGGTTTAAAAAGGCAGGATCAATCAGCGGCGCGTCATAAGGGTTAGCACTTTTAAGTTTGACGGTACCCTTACTTTTTGGCCTTAGTAGCGTCACGTGAGAGCTATAACCGTGGCTAAGGTGAATCTTACGTGCATGATCATCAACCACTCCCACCACAAAGACGAACTCCAAATCAGGCACATCAATATTGTCATCAGAGTAAAGAAAGCCAATCCCTTCAGCAAAGTTACTGCTCATTTTGCCACTACGCTGGTTCATCCACTGAGGCAACGCTTTACCCATTTCAGAAACCATTCGTAGCGAGACGCCGAAAGACTCTCTCTTATCAAGGCATTTGTAGCTGTGTACTAAATCAATATGGTCTTGTAAGTTTTCGCCAACACCCGGTAACTCATGAACTTGCTCAATATTGTGCTTATCGAGATCAGCTTTGGCTCCAATACCCGATAAAAGTAAGATCTGTGGAGAACCAAATGCGCCTGCCGATAAAATCACTTCACGATTGCATTTAATTTGGAAACGCTTCCCTTTCAAACCGTATTCGACGCCAATCGCACGCTTTCCTTCAAAAAGAACCTTATGCGTGGTGGCTTTGGTCAGTACCGTTAGATTGGTCCGGCTTAAGTGTGGTGTCAGATACGCTTTTGCTGCACTGCATCGCTCACCATCTCGTTGAGTCACTTGCGTGTAAGTCGCGCCAAACTGTTGTGCGCCATTAATATCTGCACTGCGGGGCACTCCGATGGACTCACAGGCCGACAAATATCGTTCAACAAGTTTACTCGGAGAGCGCAAGTCAGCGACATTCAAAGGCCCGCCCTGACCATGATATTCATTGTGGTGAACCTCGTTGTTTTCCGCTTTTTTGAAATACGGCAAACATTCGTCGTAGCTCCAGCCAGTATTACCAAGACTTGCCCATAAGTCGTAATCATACCGGTGCCCTCTCGAGTACATCATGGCATTAATCGAGCTCGAACCACCTAACGCTTTTCCTCTCGGTTGATAACCTTTACGACCATTTAATCCGGTTTGTGGCACCGTTTCAAAGCCCCAGTTATGTAACTTGGTCGGCAACATAGCCACCGTGCCGACAGGGGTCTGAATAAACGCACTGTTGTCTTTGCCACCAGCCTCTAACAGACAAACCGTCACCTTAGGATCTTCAGATAAACGCGAAGCTAAAACGCAACCAGCAGAGCCACCACCGACAATAATGTAATCGTAGCTTTCCATTACCGGCCTCCCATAGGCAGTAAATGAGCGTTATTCTCTTGCCATTGATGCAGGTAAGTCATGCCACTTGAAGAAAGACGCAACACGCAAATGCGTAATCCTTTCGCTGATTTCGTCATATTTCATCCTTGAATTGATTAGGTCGTTACAAACGTACTAAGTACGGCGCGGCAGTGCCGCGCCAAGGCGGTAGTCAGAAGGGCAAGGCTTCATATCCTGATGAATCCACTAACTGTCTCCCTCAATACCAAGAGGCGCGGTGTCAGTTATTTTTTATTCTTTAATCGCGGGTCCGGCTTGCCGACAAAAACACGCAGTATCAGCTTTTGTACCCAACTTCCGTATGGGGGTGAAAAGAGCTGAACTGGAAACCAGTCTCGCATTTGCAATACAGAACGTGCATGGCTCAACTCTCTGAACCCTTCTTCACCGTGGTAATTCCCTATCCCTGAATTACCTACCCCGCCAAACGGCACCGAGTGATTGAGAACATGCCAGCCCCAGTCATTCAAGGTGACGCCACCACTATGAGTCTGTATCAGCACGGTTTCACGCTGCGTCTCATCGTTAGTAAACAGGTAGCAAGCCAGAGGACGTGGTTTGTCGGTAATGTATTGAATTACGTCATCCATGGATTGATAGGTATGAACAGGAAGCAACGGGCCAAAGATCTCTTCCTGACAAATACGCATATCTGGTGTCAGGTTGATCGCGATATAGAGCGGCGTTTTACGTCCTTCTCCACCGTCCAGACATTGCGTAATCTCAGCGCCCTTTTCTTTTGCATCATTCAGTAAATCATGGAATCGCTTATGCTGTGCATCATCCACAAGCGCGGTATAGTCCTGATTCGCTTTAATCTCGCCATACATGGATTGGTGGGCAGCTTTTAGTGCTTCGACAAACTCTTGCTGTTTACCCTCCGGTACAAAAGCGTAATCCGGGGCGATGCAAATTTGTCCCGAGTTCATCCCCTTACCGTGTGCAAGGCGTGCCGCCGCTTTTTTAACATCGTAATCTTCAAATACTATCGCAGGCGATTTACCACCTAGTTCAAGCGTTACCGGAGTTAAATTGGCAGCAGCATTTGCCATGATGGTTCTGCCACTTTTTGGCGATCCGGTGAAGACCAAATGGTCAAATGGAAGGTGGGATATTTCCATTGCTTCAGGATGCGTGCCGTCGACAACGCGCACCAAGTTATCCGGGTAAATCTCCGCCAACATGCGGCGTAGCTGTTTTGTCGTCGCAGGGCAATTTGGTGGCATTTTGATCATGCAGCGGTTACCAGCAGCTAATGCGGTAATCATTGGTCCAATCGACAGGTAAATAGGGAAATTCCACGGACAGATAATACCTACCACACCTTTCGGCTGATAACGGACTTCAAGCTTATTGCCTTTAAACAACCATTCTGTTGGTCGTCTGCTTGGCTTCATCCAGCTTTTCAAGTGACGGAGCACATGGTTGATATCAAGAATCGGAGCAAGAACATCAGCCATGATTGACTCTGTGTGACTGCGTCCGCCAAAGTCTTCATTCATTGCTTCCGCTAAAACATTCTGATAGCGAGAAAGTTGCCTTTTTAAATCCACTAGCCGCTGCTTTCTAACAGCTAACGTGGCTAACGGCTCCGCTTGATAGGCGGTTTTAAGTTCAGCGAACCAGCTAGCCAATTCGCTAGAATTGAGGTTTTCAGGCACGTCCATGTTTTGGTTGTTATCAACCGTCTCATCTTGCTTTGCCAGCATATTCATATTTCTCTCCCACCATGCGATTTATTGCATTACAACATTTTGATAACATTAATCACAGGTTACAAAATGACAAAAACCGGTGATATTCGGACAACTTTGAGAACAACCTGACAGAAAGCCTCGGTCAGACCAGTTAGGATTATATCGAACGTAGAGGGAGAAACGATGGAATACACCGCGGTTTATGAGCCAGATACACAAGCTTTCGGCATTTTAGATTTACAGCTACTTAGGCGTTACTTAGAGCCCAGTGTCAGTGTCGAAACGCTACTTGATGGCAGCGGTATCAGTGCTTCTCAGCTTTACGCACCAGATACTCATATCACCCTGACGCAAAAGCTAATGATCTTCAGTAACGCCCTTAACCACTCAAAAGAACCAAGTTTAGGGCTTAGTATGGGTCAACAAGCCAAGTTCAGTGATTTTGGGGTACTCGGCTATGCAGTGTTGAGTAGTAACACACTATTTGATGCTTTAGTGATGGGGTTTAAGTATCTGCGTCTCGCAGGGCCAGTTCTGAAAAAGAAGATGTGGGTTGAAGACAACTTAGGTTATTTCCGTGCAGAACAATTAATTGACCTTCAGTCCATGTTGCCATTTTGCTGCGAATACTGGTTTTCCACCATCCAGAATCTATGCGAAGAAGTCATGCAGCACCCATTCCCGTCCAAAGTCATTCGCTTTCCTTATCCCGAGCCTGAGTACAGCGCGTTATATAAACAAGTATTTCATTGTGACATCGAGTTCGATAGCGATCGGTTAGAATGGCAATTTGATGCGCAGAGCATTTACCAACCACTGCCTGCCGCGAACCCCATCACATTACAAATGTGTCTTAAATCTTGCGATGAGATGCTGGCAAAAGTCAGTGGCAGTAACGGCTTAAAAGACAAAATAACCCAGATATTTATTGAGCGTCCGGGTAACTACCCTTCTGTGGAAACGCTGTCAGCCGAGCTGGGAATGTCGTCAAGAACATTAAGTCGTCATCTTAAGCAGGAAAATACCAGCTATCAGCAAATTCTCGATCAAGTCCGCTTTCATCTCGCACGACATTACCTTGCATCTACCCAAATCAGTATTGAAGATATCTCCGAACGTGTCGGTTTTTCGGACAGTGCAAACTTCCGCCATGCCTTTCGCAAATGGAGTGGCTGTTCGCCAAGGCAATATCGGCAAACCGCTTCTATAGAAAACACGACGGTTTAGATGAAAGCGCTGCTGACTTAACTATAAAAAATGCCCGCTATCGTTAGCGGGCATTTAATTTCAAAACGGAAGATTAAGATTCAAACTCTTCTGCCATTTCCTGAGCTTCGCTTTTCGGCTTATCTGTCTTACCGAAGCCGCGCAGACCCACAACGTGTACATGCTCGTGATCTTTAAACACCTTACGCACCAGTTTGTAGGTTGTGCCTTTCTCTGGGCTGATGTTTTCTGGCGCTGCAATCAGAAGCTGCATATCCAGACGGTCACACAGTTCGAATAGTGTCGAGATAGATCTCGCATCCAGACGCGCCGCCTCATCAAGGAACAACAGACGACAAGGAATAATGTCTTTACTACGCAGACGACGGGATTCTTCTTCCCAGCTTTGTACCACCATCAGCAGGATCGACTGACCAGTACCGATCGCCTCACCAGTAGATAGCGCGCCAGATTCAGCCTGTAGCCAACCCTCTGAACCACGGTTCACTTCCACACTTAGTTCCAGGTAGTTACGGTAATCAAGTAACTCTTCACCAAGAACCTGTGGAGAACGTTGCCCCATGTCGATATGTGGGTTTACACGTTGGAACAGCTTCGCCATCGCTTCTGAGAAAGTAAAGCGTGAAGACTCAAACAGGTCTTTATGTTGCTCCTGCTGAGAAGAAAGACCATGCAATAGCACTTCGTGGCTTTCGCGGATCTTCACGTTCAAACGAACCCCTTTCACCTGACCAAACGAGATGTTCGACAAGCCTTGGTTCAGCATACGAATACGGTTTTGCTCACGCTGAATCGTCTTCTTAATGATGCTTGCTGCAGACTCAGAACTGATCGCCAGACGGTTTTCACGTTGAGTGAGCTCTTCTGTCAGACGCGCCAGTTCCACTTCCATCTCTTCGATGGCTTCTACCGGATCATCGGTACGGATGATGTCCTGACGAATACGCTCACGAAGATGCTGGTAAACAGCAATGTAGAACAGAACTTTACGCTCAGGACGTGAGTTATCTTCCGAAAGACGCAGTGAATCACGCAGGTCGTCATTGTTCGCAACCGCGAGACGCAGCGCACCCAACGATTTATCCGACATCGAACGAAGTTCGTCAGCAGACATGTACGCCAGCTCGCGTTTGTGCAAGCGTCGCTCAACATCGTTTTCACGAGCTAAACGAAGTACCGAACACCAACCTGCTTTTGCAGCTACGACAAAAGTGCGAAGCTCAGCGTACTCTTTCTGAACTTTCTTCAGACGCTTCGCCAGACCTTTCATCTCTAGCTCAGTCGAAGTGATGGTGCGCTCGTATTCACTCTTACGGCTGCGTGATGAGTGTAAACGCTTGTGCAGCTCGTCACGACGACGCATTGCACGCTCTTCTGCGCCTTCATCCGCATTAACACCGAATTCTTGCAGCTCCTGCTTGAATTCCTGAACGGTTTCCAGTTTCGCTTGGTGTGAGCTTTTCAGCGAAGCCAATACTTGGTTGTACTGGTTCATCTGACCTTGCGCTTGTTTCAGCGCTTCACGAGAACGAGTACGCATTTGCTCAGCTTGAACTAGCTTCGCTTTTAACTGCTCGCTCAACTCGCTGCTCTTGTTCAGCAGGTCGACCGAATCTGAGTACGCAAAGTAGTGACGACGTTCAACTAAATCGGACAACGCAAAAATTTGTTTCTTCAGTTCCTGAAGCTGCTCGTCAGCCGCCTTGTATTCGGCTTCAAGCGCATCAAACTGCTCTGGGTCTGCATCCAGTGCTGAAACAACTTTCTCAAGCTCAGTCACGGCTTTCGCGTGTTGATTCAGGAACGATTTTGCTTCTGACAGTTGTGAGATTTTCTCTTCCAGCTCATCAAAACGGGCTTGAAGCGTGTCGTCTTCAATCAGTGCCATGTTTGGTGCAAGTTTGTCCAGTGAAGACAGAGCTTGCTTGCTGGTTTGAAGCTGAGAACGTTGCTGTTGTTCTTTTGCTTCCAAATCAGCCAGTACACGTGCGATTTGGTTACGCTTTTCACGTACCTTTGCCAATGCTTGTTCAGGATCAGCTTCAAACGCGACCTGAATGTGATGAGCCACAAACTGGTTAAACGCTTGGTACATACGCTGCATTTTCTGCGAGTCGAATGCCGCCTTGGCATGCTTCTCAACCACTTCTTCACGTTCGTTTCGCAGTAGCTCTAAACGTTGCTCGCGTGCCGCACGGCCGAACAATGGGATTTCCGGGAAGCGTGAGTAACGCATTTGACGATCGTTCATACGAACGCATACTGCGCCTTCCAGCTCTTCTGCGTCGAATGAGCTGTCATCAAAGGCATCAATGTCGCCTTCAATGATGTATAAATCTTCCGGACAGTCGTCCAGCTCAACCAATTTCTCTTCGATGCCGGACAAATCTGAAACGACAATGGCGTGGCGCGCTGGGCCATACATCGCACTGAAGTATGGCGCGTCATCGATGGTAATGTCGTCATAGATTTCCGACAGTAATACACCACCCAGCGTGTCAGCCAGGCCTTTAAGGCGGGGATCATTAGAACCACCCGGTGATGCAAGACGTTCGATTTCATTTTCTAGTTGAGAACGACGTTCAGCCAGTTTGTCTTTTGCCAGAGACTGTTCTTTCTCTTGCTCAAGAACCACCTGCATATGGCTCATTACTGCATGACGGTCTTCTAGCTCAACACCGCTTTGCTCACGCAGCTTTTCCAATGCATCATTGGCTGCAATCCACGTTGGTGCAATGGCTTCAAGTTTTTTGATTTCTGCTGCAGAATCCTGTTCTAGTCGACGCTGTTCGCTGCGTTGTTCACGCACGTCTTCTTGCGTCAATTCCAGCGATTCAATTTGCATCGCGTGACGCTCACGCTCCTGCTCGAAGGTGATTTCGTCGGTCAGTTCGACATGGAATTGCTTCTTGTAATCGGACACCAACTCGTTTGCCTGACGCTGCTGATTTAAGCTACGCTCAAGATCGCGATGTTGTGCTCGCCACTGTTGCTCATTCTGTGCGATTTGCTGTGAGTCACGCGCTTTAGCGATGACTTTTTTCGCCTGTTCAGACGCATCTTTACGCTCAACTTGGCCAACGATGCTTTGTACTAGCTTCAGCGCCGTTTCGAACTGCTCCGCAGCTGCCGATGACATGTCCAGCTTGTGCTTAACAGACAGTAACGCATTGGTGCTTTCTGTTTCTTTGTTCTTAAGTTCAGCAACTAACGCTTGCGCCGACTCAGCCGTTAGGCTGTCATCACCCAGTAGCTGCTTCGCTTTATCCAGTGCCTGAACCGCTTGCTGATATTGAAGAGCACGTGTTTGCTGAACGTCCAGCGCTTGCTGGTAATCAGCAAGTTGCGTTTTAAGGCTATCGACTTCTTCTTCAGAAACGGTCGCTTGCTCTTCAGCGTTCATCACGCGTTCTTGAGCTTCTTCAACGACCATCATCTGTTCTTCAAGACGTTCGCTGAGCTCTTCCAGATCTTCCTGGTAACGTTCGATCTTCTCTTGCTGACGAAGTGCATTTTGCACCAGTTGCAAGTGATCCGACGCAGCTTGGTAGTCCTGCTCTAACGCAGATTCTGAGTCAATCAGCAGCTCAAGCTCTTCTTGCACGCGGTTAAGAAAATTATTTTGCTCAATCAAGATCTCGCGAGAGCCAAATAGCTCAGAACGCAGAGACAACGTTTGTTCTAGTTTGTTGCGACGATCGTTGGCGTGACGCATGTAGTCTGCAGCCACGTAGTTGGTAGACTCGGTGATCAAATGTTTGAATAAGTCACGGTCAGCCTGCGTGGTTTTGATCGCTTCTAACGTCATGCGGTTTTCGCGCAGCGCGGATTCCATATCTTGGAAGGCTTTCTTCACGCCACCGTTTTGTGGCAGAAGGTAGTCACGCAGCGAGCGAGTAATCGCACTCGAAATACCACCGTAAAGTGATGCTTCAATCAGACGGTAGAATTTTGAACGGTCACCTGAATTGCGCAGCTTCTTCGGAATCACACCGAACTCAAACATTTGCGCATGGTAATCGACGATAGATGAGAAGGCTTTAAATTGAACGCCTTCAAACTCTGAGATTACGTCTTTAACTTCGTTAATCTGACGCACACGAGCTTGAGTCGCAGAAACGCTCTCAACAAGAACATCCGTCGGTTTCACATGGCTAGGAAGGCCTTGAATAACAAACGGTTTGATGTCTACTTTCTTATCACGGCCCGCGACTTGCTGCAGTTTAACTGCAAATAGTAAACGTTGGTTACGTGAGTTAACCACATCCAGAGCCGCATAACACGCGCCTGGTTGCAACTTACCGTACAAACCTTTATCGCGAGACGATTGGCTACTGCCCGCTTCTGTGGTGTTACGGAAATGAAGTAATGTTTGGTCAGGAATCAAAGCGGTGATAAACGCCGCCATCGTGGTTGATTTACCTGCACCGTTACCACCAGAAAGCGTCGTAACCAGACCATCGATATCAAAAGTACGGGCAAAGAAACCGTTCCAGTTGACCATGGTCAGCGATTGATATTTACCGCGTTCAATCATGCTCATGCTTCACCCTCTTCTGTCATTTCTTCTTGGGCTTGTTCTTCTTGATCGTCTTCAGACAACAGACTGCCTTGGCTTGGTTCTTTGGTATGAACCACGGCTTCACCGTCACGGATCAGACGCAGTTGAGCTTCACGCATATCGTCACCAACACGAACGTCGGCACCAAAACGGAATACTGCTTCACTGATACTGAATTTACCGGTTTCGCCGATATTGATGATCATACCTAGACGACGCAGACGACGCAGTGAAGTGCGCACTTTTTCAAACAGCTTCTCTTTATCGAGGTCTGAACCCGTCGCGCGGTTGGTCACCAGCTTCATCAGCTTGTTTTCATCCGCCAGCGCCAGCATCTCGTCATAGAGTTCCTGATTGGTAAAGATGCCTTCATGAGCCAGACGCTCAGGGCTCAGGTAAAGAAAACACAACACCTTACCCACCAGCATATCCAGTTCAGACAGTACGCTACGGCCAATCAAAGACGTAGAACGTGGTCGAAGGTAGAAGAAACCTTCCGGTGCTTTCACCAACTCAGTGTTGTAACGCTGGTAGAAAGAAGACAACTCAAGTTCAAAATCTGACAACAATGCGTGGTTGTCCAAATCTTCGCTTGAGATATGACGCCCTGCTCGTAGCATGCTGTCTAATGCTGGGAACAGAGGGTTTGAAATTGCTTTTGCCAGTTTATCTGACATGTATTCATTAGTATCGGTCGATGACATTCGCTTGTACCTTTGCCCCAAATTCGTTGATTGATTTCCAGTCTGGCTGAATGGCTTGATAATCCGATTCTGAATAGCCCAGACGAACGGCCTGATCAACAATAATTCGGGCTAAATCAAAGTGATGAGTAAATGGGTGTTGTGCAAGGTAATCTCGCAGTACCACGCTCAAGTCGATTGGTGTGCCCTGCTCTTTATGGGCTTTTAGCATGTCACCAATACGCTCTGATAACTCATCATTGACTTGTTGAAATTCTTCGTATTCCACTTCCATCGGAACTTGGCCTGTTACCTCGTCATCACGCAGTACCAGAGCTTCGTCACGAAGGTCGGATAATCGCTCAGCATCTGCATAAGTCAGATACCAAGGCATATCAAAGTAATCTTTTATCGATTGACGCAATCGAGAACTGAACGCACGGTTCTTATCCATATCGATGGCGGTACGGATAAATTTATGTACGTGTCGGTCGTACCCGATCCAAAGATCAATCGCTTGCTGGCCCCAACTGGTGATTCGGTCCAGCTTCATTTGCAGACCAAACAGGGCTTCTTCAATAAACTCAAGCTCAGGATCGCCATAAACAAGCTCCTGAATATCGAGGATCTGAGTTTGCAGCTCATCACTTGCTGCCTGCAAGGTATCTTGAAGTTCACGCAGCGTGCTCGACGTTTCTGACAATAACGCTTCACAGTTATTAATCGCTTCGCGCCAATCTTTATTCAGCAGGTCAGCAATCTGCTGTTTTACAGATTGTTGCTGCTCGTCCATAACACGCTGGTTAAGATCGATTTGATCGAAGATCTCGCCTACGGAATATTTAAGTACTCCATACACGTTTTTCTTCCAGTGACCCGGAGTGCCACCTTTTTGGGCTGCTTCAATTGCTTTCGCCATTTCATCCGCAACCATAGACAGCTGAATAGAAAGGCGAAGTTTTGAAAACTCACGATGACGGACGTAATAGTCCGTGATGCCTATCGCCAGTGGCGACAAACGGTAAATACTCGCCCCATCCGTCACCTCACTGACAAAGCGACTGATCAAACGCTGCTTAACCATCTCATTGATGGCATTGTTTGCTCTGAAAGCAGAGGCTTCCCCCGTTTCATCAAATAATCGAGTAACGATAGCGAACGCATCGTGCAGTTCACCTTCACCCAATTCATCGTCAAACCTTTCATTACTTAGTACTGCGATGGCAATCAAGAATGCCAAGCGCTCTGTGGTCAGGTTCAACGAGAAATCTTGCTGCTTAACCCAGCCAACCAATTCATCAATAGGTTGTTCTGCAGCATCGAGAGTCATCTCACTCATTGTTATTCCTGTTTTTCTTTCTTTTTGGCCCACACGTGAATGTAGCGACCTAATGAGAGGTATGGCTCTTGTCGACAAAGTTGTTTTTCTAGCGCCAACACATCTTCAAACTCGTAATCACCCATGTATTGCATATTTCCTATGTAATCACTGAATGAGCGAATACCAGATTTACCACAAATACTGAACCCGGAGTCTTCTATCCATTGGTAAACTTCTTCTGGTTTCAGACCTTTTTGCGGCTGTAGTTTAAATCTTTTTCGGTGGGGCATGCCGTCCAAAATATGAGGAATGTTGCCACAAACCACATTTTTGTAGACTAAACCATGGTGGTTATAGAACATTATCGATGCAATGCCCCCCGGTTTGACTTGTTCCAGTACCGTTTCGAGCGCCGTCTTAGGATCGACCAGCCACTCCATCACTGCATGAAACATGACAAGATCCACCTGGCTGTCCATGTGCTCGCCAATGGACTGGACAGGTGAATGAATCAGGCGATACTGCTCAAGCAAACCATTATTTTCAATATCCTGTTTGGCTAGTTGCAGCATTTCCGAAGATAGATCACATAAAGCGACACGATGTCCGAGCTTAGCAAGCTTTTGAGACATTTGTGCTAAACCACCACCTGCATCTAAAACTTCTAGGGGTTGCTGGTCAGCATCTAATTCACTTAGAATCTGTAGAAAATCTTCC
>ERZ1673961.386-NODE-386-length-18929-cov-8.368814_pt1 | contig 18929 bp, 17 predicted proteins | sample MGYA00580189_ERZ1673961 | MGnify/ENA primary metagenome ERZ1673961 (study PRJEB41334, sample SAMN05608105) | rock metagenome | biome: terrestrial subsurface; feature: shale formation; material: shale | place: USA: Pennsylvania ... | reverse complement strand
GGAGCACTTTTAGTAGCTGGATTGCTGCGAGTAAGACTATAACCCCGACGGGCGCAAGCCCTCGGGGTTTTTCTTTTTAAAAGCGCCAGAAATAACAAGAGCCACCGAAGCAGCTCTTATATTCACTTTTTCTTGTAGGCCTTACAGCTTCTCAAGTCTTGCGTAAGCAGTCACTAACCATTTAATCCCTTCACCATTAAAGGCAATTTGCACGCGGCTTTGTGGGCCACTACCTTCAAAGTTAATAATGGTCCCTTCGCCAAACTTAGGGTGCATCACGCGTGAGCCTAACGCAAAACCGGTCTCGTTAAAGTTCTCTTTTACCGTGGTTTGGCTAAAGCGACCACTACTTGCCGGGCGGCTGACTTGCGCTTTCATGCGTACTTCATCCAGACAACCTTCCGGCAGTTCGCGAATAAAACGTGATGGTTTGTGGTACTTATCCTGACCATACAAGCGACGCATTTCTGCATAAGTGATGTAGAGTTTTTGCATCGCACGAGTCATACCGACATAACAAAGGCGACGTTCTTCTTCTAAACGCCCGGCCTCTTCAGCAGACATCTGGCTTGGGAACATGCCTTCTTCGACACCCACCATGAACACTAATGGGAACTCCAGACCTTTCGCACTGTGCAGAGTCATCAATTGAACCGCATCTTCGAACTCGTCTGCCTGACCTTCACCTGCTTCCAGAGCCGCGTGAGTCAGGAATGCGGTAAGCAGAGACATTTCTTCTGCTTCTTCAGGTTTCTCAAACTGACGCGTTGCGGTGACCAGTTCTTCCAAGTTCTCAATACGCGCTTTGGACTTTTCGCCCTTCTCTTGCTCGTACATTGCAAATAAGCCGGAATACTTGATCACATGGTCAGTTTGCTCGTGCAGAGGCTTCTCCAGAGTATCGTCTTCCAGCGCGGTAACGAGCTCAATAAAACGGCTTAATGCGCCCGCAGCACGACCAGCAAGTACCTGCTCATCCAGCATCGCAATACTGGCTTCCCACATAGTGCAACCACGATCACGAGCCGCACGGCGAATCGTCTCAAGTGTTTTATCACCTAAACCACGTGTTGGGGTGTTTACCACACGCTCAAACGCCGCATCATCATTACGGTTGGCAATCAGACGCAGGTAGCTTAGGGCGTCTTTGATTTCCTGACGTTCGAAGAATCGCATACCACCATAAATACGGTATGGAAGACCCGCTTGAATCAACGCTTCTTCCAGTACACGAGACTGGGCGTTATTACGGTAGAGCATTGCGGCATCATTAAGGACACCGCCCTTGTCTTGCCACTCTTTAATTTTGGTAACGGCAAAACGGGCTTCGTCCAACTCGTTGTAAGCACTGTAGACCGAGATTGGCTCACCAACGACACCATCGGTCCAAAGCTCTTTACCCATACGCTCAGTATTATTGGCAATAAGCGTGTTCGATGCTTCCAGAATCGTTTTGGTCGAGCGGTAGTTTTGCTCCAGACGAATCGTGCTAACACTTGGGAACTCAAGAGTGAATTTCTCAATGTTCTCCACTTTTGCGCCACGCCAGCCATAAATGGACTGGTCATCATCACCCACAATCATCACATGACACTCAGGTCCCGCCATCATACGCAGCCAAGCGTATTGGATGTTGTTGGTATCCTGAAATTCGTCGACCAGAATATGTTTAAAGCGCGCTTGGTAATGCTCGCGGACAAACTTGTTATCGCGCAGTAGCTCATGAGCGCGAAGCAAAATTTCCGCAAAGTCGACCAGACCAGCGCGATCACACGCTTCCTGATAAGCGGTATACAACTGCAAGTAAGTTTTGGTGACCGGATCGTGGTACGCATCGATGTGCGCCGGGCGAAGACCTTCATCTTTTTTACCGTTAATCCACCAAGCAACCTGACGCGCAGGCCACTGCTTTTCATCCAGATTTTGTGCTTTGATCAGACGTTTAAGTAGTCGCTGTTGATCGTCGCTATCGATGATTTGAAAATCTTCCGGTAGCTTGGCATCAAGATAGTGCGCGCGCAGAATACGATGACAAATGCCATGGAAAGTACCATTCCACATGCCAGATGCGCTGCCCATCATTAACTCTTCAATACGGCCACGCATTTCCGCTGCCGCTTTGTTAGTAAAAGTTACTGACATAATTGAAAACGGAGAAGCTTGTTCTACAGACATCAGCCAGGCGATTCGGTGAACAAGAACACGAGTCTTACCACTCCCTGCACCAGCAAGGACGAGCAAGTTTTCTAGAGGTGCTGCAACGGCTTCACGCTGTTTATCGTTCAAACCGTCGAGTAATAGAGATGGATCCATCATGATGAGCTACTGGTTATTTATACATAAAAACAGATTATAACCTAAACAGCTGGGCGCTGTTTAGACAAAACTTGAGAAAAAACTTGCTGTTTTTTTCCTCACCTCTTCAGTCGCTTATATCAAAAGAGCAACCAAAATAGAGACTAATGGCAAATTTCACTGAAAGTTTTTACCTCTCCTTCCTATCTCATAAATTAAGCAAGTGGACAAATACTGAACAACATGGTGTCGCTTCTTCTTGCGAAATGGAAGTAAAGGAAACTACTCAGAGGAAATTATTATGAAAAATTCGAATCTTGCTATTACCGCTGCCGTTACGGGTCTAATCGCGCTAGGCGGCACAATGCTGACTGCAACGTCTGCCGTCGCAGCAGAACAAGAAAAGTGTTATGGCGTAGCCAAGGCAGGTAAGAACGACTGTGCAACCAAAAACAGCTCTTGTGCCGGCACCTCTAAACAAGACAGCCAAAAAGATGCCTTCGTGGTTGTGCCAAAAGGTTTATGTGACAAATTGGCGGGCGGTAGCACTTCTTCATCTTAATTGTCCCCATGATGCTCGTCAGGGTGTGTGAATACTCTATCCACACGCCCTTTTTCTCCAGAACTCGTTGGAAAAGGAGTTTCACGTGAAACATCAAGCTTTGCAAAACCTCGTTGGGGTTGGATTACGCATGCCTCACCTAGATTATTTCAGTCGCAACCCGTCAGACTTGTCGTGGCTAGAGGTTCACAGCGAGAACTACTTTCAACCCAACTCGGCCGAAAGAATTCAGCTGCAAGCGCTTCGTAACCATTATCAAATTAGCTGCCATGGTGTTGGCTTGTCACTGGGTTCGGTAGCACGAGTCAGTCAGGAGCATCTCGCTCAGCTAAAAAGCCTTGTCGATGTGATTGATCCGATGTTTGTTTCTGACCACTTAAGCTGGAGTGAGCATGGAGGTCACTACTTTAACGACTTGCTACCCTTGCCATATACCGAAGAAGCTCTGAACGTGTTCACGCGAAACGTACAAGAAGTACAGGACTATCTGCAACGTGAAATCTTAATCGAGAACCCATCAAGTTATGTGAAATTTCAGCATTCCACCATTAGTGAGTGGGAGTTTTTAGCTGAAGTTCAGCAACGTACAGACTGCCGATTATTACTCGATCTAAACAATGTCTACGTTTCGGCATTCAATCATGGTTTTGATTGCGACACTTATTTAGCAGGAATCCCTGCTGACAAAGTCGATGAAATTCACCTCGCCGGGTTTACTATCAAAAAATTGGAAAAAGGTGAGATTTGGATTGATACCCATAGCCGTCCGGTCAGCGAGGAAGTATGGCAACTCTATCGCCGTTGGGTCAAACAGCATGGTCCTCGACAGACTTTAATTGAGTGGGATCTTGATATTCCCGCACCTGAAGTGTTGCTAGCAGAAGCCGATAAAGCCAAGCGTGTTCTTTCAGAATACCAAACCTACTCCGCTTTAGAATCTGCGAGGAAGGCATCATGAACCTTGCTACCTTACAAAGCCAGTTCGCTAAAGCACTTCACTATCAAACATCGGGAGAAGACTGCGGTATCACCGCTGATCAATTCAGCGCAGATGAACGCATACAGATTTATCGCAACAACTTCATCATCAGCTTAAGTGAAGTTTTGTCGGCAACTTACCCTATGGTTGAAGCATTAGTGGGTGAAGCGTGTTTTACACAAATAGCTAGGCAACATGTGCTGAGCCATCCATTGACCGAAGGTCACGTTACTCACTATGGCAAAGGCTTTAATAAAACCATTAAGCAGTTTGACCAAGTCATGTCGTATGCTCCCTATTGCGCCGAAGTCGCCCGATTTGAATGGTGTCTCGATGTAACAAGACAAACTCACTGCAACGCAAGAACGACAGAGAATCTGATTCCCCTGGCCGACCTTGCTCATGTAAATGAATCACAACAGCCCAATTTAGTCTTCCACCTGAGAGCTGGCTGCTCAGGCTTTGATTCCAATTATGCCGTGTTTGATTTGTTCCATGCGATTCAAAGCCAACAACTTGAACAACTCAATATCAATCAACCCCAGCAAGGAGTGATGGCTTATCAACGCGACCAAGTCGTCTGTTATAAGCTGACTCCTCAGGCATTTCGCGTGTTATGTGCTCTAGAAAACAAACTCTCGTTGGGTGAAATGCCAAAAGTAATGCTAGACGAGCTTAACCACATCACCGCTCTTAGCCTGATTGACGGCTTTACCATAAAAGAGATGTAAGGAGTCCACGATGACAGAAAATGTAAAAAACTTAGTTGGACGATATGATCAGTGGATTCATACCCTACAAACTGCGCTTATACCTTTGCTGCTGCTTTTCTGCCGTTTATGGGTCGCTTGGGTGTTTCTGAATTCAGGCTTAGTCAAAATCACCTCCTGGGATAGCACACTTTACTTATTCGAGCTGGAATACAAGGTGCCGTTATTACCTTGGGAGTTAGCTGCTTATCTAGGGACGGCAGCTGAGTTAACGCTGCCGCTGTTCGTCGCTCTGGGGTTTATGACTCGCCCAATGGCTGCGATTTTATTTCTCTTTAATATTGTCGCTGTTGTGTCCTATCCGTTACTTTGGGAAAAAGGATTCTACGATCACCAGCTTTGGGGGCTGATGATTCTAATGCTCATCGTATGGGGCGCAGGTCCGCTTTCTCTGGATCAGGCTTTGAAAAATAAACTGATGAAATAAAAAAATCCCCGCAGTAGCGGGGATTTTTTATTGTTTGTTTAGGTAAGCTAACAACTCATCAGCAGAGATACCCTTCTGAGCGATATCTTTCGCTAATAGCTCTACTTGCTCGCCTTTACGTGACTCAATCACTTGCTGGAATTGGTACACAATATCACGCAGGATTGGCAGTGGTACTTGTTTTGCCGCACTACGAATGCGCTCGGAGCTTTGATTGCCCAGCTCATTAAGCAACTTACCAAACATCACCTTTTCTGGTGATTCTTCCATTTGCTCTAAAATACGAGCCATTTCATACGTAGTTAACGACATTACTTTTTGAATTCCATTATGGTGTCAGGAAAAGTGTGAACGACAAATATACACTCGATCCTCATATTGGAAAATACTAAATTACACAGTTTTACGCTTTCGCGAAGCTTGAATGCCAATTCTTACCTGCTTTGGTAAACAATATGACAAGTGCAGGTAGCATTATCCACATTTGAAGTGCAATTAGTGTTTGCGGATCTAATGATAAACGCTGCAGCGTACCAACCAATAAACCAGAGCCACTCATTTGGAACAATCCAAGTAACGCTGCCGCCGTACCCGCTTTATCACCGAACGGTTCTAGCGCCTTACCCGCCGCTCCGCCAAGAATGAGAGCGAAACCGATCGAAGACATAAAGATTGGCAGCATAAAAGAGAACGCGGTGTCTTGACCATTCATCAGCATCATAACCACGCCAGCCAGACCTAAGGTCGAAATACCCACAACCAGCGTGTTATGCGTACCAAAACGATCCATAAACTTAGGTGCGAGCATACATGCGGCGATGTTTATTACTGCGTTCACGCCAAACCAGAACGTAAACTCGTTCATCGATAGACCCATTCCGGTCATTAGTACTGACGGCGCAGAAGTCACATAGGCAAGGATTACCGCCATTGCCATCAAACACAGCGATGCGTGGAAAATGAAAGACGGCGTACTGAGCACAGCCCAGTAACGACTGAGTTTGAATACCGCTTGTTTTTCTGTCGCAGGATTGGTTTCCTTCATCATAAAGAACATCAACGCACCAGAAACCACCGCGAAACCAGCCATAAAACTGAAATTCGCACGCCAGTCAAATTGCTGCGTCAACCAGCTACCCAGGATAGGAGCCAAAGCCGGGATAAAGCAGATAGCACCATTAAGGTAGCTAATCATCTTGCCGCTTTTTTCCGGGCCAAAGATATCGCGAACTGTTGCAAAGGCTGCCACTGATGTCGCACATGCGCCTAAGCCTTGTAGCAATCGGGACATCAACATCCACTCAATATTTTGAGCACTCCACGCCAATAAAGCACTCATTGCGTAAATGGTGATACCACCCAATGCAACAGTTCGACGTCCGAGTTTGTCTGCTAGCGGGCCGGCAAAAAGCTGACCGACACCCATAGCAAACAAAAACCAAGTGATCGTGTCTTGTGCTAGCGCATTATCTACCTGAAACGTGGAAGCGATAAGAGGTAAAGCAGGAAGATAAATATCTATCGCAAGCGGGCTAAAAAGTACCAAAAGGGTCAATAACGCCATCTGCATTTTACTGTTAGAACTATGGCTAGACACACTACACTCCAAATTGAACAAGAACTATTTGTGAAGCTTAATCATCTGATGATATGAATGGAAATGATGTATACTCATGACCATTATTCCTTTAAGGAAAATCATAATGAATATAGAGAAATTGGCACGTATTGATCTGAATCTGCTGGTTTGTTTTAAAGTTCTGATGGAAGAGCTCAACGTGACCCGAGCCGCGCATCGACTTTGCCTTAGCCAGTCAGCGGTGAGTAAATCACTCGCCAAACTGCGAACTCAGTTTGACGACCCTTTGTTTACTCGTAATTCGCATGGACTGACACCCACTCCTCGTTCTCTATTCCTAAAACCGAAACTCGATCTGTTGATTAACCAGCTGGAAGTACTAACGCAGCCAGAAGAGTTTTCTCCACAAAGCAGTGAGTACCGCTTTCAAATCGCAGCGGTGGAAAGCGTCTATCCTTTAATATTGCCTCATTTTTTACCCGCAATCTTTCAGCAGGCACCCGGCGTGACCATCAGCACCCATCCGTGGTCGGACAACACGTTTAAAATGCTACAACGCGGCGAGTTGGATTTGGGTTTAACTGGGAAAGACATCGACATTAACGATGCCAAACTCACCCTACTGCCACCGGATGATATTTGTGAGCAGGAAATCTATCGCGATCATCAAATGTGCATTATCCGTAAGAACCATCCCGCACTAAACAAAAATTGGAACCTTGAGTCTTACCTATCTCTTCGCCATGTTCAGGTGCGTTGCGACGGTAATGATCGCTGGCTATTAGATTATCGCCTCGCCGATATTGGCGCAGAACGGGACATCGCGGTCACAGTTCCAGATTTCAATAGTGCCGCAAGTTTGTGTTCTTATACCGATTTTATCTTCACAGCACCAAGTCACTTTGTTCAGTTGGCAGCTAAGCAACTCGACTTAGCCGTTCTGCCATTGCCACTCGAATTTCCACCAATGGCATATACTTTGTTCTGGCATAGAGACAGAGAAAACGACCCGGCACTGAACTGGTTACGCACGATGATCACGCAAAAAACCGATCACCTTAGATAAAAACTCGGACTCAATTTGCGCTTAACGGTTAAAATGAGTAGCTTAACAGTCGATAGTCCTTTTTGGCTCATCTAGGCCTGTTGTACCCAGGATTAAACTTGAGAATGTTTAATTCGATACTGCACTAAGCAGAAGGAAGCAGCTCCCAAATTGAGCATGAAGGAGCCGTAATTGAAGGAATAACACAGATGCATAACGATACTCAAAGCCGCGTGAACGCGATTCGCGAATGGCTTGCTCAACACAATATTGATGCCCTACTCATCCCACACGAAGACGAGTATTTGGGTGAATACGTTCCGGCTCATAACGAACGCCTACATTGGCTAACCGGATTTACTGGTTCAGCCGGAGCAGCTGTCATTACGAAAGATAAAGCAGCTATGTTTGTTGATGGCCGCTATACCGTTCAAGTCACCAAACAAGTGCCTGCAGAACTATTTGAATACCGCCACCTGATTGAAGAGCCTGCGCTTGATTGGATCAAAGACAATCTTGCAGCGGGTGCATCAGTAGCGATTGACCCACGTATGCATAGCTCTGCATGGCTAGATACGGCGCAGGCGAAACTGGCTGGTAAGTTTGAGCTTAATATGCTGACCAGTAACCCGATTGATGAATTGTGGCATGATCGTCCAGCTCCAGTGGTGTCTGATGTTCGCCTGATGCCAACGGAAGCGGTTGGTCAATCTAGCGAAAGTAAACGTCAGGAGATCGCTCAGCTAATTAAAAATGCTGGAGCTGATAGTGCGGTTATCACCGCGCTTGATTCTATTTGCTGGCTATTGAACGTTCGTGGCTTGGATGTATCTCGCCTACCCGTACTTCTGTCCCATGCAATCCTTCATGCGGATTCCACCGTGGAGTACTTCCTTGACCCAGCTCGACTGCCAGGTGAATTTAAAGCACATGTAGGAACTGGTGTCACCGTGCATCATCCTGAAGCACTTCAGTCTCGTCTTGAAGCGATGACGGGCAAAAAGGTATTAGTCGATCCAGCAATCAGCAATGCATGGTTTAAGCTGGTTCTACAGAATTCTGGCGCATCGGTTATCGCGGCGGCAGATCCATGTCTGATGCCGAAAGCAGCAAAGAATGCGGTTGAAATTGCGGGTATGAAAGCGTGTCACGTACGCGACGGCGTTGCGATGAGTAAGTTCCTATGTTGGTTAGATGCAGAAGTAGCTGCCGGTAATCTTCATGATGAAGCTACACTCGCCGACACATTAGAAGCATTCCGTAAAGAAGACCCAACATTGATGGACCTAAGCTTCGATACGATCTCAGCAGCCGGTGGTAACGCCGCAATGTGTCACTACAACCACGAGAACCAACCAGTTCCAGGTAAGCTAGAAATGAATACGCTTTATCTGGTTGACTCTGGTGGTCAGTACTTAGATGGCACAACCGACATCACGCGTACCATTGCGATTGGCCAACCATCAGCGGAAATGATCAAGCAGTTCACTCTGGCGTTAAAAGGACATATTGGTGTTGCTCGTGCGCGTTTCCCGAAAGGTACTTGTGGCTACCAGATCGATACATTGGCTCGCCAACACCTATGGGCAGAAGGTTACGATTACGACCATGGTACTGGCCATGGTGTCGGTCACTTCCTGAGTGTACATGAAGGTCCTGCAAGCATTTCTAAAAGACAAATCAATGTACCGCTAACAGAAGGTATGGTGCTATCCAATGAGCCTGGTTATTACCGTGCTGACGCATTCGGTATCCGTATCGAAAACTTAGAGCTCGTAGTGGAAACACAAACTAACGGTGACTTCCCTGTTCTGTCATTTGAGTCATTGACTCGTTGCCCAATCGACAAACGTAACATCAACGTTGATATGCTGACTCGTCCAGAGCTGGCCTGGTTAAATGATTACCACCAAAAAGTCTGGGAGCAAATCAGCTCTCTTGTCGAAGGTGAGGTAAAAGAGTGGCTACGCGAAGCCACTCTGCCTTTGGAACATTCGTAATAAGTACGCTCAAACTTATCTATGATGCAAAATCAAAAGGCTCTCCAAATGGAGAGCCTTTTTTAAAGGTCGTCAGATAAAGTTCAATGCTTCGTTTAATTATCATCTAGCCACTCACGATGTTTCACGTGAAACACTCACCATCTGGCACACCTAAATTATCCTGAATAAACAGAGTGCCAGTCTCGCCATACTGGATCGAAACCTTTTGCTCTGATCATATCTTCTACTGAAGCTGCACTTCTTTCATCGCTGATTTCGAACTGTTCGAGTTCTACTTCTTCTGTCGCATAACCACCAGGCTGAGTTTTAGAAGCCGCAGACATACTAGTAATCCCAAGAGGCAAAACATTATCACGAAACTTTGGTGATTCACGTGTCGACAACGAAAGCTCTACTTCGGGGTTAAACAGTCGGTATGCACAAATCAGTTGGACGAGCTGTTTATCTGTCATCACTGATTTTGGTTGCAAGCCACTGGTCGGCGCATTGCCTGCACACGGACGGAGTCGAGGGAACGAAATCGAGTAACGTGATTGCCAATAAGTACGCTCAAGGTAATCAAGATGAGCTGCAGCAAAAAAGCAATCCGTTCGCCACTCTTCTAACCCGATAAGCGAGCCAATACCTATTTTGTCGATTCCAGCCCTGGCTAACCGATCTGGTGTCTCTAGACGGTATCGGAAGTCCATTTTGTTTCCGCGCAGGTGATGCTCCGCGTAGGTCGATGGATGATAGGTTTCTTGATAAACCATCACGGCATCCAAACCCAGCGATTTCAGCTCGGCATATTCATCCTGATCCAGCGGCTGTACTTCCATCGCCAAATAGTTAAAGCGCTGTTTTATCATCGGCACCATTTCGCGAAAGTACTTCATTCCTACTTTGGTTTCATGCTCGCCGGTTACCAGCAAGACATTGTCGAATTTCATTCGCTTGATGGCTTCAATTTCCGCCGCCACTTCTTCTTTGTTTAGCGTTCTGCGCTTAATGCGATTTTCCATAGAAAAACCACAATAAGTGCAAGCATTGGCACAAAGGTTAGAAAGGTACAATGGAATATAAAGCGACATGGTATTGCCGAAGCGCTTACGTGTCAGAGAATAAGAAAGCTTCGCCATCTGCTCAAGATACGGTTCTGCAGCGGGAGAAATGAGCGCTTTGAAATCTTCCAAATCTCGCTTGGGTTTTGCCAGCGCCCTTTCCACATCCTTGGCCGTTTTGGCGTATATCGACATGGAAATATCATCCCAGTTGAACTGCTTAAAGTGGTCATAAAAGCTCATGTTAAGACCTCTCTTTTACAGATCATCAAGAAAAGCCGTTAGCGGGCTTGAAGCAACTGCATGAGAAACCTGCCCTGCAAGACCTGCTTCATAAGCCATCCGACCCGACTCTACTGCCATCTTAAATGCTTTTGCCATAGCAACTGGATCGCTTGCTGCGGCGATCGCTGTATTGACGAGTACTGCATCCGCACCCATTTCCATCGCACGTGCAGCATGTGAAGGTGCACCAATTCCAGCATCAACCACGACAGGCACATTTGCCTGATCGATAATGATTTCTAGAAAGTCATGAGAAACAATACCCTTGTTCGAACCGATCGGTGCACCTAACGGCATAACCGCTGCACAGCCAACTTCTTCTAGTCGTTTACACAACACAGGGTCGGCATGGCAATATGGCAAAACAATAAAGCCTTCTCGAACCAGCTGTTCTGCAGCAGCTAAAGTTTCAATCGGATCAGGCATTAAATATTTCGGGTCAGGGTGAATCTCGAGTTTGACCCAATTGGTTCCTAACGCTTCACGCGCGAGCTGAGCGGCAAAAACTGCATCTTTAGCATTTTTGGCACCCGAAGTGTTCGGTAACAAATTCACGCCAGCATGAATTAAAGGCTGCAAAATATCATCTTGCTGGTCATTTACGTCTACACGCTTAAGTGCCATCGTTGCAAGTTGAGAGCCTGAAACCTGAATTGCTTCAGCCATAAGAGCGCTATTGGAAAACTTGCCCGTTCCCGTGAACAAGCGAGATTGAAATTCTTTATCACCAATTTTCAGCATCGACATTATCCCCCTGCGATGGCTTGAAACAGAGAGATACTATCTCCCTCTGACAGTACCGTGCTTGCCCATTCGCTACGCGGTACAACTTGATTATTTATGGCAAAAACACAGCCTACGTCTGGTAGAGAAAACTGTGTGATGATTTGCTGTAAGTTAGCGTTTAACGCGACCTGCTGAGGTTGGTCATTAATAGTGATGATGACCAACTTATCTTTTCCACTTGTGGCGTCGTTCAATTCAGTTATCGAATGATTTGGTGGTGTCATTTGTGACTCCTCTCCTAACTCAGTGCTGTGGCTCGTTCGCGTTTCTACAAACCTGGCATTCTTGGTCTTTGTTGATCACCATGGTTTGCCAAGTCATACGTGCACCATCAAACAGGTGCAAGTGACCACTAGCCACATGAAACTTACCTGTCGCCAGCTTTTGAATAGCGGCTAAGGCCTGGTAGTTTCCTAATGTTCCAACCACAGGGCCGACAACCCCCATTTCGCTGCACTTCATGCCTTGCTTCAGCTCATCAAATGGATACAGGCAACGGTAACACCCTGAACTCTTTTGTTCTTCTGAGTAATCAAATACAGCAAACTGTCCCTGCCAACCAATGGCAGCCGCAGATATCAAAGGCGTATTTTGCTGAAAACAGACTTGATTAATCAGCTGCCGAGTTGGCATGTTGTCACTACAGTCGAGTACAACATCGGCAAGCATCACTTCCAATTGCAGCTGAGACTTATCAAGACGTTTCGGAATAGTTCTAACTTGAACCAGTGAATTGAGGGCACCTAACTGTTGAGCAGTAGCTTCAGTTTTCATCCGGTTGATATCACGCTCTCGATAAACAACCTGTCGCTGTAAGTTGCTACTATCGACATGGTCATCATCAACAACAACCAACTTACCCACTCCAGCGGCTGACAAATACAAACCCGCTGCGCTTCCTAGTCCGCCACAGCCAATGATCAAAACATGTGATTTGGTTAGTTGAGCTTGTCCCAGTTCCCCGATTTCAGGTAGCGCAATTTGACGCTGATAGCGAATGAACTCTTTATCAGTAAGCACTTTCATTCTCCACTACCTGCAATGGCTGAGCGCTACCCATCAATTGATTGAAAAACTCAATCACCGATTTTGGCGACTCAGACAACGTTATGGCTCTAACCACAGCTAAACTGGATACACCACATCGCCAAACAAGCTCTGCATTTGATTGATCAATACCGCCAATAGCGACAGTTGGATAGCCAACTTGCTTTCCATATGGAATGCTGTCTATCAGCTTTTGATACAAAGCTAAACGAATCAAACCTTGTGGCTTTGATGGCATTTGCTTAGTCGTGGTCGGAAAGATATGACCTAGCGCGATATAGCTTGGATTGATTTGGACAATTCGCAGCAGCTCATAGTAACCATGCGTTGACAGCCCTAAATGAATCCCCGCTTCACTCAACTGAATCAAGTTAGATTCTTCGATATCTTCCTGACCAAGGTGCACACCAAACGCGCCGTGCTGAATAGCAAGCTGCCAATAGTCATTAATAAAGACCTGCGCATCATATTGACGTCCTAGTTCAATAGCGCGAATAATCTGTTCTTCGAGATCAGACTGGTCAGGATTTTTGATACGCAGCTGGATGGTCTTAATACCCAACGGCAGAAGCCGCTCTATCCAACTGACGTCATCAACAACGGGATAAAGCCCTAAGCTCTCTTTATCAAGGCAGGGAAAACTGACCGCCTCGCTTTGCGATGACCAACCAACTTGAATACCCAAGCGAGCGTCTTCTAGAATCGGAGTCGGAAAATCAGTAAAGTGAGATGCCCACTCGTGAAGCGTGCATGTTTCACCGTTAAACAGTGTTTCACGTGAAACATTCGTCATTGCACGAGCTAATGTCAAAGCGTCTTCAATTGGAAATTCGAGAGCCAACAGCGTCACTGTCCAAGCTAAGTGATGCTCTGCTTGGAAGGTGTTTGATGCTGACAAGTTCGCTGACAACGCTCTTACTTCATCAGTAATTGGATGACGCCAGATATCTAACAGAGCGGTGTTGCCATCGCTGTTTGGCGTTGGAGAAGTATCCGCAATACCAATAAAAATAGCCGAGGAACTTTGCTGACTCGTTTCCTTCAAAGGTAAATTCGATTGGTAATAAAGCGTAAAATCACCAGTTAAAGCTTCATCGAATCCATCAACTAGATCCGTGCCCACGCTCAGTGTTTTATTTGGGTCGAGAACAAGCTGAATTAAATGAGTTGGGCTAATGCCCAACTCAAGTTTTTCAGTACTAAAACCCTGTTCTTTCGCCAATAATAAACTTTGCTGAACGAAACCCGTTAGCTCTATTAATGGTGACGGAATAAGGATTTTAGTCATTACTCATCCACCTCAGCGTGTACAGCTGGGTGATAAAGTTCTGACCCTGTGGCGCGAAACTCTTCTGACTTTTGACGCATGCCTTCTAACGGATCATCCAGCATTTTGATAGAAATCGCCTGATCAGCAGCAACTTGCTCGGTGTCTTTCGCGTACTCTCTTACTTCCTGAGAAATCTTCATCGAGCAGAATTTAGGACCACACATTGAACAGAAGTGAGCCACTTTCCCAGACTCTTGAGGCAGTGTTTCGTCATGGAAAGAACGCGCGGTATCAGGGTCCAATGACAAGTTAAATTGGTCTTCCCAACGGAATTCAAAACGTGCTTTAGATAGCGCATTATCACGGACCTGCGCACCTGGATGCCCTTTTGCCAAGTCAGCAGCATGTGCAGCCAGCTTGTAGGTGATCATGCCAGTCTTCACATCTTCCTTGTTTGGCAGACCTAAGTGTTCCTTAGGTGTGACATAACACAACATTGCACAGCCATACCAACCAATCATCGCCGCACCAATACCGGAAGTAATGTGGTCGTAGCCCGGTGCAATATCAGTAGTTAGCGGGCCTAAGGTGTAGAACGGTGCTTCATGACAATGTTCCAGTTGCTGATCCATGTTCTCTTTGATCATGTGCATTGGGATATGTCCTGGGCCTTCGATGATCACCTGTACATCATATTCCCAGGCAATCTTGGTCAGCTCGCCAAGAGTTCTTAATTCAGCAAACTGTGCTTCGTCATTAGCGTCTGCGACTGAACCAGGACGTAGGCCATCACCCAACGAAAGTGCAACGTCATACTTAGCACAGATTTCACAGATTTCGCGGAAGTGAGTGTAAAGGAAGCTCTCCTGATGATGTGCTAAACACCATTTAGCAATGATGGAGCCACCACGAGAAACGATGCCAGTAACACGTTTTGCCGTCATCGGAACATAACGGAGTAACAAACCTGCGTGAATAGTAAAGTAATCCACGCCTTGCTCTGCCTGCTCGATTAAGGTGTCACGCATCACTTCCCAGTTTAGGTTTTCCGCAATACCATTTACTTTTTCTAGCGCCTGATACATTGGAACAGTACCAATTGGCACCGGGCTATTACGTAAAATCCATTCACGGGTTTCGTGGATGTTGCGCCCGGTAGAGAGATCCATAACGGTATCCCCACCCCAACGCGTGGCCCATACGAGTTTTTCTACTTCTTCTTCGATTGAAGATGTCACCGACGAGTTACCAATGTTCGCGTTCACTTTGACTAAGAAGTTACGCCCGATAATCATTGGTTCTGATTCTGGGTGGTTGATATTTGATGGAATGATGGCACGACCTTCTGCCACTTCTTTGCGGACAAACTCAGCAGTAATGTCTTTTGGTAGATTGGCTCCAAAGTTTTGACCTGGGTGCTGCTGGTTTAGCACTTCATCACGATACTTAGCGCGCCCCATGTTTTCACGTAGAGCGATGAACTCCATTTCAGGCGTAATAATCCCTTTACGTGCGTAGTGAAGCTGAGTAACACAGTGCCCTTCTTTAGCACGTCGAATATGAGGCAGATTGCCGTAACGCAGCTCGTCCAACGTTTCATCTTCCAAACGCTCTTTTGCGTAAACAGAGCTGACATCTTGAAGAACTTCAGTGTCGTTTCGTTCTTCAATCCAGCCCTCTCTAAGCTTCGGTAAGCCATTGTAAAGGTCGATAGAGTGATTTGGGTCAGTGTATACACCAGAGGTGTCATAAACACGTACTGATTCGTTTGGCTCGAAAACAGGAGCCTCTTTGGTACCACCGATAAGGCTGTCAGCTAAAGAGATCTCACGCATCGGGACGCGGATATCCGGGCGTGAACCTTCTACATAGACTTTGTTTGAATTTGGGTACGGCTGTACCGAGAGAGTTTCAATAAACTGTTTTGCTTCCAGTCTCGCTTGCTTGCGATTCGACATAGCATTTTTCCTTGCTTGTTATTTTTAATAAAAAGTATTGGGATAAAAATGCTTGGCGGATAGATGCGACAAGAGGGGTCGAATAAAGAACTGACAGAGCTCTAAAACAACATTCGACGTTTTGATAGGTTAGCCAGATTAGATCTGGTGTAGGTATCTTCTCCTGTTCCCTTCGCTGGTACTAACCAGATCAGGTTCAACGGATCCCGAATTAACGGTCTCAGCCTTATGGCACTCCGACAAGTAAATCGATTATAGAGAAAGGAAATTAGTTAACCAAGTATAAAAGTCGTATTTTTAATCAATTTTATGCATCTCAAGTACCAAAAGGTGACATATGACTAGATTTAAATAGAGACAGGTTTGAATTAACTACAAGGCAGGAAAAGACCCAGGAGAGCAGAAACTCGCCTGGGATGATTTGAAAATTACTTAGGTATAATCAACCAATGGTACGCGAACCATGCTGCAGAAATGCTTAACAGCACATTTAGTAGCACGTTGAATCCCATTTTTAAAAATGCGCCTTGTTGCATCAGTAACACATTATCCATGGAGAAAGTAGAAAACGTAGTTAATGCGCCAAGAAAACCTAACCCAATAATTTGGCGCCATGGGTATGGAGCTAACCACTCATTTTCTACCGCGGCAATAAGCAGGCCCATAATAAATGAACCGGCGATGTTAACGGTTAGCGTACCGTATGGGAAAGAGCGACCAAAAAGTGTTACACAATATTCAGATACTAGATAACGTGAACAAGCCCCTATCGCTCCACCGATTGCGATAAGCCCTAAAATTGCGAATTGTCCCATGACCCCTCCAAATATAATTTCAACTATTGTACTTATTTATTGGGCACAATTGAGCCTAAACGAGTGAAAATAATGTTCTCAAAATACATAACTTAGGCTTCAACAATATGCATTTATAAAAAAGTTACAGGAGTCACTTTATGCAACTTCAATAAAACCCATCAATCCGGTTTTCATGTGTTCTATCACATGACAGTGATACATCCACTGACCAGGGTTATCTGCGACAAAAGCAGCTTTTGCTGATCCATTTTTACCTAATAAAACCGTGTCGGTATGAAATGGTTTTTCGACGGGCTTTCCATCAAGTTCCAATACGGTAAACGTATGACCGTGCAAGTGAATCGGATGATGGTATTGAGTGACATTACGTAAATTAAAAATGTAAGTTTTACCCAACTCCAATTTTGCGAGGGGCTCTGGAATACTTTCAGCACTCATGCCCTCCCAAGCCCTTTTATTCGTTAACCAAAATTTAGGTAACGCTTGTCCCGAGCTATCTGCAGGTGTGACTGCACCTTCCCACTCAAACACGAAGTCAATCAATTCAGCATTATCTAAATCAACAGCGGGAACAGGATTTAATGGTAAAGCGGGAATACTTTGGTTTTCAGCCAAGCTAGATTCCTGGCATTTAAAATCACATAGTGGGAATGGAAACTTTCCTTTCATCTGACGAACACTTACAAGGTTACCCGCAGGAGGAGCAATGAAGGCGACATCAAGCCGCATACCCGGGCCAATCTTATGCTGAGTTAGCTTATAAGGCGTTTTAATCGGATTTCCGTCAATAGCAACGACCCAGGCATCAACCCCTTCGACAGCGATTGGATAAGTAATGGTGTTATCTACATTAGCTATGCGCAACCGTACTGTTGCGTTTTCCTTAAGGCTATAAGTTGGATTATGTTGGCCGTTCACTGTCCCCCACTCACCTGGAGTACCCATACGCGCACTATAGCGAGGGATCATCAAATCTTTCCACTGACCACTTTTACTCAGGTGCCAGTGTTTAAGTGCCAGCTCGTGCTCTTCATCAAACTCAACGGGTTGTGCTTCTTCCACCACAATCAGGCCAACAAGCCCCATCCCTAACTGCTTTACGCTATTCATATGTGGGTGATACCAAAAAGTACCAGCATCGGGCGGAGTAAATTCATAGATGAAAGTTTCACCGGGCATGATTGGTTTCTGACTTAGAAAAGGTACGCCATCCATACCTATTGGGATACGCAGACCATGCCAATGAATCGTTGTTGGTTCATCAAGCTTGTTGGTAAACCGGATAGTAACCTTCTCGCCTTGGCGACAACGTATTGTTGGAGCAGGGATAGAGCCATTAAAACCGAGTACTGGTGTCTGATGTCCTGGAACCAATTCAGCATTTGCTGGTTCAGCAGTAAGCTCATAAGCATAACCTTGGCTGCTGACCGACTTCTTAAGAGAACATGCAGGCAAAAGAGCTGACATACCCAAAATAGAGCTCATTGAAAGAAAGCGACGGCGAGTTAGTTCCATTTCCACTCCAACTAAACAGTATAGTGAAGGAGTAATAAAACGTATTCTCACCATAATGTAAATATAAGAGGTCAGATAAAAGCAACGTTAAAGCGTTTTATCGTTAATTTACTTTATAACAGTACTATTTCTGCTATTGCGCTCTGCTATATACAAAGCAGAACCATACCAGCCATAAGTATTGAATTATACTTTCGGGTTAAAATCGCCAAGTACAAACGTAAAAAAGCCCCAGTCTTTCGACTGAGGCTTTAAACATGGCAGGGGTGGAGAGATTCGAACTCCCAACACGCGGATTTGGAATCCGCTGCTCTGCCAATTGGAGCTACACCCCTAGAAATAGGTAATCAAATTGTCGATGGTTTAGGAGATTAAAACTCCCAACACGCGCCATCTCGCAAACTTTCGGGAATCCGAGGCTCTGCTAATTGGATCTGACCCCTAAAAATTTTGTATCTTTTAAATTCGACAAAACCTCGCATAAGCGAGGCTTCTGAATAAGTGGCGGAGTGGACGGGACTCGAACCCGCGACCCCCGGCGTGACAGGCC
>ERZ1673961.385-NODE-385-length-18982-cov-150.619221_pt1 | contig 18982 bp, 15 predicted proteins | sample MGYA00580189_ERZ1673961 | MGnify/ENA primary metagenome ERZ1673961 (study PRJEB41334, sample SAMN05608105) | rock metagenome | biome: terrestrial subsurface; feature: shale formation; material: shale | place: USA: Pennsylvania ... | reverse complement strand
TCTCTTTGCCATCGACAAAGCTTTTGCTGGCGTGTTTGAGTGTGACAAGTGGGCTTTCCATTTCCTCTCCCTACAATCAAAAGGTGTCGTTTCTTTTGGCAATGGCTATTGCAGTTCGTTCTTTAGAAACTTTAGACAACAATCAGATAAAAACAGCGATTTACATCGATTTCTTAATAACTTGTACTGAAAAGAAGAGGGAATAGATTAAATGAGGAAGGGATATGACAGGCATTAAAAAAGCCCGAGTCAAACTCGAGCTTTCAAAGAAATTCAGCGTGGTCAGCTTACACGTAGTACGCTTCAACTTCGCCTTTAAGTTTGATTAGCATTGGGTTACCGAAACGGTCTTTTGCTTTAGGAGAAGCAATTTTTACCCAACCTTCGCTCACGCAGTATTCTTCTACGTCTGTGCGCTCTTTGCCGTTAAAACGGATACCGATTTGGTGATCGAAACATTCTTTGATGAAGAATGGGCTACGTGGGTTACCCGCTAGGCGATCTGGTAGAGCTGGTTTAGCTGTATCTGTCATGTTTGTGACCTAAATTCCGTAAAAAGTGCGCCATTGTAGTCAGTGCACAGTGAGTGTTCAAGATATGTTGAGAGACTTAATACTAAAGCCTTTTGAAATAATGCAAAGTTTCCCGCTTTCAAAGTGTGGAATAAAAACACGGTCTCGTTGCTCAAAGGTGTTTTGCTCTCGAAACTTCTCCTGCCACCCCTTATTTGGTTTTGAATCATGACTATACTCATTACTGGCAGTTCTAACCTTATTCATACAACTTAATGTCTCAGAGCATGCCACTAGTCGAGAAACGATTAACAAGGAAGGGTGAATGGAGACTGTTGAACAGGTTAATAAACGTCATTTATCGGATAGAGATACTACCTCTAGCACTTCTATTTTTCTTTGTATTCTAATCGTAGTGGCTGTAATCGCTCGGTTTTTTGTTGCGTTTAATTACGAAGTAAATTGGGACGAGTTTTATTACCTATCTTTTGTGCATCGGTTTATTAACGGCGAGGTGATTAATAGTTTCCAAACCTTTCACATTCACTTCTTTACTTGGCTGAGTGGTGTATCAGATAACGATGTTGACCAGATCATTGTGGCGAGAGTCGTTATGGTCTTCTTTCAATTACTCACGGGATTTTATCTATACAAGTTATGTCGATTGTACTGCAGCAAATCGGCGGCACTTTTTGCGGTGCTTGCCTATTTTTCTTTTGTTTATAATGTTCGTATGGGGGCCAGTTTTCGTACTGATCCTATCGCGACATGTATGATCATGGCGGCGCTGTATTATGTGTTTAGTACAACATTTTCTTGGCGTGTATCCATTCTTGCTGGTGTCCTTACGGCTGTCGCCTTGCTCGTCACTTTAAAGACCGCTCTGTATATCCCGACTTTTATAGGCATAGTTTTAACCTCGCTTTATTGGTCGCGAAATCGTAAGCGTTATTTTAGGCAAGTTCTCATGTATGGAGTCGCAATACTGGTTGCCTTTGCGATGCTATACAGTTGGCATTACTTCTCTATACATGGAGCGAGTTCGGTTGGTGATGCAGGAACGATGTTCGGTGCTGCGGATAAGACACTAAACCAGCGCGAGCTTTTTCCTCGATTGTTTTACTTTGTTCATTCAGTTTCGACGAACTCATGGTATTGGTTAGCTCTTTTCATTGGTATTGGTACTGCTGTTTATGCGTGTTTTTCGCAAAAGCTATTAAGCCGTGAGTCATCGATTAAGTTTTTGTGCCTAAGTTTATTACTCTTCACTTTGCTCTTTTATCGCAACGCTTTCCCATACTATTACGCTTTTATGCTTGCTCCAGTGAGTGCTTTGTTTGCTGTGGCTTGGGTTGGTATCCAGAATTTCACTAACGCAAGAGTTGCACAATTTTTTAATTTTATTGTTCCCTGCTTGTTTGCGGTATCCATTGTGGTGAATGGTTTTGTTTTACCGATAAAAAGCAACTTGGCCTACCAGCGTCAGTTTCTTGATGAAGTACATAAAATCTTTCCTCAGCCTGTTGCTTATATTGATCGATGCTCCATGGTTCCGACTTTTTCAAAACAAGGTTTTTTCATGAGTACGTGGGGTTACGAAGATTATATTGCGAGAAACATCCCCGTTATTCGCAATGCTATAGAGCAAGACAATCCGGCTTTTGTACTGGTTAATTCGCACTATTTAGATGTGTTTGGCCCTGACAAAACCGATAAAGGGCTATTAAGGCAAGATATTCAAGCGTTAAGGCAGAACTACATTCATCATTGGTCGCATCTGTATGTTGCAGGAAAGACGTTTGAACTGACGCCCAACTCTCTTAGTCGGGAAGTTAAGGTCAACATCGAGGGCGTATATACGCTTGAAGCTAGCAATAGTCTTCTGATTAATGGCAAGGTTTGGTTGGCAGGTCAAGCTCGGTACTTGGCGCGGGGTGTCTATGAATTAGCGTCGAAAGAGCCAGGTAAAGTCGTTCTGCGTTGGGGAGATAACCTGTACCGACCTCGCAACCTTGAAGAGAAGCAGAGGTTATTTACCGGCTTCTAATACGCACAGTAATGTTGATTCAGAACATGAGGAGCAAGCATGAAGTTAATTGTTCAAATTCCGTGCTTTAACGAAGCGGACAATATTGCTGATGTTATTCGCTCAATACCAAAGCGCGTTGATGGTATCGCTAAGATAGAGATTCTAATCATCGATGATGGTTCTACGGATGGTACTTCAGAAGTCGCACGCAAGTGTGGTGTTGAGCACATTATTACTAACCAGGGCAATAAGGGGCTTGCTTACTCATTTCGAAGAGGGATTGAGGAGTGCCTTCGTCTTCATGCTGATATCATTGTGAACACCGATGGCGATAATCAATATAATGGGGCCGATATTCCGCACTTGGTTAAGCCTATTATCGAGCACAAAGCAGAAATTGTTGTTGGTGACCGAGGAGGGTATAGCAATACACATTTCTCTGTATTTAAACGATGTTTACAAGTGTCGGGGAGCTTTATTATTGCCAAAGCGACGGGATTGGATGTTAAAGATGCTGTGAGTGGTTTTCGCGCAATATCGAGAAGTGCGGCACAACAACTTAATATCGTATCGGATTTTAGCTACACAATAGAAATGTTGATTCAAGCAAGTGCAAAAAGGATTGGTGTGGTTTCGGTGCCAATCCGAACTAATGAAAAAACGCGAGAGTCCCGTCTGTTTAAGAGCATTCCGCAGTTTCTAAAAATGTCGCTCTCTACTTTGGTCAGGGTTTATACCATGTACCGACCTCTGCAAGTGTTTTTGTTTATTGGCTCTGTGGCGATGATTTGCGGTGTGATTCCCATTATGCGATTCCTGTATTTCTTTTTAAATGGAGCGGGAGATGGCCATATTCAGTCATTGGTCTTGGGATCAACGCTACTTATCTTGGGTTTCATCACTTTATTGATGGGGTTGGTGGCCGATCTAATAGGGTTCAATCGAAAGCTGACCGAAAAAGTATTGCATCGAATTGAGGTGCTGGAAGAAAAGCTGGAACATCAGAAAAAGTCGCCCACTTATCAGCTTGAAACCAAGCGAAAACGATCTGGAGAGTAATAGCGAGTTACCTCGATACTTTAAAGAAGTGAGTTATTTGATACGGCTTGCTTAGGCCTAAATAGACTCGAGATAGCGAAGAACAACATATCTCCTAGAACCGTGACGATTCTGGAAATAAGGACGGCAACTAAGAGTGTATCTTCAATACTCGGCGAATCTAGGAGTGTGATTAAAACAGCCTCTCGGACACCCAACCCCGCAGGAGAGCCTGGGGTGGCAAACCCTATTAACCATGCGATGATGAAGTAACAAGATGTTTGTAAAAATGTCTCTAAAGTTGGAGTTAGATTGTCGTTTAGCGTAAAAAATATGAGTGAGAAAATGCCGCCCGATACCAAAAAAAAGCAGAGATAAAGCCCACAAGCTTTTAGGTAATTGCGACTGGCTATCAAGCTTAATATTGATCCGGTGATCACGATAAGTCCAGCGAATAAAGTCATCTCGTACCCCATTAAATTAGGGAAGTACTCATTCAGCAGAAAGACGCCAAACGAACCAGCCGCAATACCCATCAACCCTATTTCCCATAAGGTCGATTTCAGTAATACATTATTCTTAATTCCGTGTTGTACGCCAATTACTTGTCGGCTAGCGAATTGGAAAATGTTTCCAGGTAGATACTTAGCAATTTGAGATCCGCCAAACACCCAAATGGCAGTTGATGCAGACAAAGTATATTCACTGTTCGCGACTAAAAGTCGCCACGCCATAGAAAGAACATAATTGCCAAAGGCGTAGAGGCCTATGCAAAAAATAAATACCAGATAGGAGTAAGAGGGAATATCCTGAATATTCAGTTGCTGCGAGTATGTAGAGAGCTTGATTAATACAAAGGCGATGGAAAAAATAGTAATGATTCGCCCAACCCAACTTAATATGAATTTACTCTTATTATGTTTCATGATTCACACGCTGGCATAAAACCATGGTCCAAGGAATGGGAGAGCGTACTTCGAGAATCTCAAAGTGTTGATTGAGCAAAGTCAGAAAGGCATTCTTGGACCAGTGTTGGATATGTCCGGGAGTATTGCCCCAACTGTTTAAATATTTACCTCTTGCCATGTTTAACGCACACCACAACGGCTCTCTTGGCACACTAAAAATGTAATAGTCAGTATCGAGATCTTGCAATGTTGCTAGTGCTTGCTCGGGATGCTCTAGGTGTTCCAAGACCTCACAACAAACAACAAGGTCAGCAGAATCAGTCTTTCTAGCAACGTCATACACACTTTTTTGTTCAAACAAAATGTCTTCCAAGTTGTGTGCTTGGGCATTGTCTCTTGCTAGTTGAATCACTTGTTGGGAGAAGTCACTCCCTTTCACACGGATCCCTTGTTGATGCCATTTAAGTGCCCAGACTCCTTCTCCGCAGCCGATTTCGTGTATCGACTTTGGTGTGACCATATCAACCAGTTGCGATAAATGATGATCGAAATTGCTCATCATTTTTCTGGCGATGGGGTTCTGAGTATTGTATTTGTCGTAATAGTTTCCGACAGGGATCCCCTGCTCTTCGATACCTTTAGATATTTTCATGGCGTACTCAAATAAATTATCTCAAATGGCCAGGAAGTTCTTCTATTGATGAACTATGTTCTTCAGCCAACCATCTGACTTACAAAGCGTTACGCTTCCCTCTAGTAGAGTGTAGGATAATTTATTGTTTTGTTTGCCTCGTTAGAAAAATTCTACAACCCCTTTAAATACTGCGCGTTGGCTGTTGGTTGAATCATGGCATTCAGCGTTTGGACGGTTTGTTCGCTGTGTTCTTCAAGTAGAGCTAAGAACGCGTCAATCAACTCAGGTTTGCTTGCTGAGACTTTCGTTTCGGTCTGGATATCACGCAGATCGATCAACACATCGGTAAACAATTGCGGCAGATCGTGCAGCACTTGCAGGTTTAAGACGTTGTGCTCGCTGTAGATTGAATTGTGGCTGCCTTTCTGTTTTTGCACCACGTAAGGATTGTCTTTTAAGTTGATGATAGACGTGCGTTTATCACAGCGTTTCAAACAACCTTTGTTGACCTTCACCTTACGGCATCCTTCGGTTTGTTGGAACAAACATTGGCGGCTCGTGAGTAGGGTATTTGGATGATAAATGCTGTAGAAGCTGCGCATGTTTTTCGGACGCTTGATATGGCGCATCTGCTTCATATTCAGCTCGTTAGAAACAAACGCGCCACTTGCCGCGAACTCGTCTTGAAGGCATTTAAACGCGTATGAGTTCACCGTGTTCATTTGTGGGCCTGCCACCCAGCCTAAGCCGAGCTCTTTTGCGATCATGCCGACGCCTGAGTTGTTGGTGATCAACAATTCAGGTTGGATGGTTTCCAAAAATACGCGCGCGGCGTGGTAGTCTTCGCCAATCAAAATGGCAGGGAACCAAGGTTTGAGCATTGGGTTGGCTTGGAACAATTCAATCATCGCGCTCAGTTCACCAGACAATCCCATTGGCAATTGATAGTAAACATCAATGTCTTGGTATTCGCACAGCATGGCTTCTTGTGCTGACGAGATCAGAACCGATAATTTTGGCGCACCTTGGCGAGGTTCTGGTTGAGGTAACGCTGGCAGAGTTGGCACATCAATCGACCCTTTCAAGCTGCTGCCGGATACTTGTGTCGAAGTGACATCGAACGACTTAGTTTGCTCTGCCACTTTCTCAATGATCGCGGTTTTGTCGTCGTAGAGTTTCTTTTTCACCGCTTGCACATCATCAGCAGACTGGCATTGATAAACCTTCGAAAAATGCTTTACAGCGTGGTCGCGCGGGTTGTCGATGTACATCGCCTTGCCGAAATCACCTTGCAAAAATGCGTTGGAGAAATCGCGGTTGAACACCGTGTATAACTCGGTGGTGTCTTCAGAGAGTTCCAAACCCTCGCACAAGCGATCGATTTGCTGACGCCAATTGTCGACCACGGTATAGACGTAGTGCGATTTCTTGATTCGTCCTTCCACTTTTAATGAATACACGCCAGCATCGGCAAGCGCTTCCAAGTCCCCAAAGGCGGAGTTGTCTTTCATATTGAGTGGGTAGTTGTTGCCCGTTTTGGTCGTTTCGTACTGTTCGCGACAAGGTTGGCTGCAGCGTCCACGGTTACCTGATGCACCATTGCGAGCGGAACTGATGTAGCAAATTCCGGAGAATCCGATGCAGTATGAGCCGTGGACAAACACTTCCATCATTACGTTGTGCTCGCGACCAAATTGCGCCAGATGTTTTATTTCATCGATGTTAAGTTCGCGAGATAAGTTTACTCGGCTTGCGGTGAGCTGGTTGAGAAAGAGGATCTGGCCTTCGTTATGCGTGTTCAGTTGCGTTGAAGCGTGCACATCCAAATCGGGAAAGTGATGTTTGAGAATGTAGGCCAGACCGAGATCTTGCACGATCACGCCATCGATTTTGGTGGTGTTCAGTTGGCTGAGTAAGCGAACAATCGCTGGAATTTCACTTTCTAAAATCAGCACATTCAACGTTAGGAAAATCTTACAGCTGTGCTGATGGGCCAACGTTAACACGCCATTTAAGTTATCTAAGGTGAGGTTGGTCGCTCGGTTACGAGCATTGAAGCGGTCGAGCCCACAGTAAATTGCATCGGCGCCAGCGGCAATGGCGGCTTTGATGGAATCTAAATCACCACCGGGTGCTAATAACTCAAATTGATCGCGTGTCACTACTTTTCTCTTTCTTACTAAAATAGGCTGCAAATGTTACGTATTTCACGCTTTTGATGCTCAGCTAGTTAATGCTTTATTAATCTGAATCAATTAATCCGTGTTACACGGTCGACTCTTGAGTGGGTAGAGTGCAATTCGCGATAGCGGAATCTGACTTCTATAGTTTTCCTACACTTGGTTTTTCTATATTTAGTTTTCGACTCAGAGAGAGGAAGGGACGACAAATGAAAAAAGTAATCATCGGGTTGGTCGTGGCGTTGACGTCATTGAGTGCGTTGGCTGGTGAGGGTGTGGTAACCGTTGCGAGCACGCATTCAGCAAAAGATACGGCGGATAAATTTGTCGCTATCGCGCAAGAAAAAGGGTTGAACGTCTTTGCGCGCATTAACCATCAAGAGAATGCCACGAAAGTCGATATGACGTTGCGACCAACCGAAGTTATCGTGTTTGGAAACCCTAAAGTGGGCACGCCACTGATGATCTGTGCGCAGGAAGTGGCGCTCGATTTACCCCAAAAAGTGTTGGTGTATGAAGATGATGAAGGCAAAACGTGGTTAGTTTATAACGATCCGATGTATTTAAAGCAGCGCCATCATATTGAAGGCTGTGACGAGGTATTGAACAAAATCAGCGGCGTGCTGGGCAATTTAACCAACGCGGCGGCGAAGTAGGGCTGGTTATTGGCTTCGCTTTTTTTACTCCGAAAACGAAAAAGCCAACCTCACAAGGAGGTTGGCAAATCTTACCTAGATTGGGGGAGGTAAGATCAGGAGGTGGCGAGTACGCTGTGCACTTCTGACTTAATTGAGTCAGACTGCGTACCGAAAATCGCTTGTAAACTGTCGCCAATCACTAACACATCTCGCGCGCCGAGCGCTTTTAGCTTAGCAACATCAACGTTGGCAATGTCTTTCACCGAGACACGCAGACGGGTGATACACGCATCGACTGACTTGATATTGGCTTTACCGCCCAATGCAGCCACTACATCCACCGCAATTTCATCAGGTTGTCCGGCGATCTTCACTTCTGCAATGTCGGTTTCACGACCCGGCGTTTTCAGATCCAACTTCACAATTAGGAAGCGGAACAAGCCGTAGTACAGCGTCGCCCAGATTGGACCGATGATGATGAACATCCACGCGTTGCTCGACATTGGGTAGTAAAGGAAGAACTGGATCGCGCCGTGCGCAAAGTCCGTACTGTGTTTGATTTCCAAAAATGCGGTGATCGCAAACGCAATACCAGTTAGGAAAATATGGATTACGTACAGCACTGGCGCGACGAATAGGAAGGTAAATTCGATTGGCTCTGTGATACCGGTTAACCAAGAGGTCAACGCCGCAGACATCATCAAACCGCCGACGATTTTCTTACGCTCTGGAGACGCGCAGTGGTAGATTGCCAATGCCGCTGCCGGTAGTGCCCACATGGAGTACATAAAGCCACCAGACAGATAACCTGCGGTTTTATCGCCCGCGAAGAAGCGAGTGAGCTCACCGGTAAACTCTTTGCCGGTTTCTGGGTCTACATAGCTGCCGACTTCAAAGAAGAACGGCGCATTCCAGATGTGGTGCAAACCAACCGGGAGTAAAGAACGTTCGCCCGCGCCGTAAACCGCCCACGCGAGAACAGGGTTTTGGTACGCTGCCCAATGAGAGAATGCATCAAGAAGTTGTCCGACAGGTGGCCATGCAAACGCGAGAATCGCACCAACGACGATCGCCGATAAACCGGTGACAATGGGCACAAATCGCTTACCCGCGAAGAAGCCCAAATACTCCGGCAGTTTGATATTGTAGAAGCGGTTGTACATGATTGCCGCGACCGCACCGATAAAGATGCCGCCAAACACCCCGGTTTGCAGCGTCTCAACGCCCATGATGGTGGCGTCAGTTTCTAGGCCGCGCAGGCCAGTCACGATACCGAGCGATGCGTTCATAATAATTAGGCCAACTAAGCCTGCGAGCGCAGCGGCACCGTCATTGCCTTTTGATAACCCGAGCGCTACACCGACCGCAAACATCAACTGCATGTTGCCGAACACGCCCTCACCGGCGGCGAGCATCACTTTGTTGACCGCGTCTGGAATAAACGCAAAACCCGCGTTACCAATACCCAGCATCAAGCCGGCTACCGGTAACACCGCCACAGGCAGCATCAACGACCGCCCTATTTTTTGTAGTTGTCCAAATATACTTGCAAACATGGTTTCCTCCTGACGAATGCCAGTGTTGTAGGACCTGATTCCTTCAGGTCATGTTGTTTCACGTAAGGTCAGGATGATCATAGCGAGCAAGGCGGCGCCTAAGGTTACAAAAGGCAATCAGTTTGTAAGTGGCCGCTTACAAATCTCTTACACCGAGAAGTGAAAATTGTAATCGGCTCGATTGTGCATGGGCGTTTAAGAATGCATCATATTGGCCAGCGCCAAACTCAGGGGCAGGCACAGGGACGGACACAGGGAAAGTAGGATGGAAAACAAGCAGATACTGGTCGTCGATGACAACCTCGACCTTCGCGAAGCGTTGTCAGATTACCTTGGCCGCGCAGGGTTTGAAGTGCTTTGCGCAGAAAACGGCGGCGTGATGTGGCAACTGCTCAACGATCACCATCCTGATTTGATCATCCTCGATATTATGATGCCCGGTGAAGACGGCTTTACCCTGTGCCAGAAACTGCGCAAAAACTCCGATATCCCGATCATCATGCTGACCGCCGTCACTGAAGAAGCCGACCGAGTCGCAGGGCTAGAAATGGGCGCTGACGACTACATCACCAAATCATTCAGTCCGCGAGAACTGCTCGCGCGCATCAAAACGATTCTGAGACGCAGCCAATCGACCGCCAATAGCAAACTGACGCGTAAAGTGCGTTTTGACGATTGGTTGTTAGATACCGTAACCCGGCAACTGACCCACGTTGCTAGCCGCGAGGTTAAGCAACTGAGTGGCGCGGATTTGTCGCTGCTCGGTTTGTTCGTCAACCACGCGCAATCAATATTGTCTCGCGATGACATTGCGCGCGAGATCTGGGGACGCGATGCCGACCCGTTTGAACGCGGCATCGACGTGCAGATCAGCCGCTTGCGTCATCACCTTGAAGATAAAGACCGCTCGCTGATCCTAACGGTGCGCAACAAAGGCTACATGCTGACCACGGACGTGCATTATGAGAATTAAACGCTGGACGGGATCACTGGTCGTTCGTACCAGTGTGTTCCTGTTGCTGGTGATCATTCTGGCGCAGGTATTATCCGGGATTATCTGGTATCAACACGCCAGCGAACGCGATAAAGAAGGCCTGACCACCACGGTCAAAAGCTTAGCACTGAGCGCTTCTTCCACCATCGCTTTCTTTCAAACCCTCCCTTCTGAATATCGCCACTTGGTGCTCAATCAACTACGCAATATGGGCGGCACGCGCTTTTTCGTCTCACTCAACAACCACCAGATTGACGTCGACCCACTGCCAGAGAGCGAACGCAAAACGTTGGTCATCAACCAAGTGCGCGAGGTTTTAGAAAGCGAGCTGAGCGGCATTCCTAATATCGAGGTGGAGTTCACCCAGCGCGACAAACTCAAAGTGTTCAACAACGAGCTACCTATCGATGAACTGCCACTATTGTGGGCGCATTATTCGCTTTCGTTTGGTGACCTCAACCCACCCATTCTGGTGATGCAGGTCGAAGTCGCGCAGAACGAATGGTTTTATCTCGCGGCGGTGCTGCCCGCGCCTTACATCAACCTAGAGACTAACTATTTTGAGCTGCGCCAATGGCTGACGCTATTGCTGTCCGCGCTAATGCTGTTGCTGTGTACCTGGTTTATCGTTCGCAAAGAAATTCAACCCATTCGAGAGCTGGCAAAAGCCGCAACCCTGATGTCGAGCCGATTAGACGTGCCCGAAGTCTCTGAGCGAGGCAGTAACGAACTGAAAGCGGCGGTACGTGCGTTTAACAAGATGAATCGACGCATCGACAGCCACATTAAAGACCGCGAGATGCTGTTCAGCGCCATTTCACACGATCTGAAAACGCCAATAGCCTGCCTAAAACTGCGGGCGGAAATGCTGGATGACGACGCCGACCGAGAACGCTTTATCCGCCTGAGTAACGACCTAGACTTGATGGTCAAAGGCGCATTGCAATGCATTAAAGAGACCGATATCCACGAGGAAATCGAGCCGATCAATTTCACCCAACTGATTCAGCACATTTCCGCCAATATCGCCGATGCGCCGGACACGATTCGCATCCACGGTGAAATCCGCACCCACTTTGCTGGTAAACCGTTAGCGATTAAGCGCTGCATTCAGAATCTGGTCGATAACGCGCTCAAATACGGCCATCAAGCGGACATTACGCTGAGTGAAAGCCCAGAGTCGATCCAGATTGAAATTGAAGATCACGGTGACGGTGTTGACGATTTATTACTTGAAAAGCTCTGCCAGCCATACTTCCGCGCTAGCAACGATAAAGAAGGCAGTGGGCTGGGGTTAACCATTTCACAGAGCATTGCAAAGGCTCATGGCGGCAACTTGTTGCTGAGCCATTCTCAGTTTGGCGGCCTCTGCGCCACGCTGACTTTCCCGAGAGACTGACTATGAACAAACTGGCATTCTTGTTCCCACTGTTGCTCGCCCCTTGCGTCGCTCACGCTGAGTCGCCACAAGGGGTAGAGTTTTTACATTGGTGGACTTCTGACGGCGAGCAGCAAGCGCTGCAAACACTTAAAGCTCAGCTAAAACGGCACGATATTGAGCTGCTGCAAAGCCCGGTGTTAGGCGGTGGTGGCGACAGCGCGATGACGGTACTGCAAGCTCGCGCGCTGGCGGGCAATCCACCGAGCTTCGCGCAAATCGAAGGGCCAAGTATTAAAGCGTGGGATGCCATCGGTATTTTGCACAACGTCAACGCAGTAGCGGATGAGCAGCGCTGGGACGAGGTGCTCTACCCGCTGTCTATCGAAATCAATAAAACACAAAACGGCTATATCGCCCTGCCACTTACGCTGCACCGTTTGAACTGGTTGTGGGTCAACCACAAGCTGCTTAAACAACTGAATCTGTCCGCGCCGAAAAACTGGCAAGAGATGTTCGCCGCCATGGAGCTTGCTAAGCAAAATGGCATCGTACCGATCGCGGTCGGTGAGCAGCCGTGGCAAGTCGCCCAACTTTTCGAGAACTTAGTGATCTCCACTGGCGGCGTTGAGTTCTACACCAATGCAATGGTTAAACTTGAACGCGACAGCATCGACAGCGATACACTGCGCCAAGCGCTGACGCAATTTCGCCGCCTGAGTTTGTTGATCGACAACCAATTACCTGACAGTAAGTGGGATACGGCGACCCAAGCGCTAGCCGACGGTCAAGCGCTGTTTCAAATCGGCGGTGATTGGATTTTGGGTGAGCTGCTCGCCAATCAAGTCTCAGTTCCGCAAGAGGTCGGCTGTTACCCAACGCCTGACAGCGATGGTGTATTCCTCTACAACATGGACAGCTTGGTGTTTATGTCGAGCAAGTCGTTTTCTGCCGAGGCGGCTCAGCAAACCGCAAGCGCGCTGGCAGACGTCGAGTTTCAAGCTAAGTTCAATAAGGTAAAAGGCTCGATTCCGGTACGTACCGATATCGACATCAGCGATTTTAATCCGTGTCAGGTCCAGTCATATCAAGACTTTCACTACGGCGTTAAACACAACCTCGCTGTGCCGAGTATGATTGATTCAATGGCGGTCAATCCGGTTGCCCAGCAAGCGATAAACTCGGAAATCTTCCGTTTTTACCGCAATCCCAAGATGGAACCCGACGAGCTGATAAAACGCATAATTGCTATTTCGCAAAGCGGTTAATGGCAATGAATTTGTGCCGAGTGGAATAAAAGAGCCCCAATGATTGGGGCTTGAGTAAAGCGAAGTATGCCGTTTAAAAATAGTGGAAGATCGGCGGTTCATGCATCAAGAAGTTTTGATGGGAGATGTTCCAGGCATAGGCGCCCGCTAAGGTAAACACAACATAATCACCAATATCGACGTGGGCGACGTGTTGATTGCGTGCCAGCACATCTTTGGGCGTACAAAGCTGGCCGACAAAAGTTGCTTGTGCATGCTGAATTGGATGAGAAATTTCATGGTGTTGCTCGCTTTTCAGGATGACGAATGGATGATCATGGCTCTGCGCTGCTGGCGTGCGGAAATGGTGGGTTCCTCCGCGCGCGATGACAAAGTTTTCGCCAAGATTTTGCTTAATATCCAGCACTTCCATTACGTAATAACCACATGCCGCCGTGATGAACCGTCCGCATTCAAAACGCAGTGTCCAGTCTTGCACTTGCTCTTTAGCGATGAGGAATTCCAACTTGTCGCAAAACTCCATCCACGGAAAGTGTTGCTCAGGGTTTTGGTAGTTAATGCCCATGCCGCCGCCCAAGTTGATCATCAGCTCACCGAGTTCGAACTCTTGTTGCCACGCTTTCACGACTTGGAAATAGCGCTGCATTAACGCTAAGTGACGTTCAACATCGAGCTGATGCGACATCAAGTGAAAATGGAAGCCTTTGAGTGACACTTGCGGGAAATCGCGCAGCAACATCAAAGCATTACTCAGTTCGGACTCGTCCAAACCAAAAGGAGTCGGCTTGCCGCCCATCGCCAACTTGCTGAGCGTGATGTCGCCAATATCAATGTTCATACGCAAAAAGATCGAAGCAGGGCGGTTGAGGCGCTCGGTTATTGCTCCAATGCGTTGCAGCTCGGTGAGGCTTTCGACATGAATTGCATCAACATCCAGCTCAATCGCTTGTTGCAATTCACTTGGCATTTTTCCTGGGCCACCGAAGATCAATGGCTTATCGAGTTGCTGCTGGTGGAGGTGTGCCAACTCCCCGCCAGATGCCGCTTCAAAACCATCGACATACGGCGCGAGCGTTTTGAGAATCGGGCCCGATGGATTGGCTTTGGCTGCGTAAAATAGCTCGACATTTTTCGGCAAAACGTGACGCAGTTGTTTGATGTGTTCTTCTAAGGCTTTTAGGTCATACACGTACGCGCACAAGGGTTGATTTTGCTGCTGTGCGAGCGTGTGAACTTGCTGGCTAACGCGTGTCGGTAGGGAGAGTGAATTAGACATGTTGCGCTCCTTTTTCGTGTTGCTGCCAAGGCGCGGCGACTTGGGTATAGCCCGACTCCTTATCGGCTTTTTGCATCAAACGTGTGGTGAAATTATTTTTGCTTGGGAAGTGACCGCCATTCAGCAACGCTTCTAGTTCCGGCTGTTTTCCATTCACGGACTGCCAACGCACAATGGCACTTTGCACCGCATTCCATAGCGTTTGCTCTAGTGGCTCATCACCTTCTGCGATGAAGAAAATCGCTTCGCTGATGTTGTTGATAAAGGTGCAGTATCCGATGCGATTCCAGCCTTGTTCGCGACGGTAGTAAACCGATTGTCGCGCGCGTTCAGACAAATCAGTTAATGTTTCTGCTGGCCAGAACTCCGGCAGTAATTTAGTGCCTTCCAAATCACGAATCCAAACACAACACGGCATCTCTTGCTCAAAGCCAATCAAGGTGTTTTGCAAATGCGGCTCAAACGCCACCCCGTGTTTGAAGTAGTAGTTAAACACACCCGGAATTAGGCAATGCAAATAGCGTTCAAACCACAGTGTCGCGATGTCGGAATAGCGATTTTGCGTAGTACGCGCTTTGTTTTTAAGGCGTTGAGCAATGCAACTGTTGCCGTTTTTGTCGTAAGCAAACAGAGCGCCAGCGAGGGTTGGTTTTAAGATATCGACTTCGCTCAGCGAGAAATTTTCGCGATATAAAATCCCAAACGATTCGCGCGCTTTGGTGTTGTCATCCCAATTACGCTCAGCGACACTTTCTAGATTCAATGTGGTGGCGTAAGGCTCTGTCATCACTTTAAATACGGGGTTGTGTAGCTGTTCGTTTTCTCGAATTGGTTTGAGAATCGACGTGAGCTGCACGGCGCTGTCGAGTTCGTACCACGCGTTTTTGCGCACACAATTAGTTAATCGTACGTTGATGGAGAATTTCGCAAACCAGTCCATGTCTGGGTGGTAGAGGGTACGAACTGAAGAGGTCGGCTGCATCTTTTCACCACCTAAACCCAGTGGTGTGATCTTGCCTTGCTCAATGGCACGCTTCACGCTTGGGTTGCTCAAAATGGTGTAGCTTTCCCAAGGATGGCAAGGGTAGAGGGTCTTCTCATTGCTGGTGGTGTGTTGTGGCGCGAGCTGTTGTAGCATGCGCTGCGCAGGGTTAGCTTCTCCGTCGGAACTCAGCACATCAAGTAAGGACGTATCCACTTCAAACCAGTACAACGGGACTTGCGCGCCGACTTCTGGAGAAAACGCCAAGAGATCATCCATGGTGACGCCCGAACGACTTTTCGGGGTCGGATGGAAAGTATGCCCCCAAATCAGAGATTGTTCCGAAGCGATAAATTCGTTGTGATGCGATTTGGGCGCGACGTTGAGAAACTGCTCGGTAACCAGCACGCTATTTTCCAGTTGTTCGATCAGCTCATGGTTAAATGGGATCGCCAACACCTGCTTGAGATAGTTAAGCAAAAGCGTAAGAGTTTGCGTGGCATCCAATTTCGCCCAACCAGATCCCGGCATTTTCGCCCACGGTAGTTCTGCCAATTTGATTTTGCCCAGTTTGCTCGCGTAGTGAATCGGCAAAACCAGCACGCCATTTTGTTGAGACAGATGAACGGCTACCCGTTGCTTGGCGGAATAGTTGCGTTTTAACGTTTGGGGTAGCGATGTCGATTGGTAGTGCCATTCCACTTGTTGATTCGGTAGCGCAAATTCACGTAAGTAACAATTAAGAACACCCATTATCGTGTTGAGTTGGGCCTTCTCCCGATTGAGCTGCACATCATGCGCGCGCAACTCGCTAGTCTGAGAGGATTGAGTTTGTAACATGTTGATTTCCAAATTTTGAATGGAGAACCAGCGCGATCAAGGTGATTACGCTGACTATCGCAGAAAGTAGGAAAGGAACCTCAAGTAGCCCCAAGCTAGAAATGAAAGAAGCGCAAAATCCCGCCGCCACGCCACCCCATTTGGACATGGCATCAAAGCGAGAAAATACTTTGCCACTGAGTTTGCGATCCAGATTGCTCGCAAGATGCTGATGCAATCCGTGATAACAACACACCATCGCGATGCCAAAGATAATTCTCGCAGCAATGAGTGCGGTTTCGGACGCAATCAAATGCAAGGCAGAGCTCACGGCAAGCAATGCAAACCCGAGCCACAACGTGCGCAGCGGTTGATGGCGATTCAGCCCATCTGACAACACGTGGATTTTGCCTGCCAGCAACAGATAGACGCCATGCGGCAGTGCGTACAAAAAACCGATCCATGCGTGGTTAGTGATGCCATATTGCTGCACAAACGGCGAGAAATAAGGAAAGGTCACCACCATAGAAAACGCAAACCCGAACTGAGCAAAGAAGATCCAACGAATAGCATGCATTGCGTTTTTCTGTGCAACAGGTTGTTCTTGCTGAGATTCTGAGTTTGGCTTTTCGAGGTTTTGGTCGGCGGGTTTATCCACTGGCAGTGTTAGCGTGATGCCCATCGCAATTAAAGGCAAAACGCATAACCAAAGGTACGCGTTGAGCGGGTTGGTCTCTGACAAGCTCCATCCGAGCCCAATGGGCGCAACGATCAGCGCCAAGCGAGCAGATAGTTGGGTTTTATTGAGTGACTTGCCGAGTGTTTTGGCTTCTTTAATTTGACTAGATAAGTAGCTGTTCGAGGCGGCCATGGTGCCGCCAAAGGTTCCTTGAACAATAAGACCAAACACAAACATGGCGAGGTTGTCTGCCAAGCCGCACAGCGCAAACCCTGCTGCAAGGCCAAGTTGCGCACGCAAGAGTGAGCGGCGGCGACCGTAGCGATCGGCAAAGTTGCCCCAAAATCGCGCCGCCAACGCAGTACAAAACGTAGGTAGGATAAACAATACCCCTGCCCAGTCCGCATCAATGCTTGCGCCTAACGTTGGCAACACGACGGGTAGAAATAGCGGCATACCTAACGCGGCAAACGCAGCGATAAAGTGGCACAACAACACACTGTAGATGAGTTTGGTCATAATCGTTTAACGTACGCTTTTTTTGATGGCTTCTAAGTAGGCGCGCTGCGCTTCTTCGCTAGAAAGCAGCAAGAAGTTCGGAGCCGACAAACCATAGAACTTATTGATGTCGCTCGCGCCGGAGGCTTCTTTCGAGAGCAAACTGCCAGAGCTCAACAAGTACTTGGCGTACAAATCAGGCGCCTCTTGCAGTAATTCGCGTGCCAGTTTTGTCTCTAACCCTCCGCTTTCTAGTCGGTTGAGTTGCTCTGCAATGCTTTTGGCCACGATGGCGTAAAGCGATGCTGAAGAGGCAATGCCCTTCGCTGCCATGGCTTCTACAATCGCTGCGATATCCAGTTGTAATGTGATGGTGGTAAACATCTGACCGAGCGCCAATTCATTGTCGACTTTGATGCGTTGGTCGAGCAGTTCATCACAATCCACGGGAGTTGTTCCTGCGCCGTGTTTTTGGGCCGCATGCTCTGTTGCAAAGTGGAAGCGCTCAGGCCAAATTCGCGCCGCGTCGTTGTCTTTCATCGCGAGCGTCATTTTGCCCTGTTGATCAAATGCAACGATGGCGTTTTGCTGGTTGGACTCCAATGCGATGCCATAACGAAGCCACAAGGTGAGGTGTACTTGGCATAATAAGTCGACGTAATCTTGGAACCACGCCAGCGTATCTTGTTGATAGTACTGCTCTGCCAAGTGTTCTAAGAACAAGCGGTCGTCAGGCATTGGGCTTGCCAGTGCGGCAACCGGAACTAACGCTTTGTCTTCGCAATGAGTAAGTGGGTACTCACGTACGATGTACGCGAAGGTTTTATCCTCGCCGACGTGTCCACCGTGTTTTTCGTTGCAATGGAACAAGCGACTGTTTAAGTCGGCGTCCGTTTGTTCAAGGTGGCTGAGTAGGCGTTCAAACCAGTGGCCGTCATACAGTGTTGAAGGCTTGATTAAGCGAATGTTTTTCGTGCCTAGCGATCGCATGATCAGCGGAACTTTGATGTGAATGTGCGGCGCGTCGTTGACGACCACAGTACGAACGGAAAGCGTCGGCGTCACGTTTAGGTACGTAAACGGCGCTTCTATCATGCCTTCGGGTAAGGCTTCTAAAGAGCGAAGGGTGAGCGGATGCGCAGGGAACAGTACGTGGCTCAGTGCAAAATCAGCAGGAAGCCCAACTTGCTCCATTGTTGGCCAGCAATCAGGTTGTTCGCTGGTTAATGTCACCAGTGATTTTTCAATCGCAATCCAATGCAGAGCAAAGCTTTGTGCGAACTCGGGCGCGTACTTAGCAAGGTCTTCATCGCTCAGACCAAACTTCGCCCGCGCAGTTGGATAGTACGGATGGTCAAGGTAAGAAGCGATCTGGTCGGCTAGCAGCAGTTTTTGATGCCAAGAACCAAGCTCGGATATTGGTTGAGAAATGTGGTCTGCGTGGTGACGAAACGCTTGGTCACACAGTGCTTTGTGTTTCTCTGCGCATTCCAGTTCTTGAAGATACCCCGCCAACAATTCGTGAGAGCTCTCATGCGCCAGTGTCGTTAGTAGCGCAATCCACTCTTGATAATGCTGCTGATGCTCGACTTG
>ERZ1673961.384-NODE-384-length-19015-cov-20.503692_pt1 | contig 19015 bp, 20 predicted proteins | sample MGYA00580189_ERZ1673961 | MGnify/ENA primary metagenome ERZ1673961 (study PRJEB41334, sample SAMN05608105) | rock metagenome | biome: terrestrial subsurface; feature: shale formation; material: shale | place: USA: Pennsylvania ... | reverse complement strand
TTAAGGTGTTCGGAATAAACCGAAACAAGCGTTCGCAATCACCGAAATACGCAACAATACCTGCTCGAAATCTAACATTGATTCTGTAAGTGGTCTTTGTGCACCCGGCAAGCCTAGCCTATCAAATGGTACATCACTAAACTCAAGATAACTTAGTAACCAAACGGGCATATATAGAAACACTTCTGTATCAGCAATTGAAACTGCTATAGCACGTAGATACTCATATCCTTTGTATAGTATTAGAAGGCCACCAAGGCCGATTAGATAGTGATTGGGTTTAAGGAGTTTCTCTGTTACGTATGATAAAGGGATTAGGACCGTCCTTACGAGCTTGCCCATTACGTAGTGAACGACTCCTGTAGTTACATAAAAAAGTAGAGCCGGAGTACGAAGAATTCCAAAGAAGATAGCAAGAAGTAGGTTCATAGGGCATACCTTAAGCTTAGTCTATAATATATTATAGTTTGGTGTGCCCTGGAAGGGAAGATATTTAAGGGTAATAGCAATAGATAGTTGCTAGTGCTCGGTTTTCTCTAGGTGTTTCCCAAAGTTTAGTTTTGAAATTATACGAGTAAAGGCGGACAAGAAATTGTGAGCCAGATGCATTTTTTGTAACACCGATTCGGTTTAATGAATAGTCAGATACGACTACACCGTTCGCTGAGTGGTAACGCTTACTATCTTGCCAGTCTACAACAATTCTATTTGCCGCATAACCTGCACCATCACCACAATTTACACCTTTAATTGCACCAACTCCGTTTATTGTAGCGGAACCTTGGTGAACATATTTACTTGTTAGGTTAGAGAGAGCTACACCCCCTCTCGATGTCAAACGAATGTCTCTTGTTCGAGAAACGCCATTTGGGTCAAAAAACATTGAGGGGTCATTGAAATCAACAACGGCTCCAGGGACATAAAGAGAGCCATTCTCGAGAGTTGATATGTTTGAACCAGTACCGATTGCCAAGCCCCCTGCGAAATTATTCATTTGCGATGAATTGGTTTGGTTGATTCTATTCCGTACTGTAGCTTGGTCTATTGTTGCTGAGCCTATACTAGCTGTATTTATATCGCCGTTATTGATGTCAGCTCTATTAATATCAGCACGATCAATGTCAGCGTTATCGTAATCAAGGTCAGTGCCGCGAACACTAGTTAAGTTTGCCGAATTGGAGCGTAACGTGTCAATAGTTCCGGAGTTCGCGTCTATGGAATTGACGTTGATGTTGTTGAGGTTGCTGGTTCCATTCAAATCGAGTCTAAATACAGGGTTTTCTCGGTCCACAATGCTAGATACTTCAAGGCGGTCCATATTATCGACATCCTGTCCATTCCAGTCGATTGTAGCTAACGGTGAGTTTGTACCATGGATACTCAGGTCATCAGAGAAGCTTGTGCCCCAAGTGATATCCATAGTAATGATACCTGTATCAAAGTCGCAATCCACTTGCGAGATTGAGGTGCCTGAATTTAGGTTTGCCAAACCTCCACCAGCAATCCGGGCTATAGTACATGAACGTTTGACTCCGTTTTCACCAGAGAAGTCAAATCCCCGAGTTTCAGCAGTATTTGAGACAGTTAATTTGAGTTCGACCTGGGTTCCATCATTTGTAACTTCAGTTTTGTATTGCATGTTATCCCCAATTCTAGGGGAATCTTCGAAGTCACAGAATAGGAACTCAGATGTTTGGGTACCACCACAGGTGTTTGGCTTCAACCACATTGTTCCAATGTGCTCAGCACCGTTTTGGAAGGGTTGGCCCGGCTGATTCCATTGGGCTAATGCGCCACTTTGTCTTGAGGCATTCTTGATAGCATGAAGCAGCGTTGCTATACGCTGCCCTTGAAGTTGGTCTACTTGAGATTCGTATTGATCACTTTTCATCATGAGGTAAGTGGACATGATGATACTTAAAGCGACAGTAGAGGCCAATATGCCAAGTTGAAGGAAAAAGCCTCTTTGTCTTTTGATTGAGGTTCTAGGCAGCATATTGGCCACTCTTAGTAATAATGATTAACGGTTGATGAATGTGATTGCTACTTCATCGCCAGATGCACACTGTGTTTTAAGAGTGTCATTGCCATCAATTCGCGTACCTTCAACCTGGATCTCAACGAAATTTTGGAATACACGGCCAACCAGGAGGTTGCACTGATCTGTTTCTACGTTAGAGAATGTGAAAGTGTAGAACTTCCCTGTACCTGTGGACGTAATGCCATCACGGTTAGTAGCAGTATCAACGCTTCCACAGGTCAAACCGTTGTCAGAGAATGGAGTTGTAAATTCATCTTGAGTTGCACTTAACCAACTGGATGGCCAGATGTTCTTGTCGTAACAATCTGTATTGTCAACAGATGCGTAAGAACCGAAACCACCGACTGTTCGTCTAAGTTCGTCTGAAGCTTGTAGTAAAGCTTTCTCTGCATCATCGACAAGTTTTTCAGCCCCGGAGTCTCCCATGGTAGTTGCATAACCAACAACCATTACCCCCAAGAATGCCAAAACAAGCTGGAGTTCTGTAGATAGAAATACACCACGTCGCTTTGCGTGAATACGGTTAAGTTTATTTGGATTATTACGTTTAGGTTTGAATAACATAGCTATTTTTCCTTGTTAAAAGCTATTGGATTTTATACATGATTGATATATATCAATCAAGTGGAATATCAGTGTTACAACTTGTTAATAGAACTATCAAGGTTAATTAAGGTTTTGGCCAATTGTAGAAATGGAGAGACCTACTATCGCGTTTACACTTAACACAGCCATCATGCAGCCTAGCATGATCCCTGTCGTAAGCTTTTTCACGAGCGTTTCAGTGTTAGCAAATACTTCTTCGGTGATATCGTCTAGTTTATTTGTAAAGTCTGAGGTTGTAGCATATGACTCAATCTCAATTCTTGGTTCTCTACTAAAGAAATCACAAGCGAGAGCTTGCCCCTCACTCTTTCCTCCAATCATGCTTAGACGCATTTTTTGACACCAATGTTTTACATATGGCGTTGAGTGGGAACCTACCAGCTTTAGTGCCTCTGAAGAAGGCATCCCCACTTTCAAAAGGGCGTTGAATGTTTGCAGAGTTATAGCAGAGTTAATCGCGTCAACAACATTCCAAGGTGGTAATTTAGTTAATCTCCGATGTATTTGATTGGGTAAACTCCAAACTACCCATACTCCGTAAATTACAAGAAATGCAGTAACAAATGGGCTTATCTCGTATACAGTTTTTGTAAACTCTCTTGCAAAACTCATCATTGGAGTTGGTTTTATATTTAGTCCTTTGAACAACACTGCATAGATGTATAAATGAGCAAGGCTACAAATAAGCATGATTAAACCAACACCTATGATAGGACCGACTATCCCTAAAAAACCAGCCCCCCTCATCTGTTGTTTACGCTGCAGCTGACTGACACAAATACGTATTACCTTATAGGCAGCTGTTTTTTTCTCAATTGCGTAGGCAACACCAATCGTAGTTTTATCAAAGAATGGAGCGAGCATATAAGAGATAACTGGTTTGTACCTATACCGGTCAGCCAGGTATTTCACAAATTTTGTTTCTGGAGATTTTGGTTGTTGGGATTTATAGGCCTCATAGAGGGAGTCCAATACATTTAAGATGGAATCACCATCTGCTAAACGTGATGCAATTTTCTCTAGAAGTTGAGACTTTCTCTTTGAGCCCACACGATAGTTTGTAGACTTTAGCTTTAAGGTATCAATGAAGTCATCACTAAGGTATTGACTCTTTATTTTGAGCAATTTTTGGTTAATATCGTTTTCCATTAATTAAACCTCTGGGTGGTAGAGAGAAACATTTAGCTCTTCACGAACCAATCGAGAGACCGCAAGTTGATCGATTTCACGTTCTATCATCTCAGGGTCCAATATCCCTTTGCACATTTTATAAATCGCGTGCTCTAACTTAGTAAAACCACCAGTGTTTAGCCAATGAGCTTTAGCCAAATCATCTTCGTTTTTAGCCCATAGGTTTCTGATTGTTTGATCTGGCGCCAAGACTTCAGCTACAGGTGTTCGTCCAACACGGCCATCTACAGAATAATTACACTCTTTACACCCACCTTGCTTTGCGAAACGTATGTTCGGCAGGTACTCAAGTAACTCTAGGGAAGATAAGCTTTGTATTAATGAATAAACTAATGGAGAGTTATTCGGAAGCTCATCATAACTTCGACTACAGGACGGGCACACGGTTCGTACTAAAGACTGAGCAATGATGACAGTTAGGGTGTTTGATGATTGATAGACTGATCTAGCTACACCGAAACCGTCCAAGCGACCTGGTACATCACAAGAAGATGCGGCATGTATTGTTGAGAAACATACATGGCCAGTTCGGGCAGATTCAATTGCAAATTTTGCTGAATTGTAGCAACGTATTTCTCCTGTACCCATGATATCTGGGTCTAGTCGCATGAAGCTTTCGGAAATTCGTTCAAACTGCTTGGTTAATGTGTTCATTTCATTATCAGAAGCGCTAGAGTTATCTTCTAAGTTAACTTGTGAAACGCCCTCTAAGTTCATCTCGATAGGGTTTTCGGCAGTAACAAACTTCCGAGTAGATTTGTACAGGTCTTGTAAGTAATCGATAACTGAATACATGGACTGGGTCTTACCAGAACCTGTAACACCAGCAAACAGTATATTTCCTTGTTTTTTACTGGAGTGTTTTTTAATCAACAGCGTTTGAACTGGGTGATATCCAGCTTTATCTAGCTTTCTTATAGAGGATTTCTCCCCTTTACTGGTAATCCTGCATACTAGATCTCCACCGCCCTCAGTTTCTCTTGGTGCAAATTCAACACGCATTTCAATTTGAGTATCGTTATACGTGTAGATAAATTTACCAGATTGAGGTTCTTTCCAGCTTAGGTTATTACCTTGGATGCTAGAGCCGGATGCTTCATCCCCACCGATGATGTTGTAAGCAACATCAACAGTCTCGTAAAGCCTATCGTATGTATATTCTTTGAAATCAATTAAATCGCCATCTACACGTATACGTACTAACGTGTTGCCAGGTATATTAGATACTTCAAAGTGAATGTCTGACGTTGCAGGGTGTGATTCTAAAACAGACGCAGTGATCGCTTTAAAACTTCTGCCCTCATCATCTTTAGATTGGTTTTCTTCAGAGCCCATGAAGATGACATCAGCAAGTAATAGGATTAGGTCTTCTGAGCACTTAAGATTAATGACTTTTGTATGAGTATGATCGGTATATCCCAAATCATCTCTGATAGTCGCTCGAACTTGTGTGATTGACTTTGAAAAGTCTTCTGTCATTAATACGGTAAGGTAGTTGTATCCTTCTTCCACACCTTGAATATGGCCATCCGAAATAAGGAATTTTTTACCATAAGCTGGATGTAACACTTTGTGCTTGTCAATGATACCACCTAAGGCCCAAGGAAGTTGTTCTCTAGTGTCGTATGTTAAGTCGTTAAAGAAGTGTGAACTAGAGCTACTACGACTACCAAAGTACTTTATTAAATCACCAGAAATTGAATCTGACAAAATGTCGTATTCGTTTGCGCTGGATTCTACAATGCTGGTTGCAGGTCTATACTCTGCTAAGTTAGTACTAGTCATGAAATTCTCACTTGAACATTAAACCTTGAGAGGGAGAGTCATTAATTAATGTAGGCGCCGGGGCTCCAAACATACTTGATTCTGAAAGCTCCCCAATCTTCTGCTCGATAATACGGTCTCGGAATGTTTGCGCTTTCTTAAAGCGGTCAATTGCTTCGTCAGAGGTTTTAACCGTGATATGTCGTGCTCTTGATTTGTCCATTTTGTGAGTTGAATAATCGAAAGGCATGACTACAGCGCCTTGAAATGACAGTGAATCTACATACCAGTCCCCAAAGCTCTCCCCTTCTTTTAAAGTTTGGATAGCCCCCTTATGCCAAAACTCACCTTTCAACTGACCAGCTATCTCATAAATATCTGTAACGAAGATTTGTTTTTCCATTTCGTTTAGCAGAGCATTAACTTCAGCTTCTCGTTGAGCTCTACGTTTTGTCCTAGTCTCCTCCTGGAATTTTGCTAAACGCTCTTCATCCGATGCCTTCTCTTTTTTCGGTTCAGACCCACCGTTTAGTAATTTGTTATTTTCTATCAAAAGCTGCTGATACTGATTGTCAAGCATTAACATCTTATTAGCATGCTCTTTTTGGGCTCGTATCAACTCATTTTGCGAGAGTGATTTGTTTTCCTCTATAGAGAGGCTTCGTTGTTTTTGGATGTCTTGGTAAGTCTGCCCGGATTGATCATTTGCAAAAGTTGTAAAGCTCAACAATTGGGTCGCGATGCATAGGGTAATAGTATTAATTTTCACGTAATGAAACCTCTTTGTCTTGTTGATTAAGAATGCTACTTTCGTGTATGTACTGCATCTTAAGAACGATCTCTTCTGTTTCCAGATTTATCGAAATGCTCTGTATAATCATGCTTTTAAATTTGTCGATATCGTTAGCTAGTTGGTCCAAATAGTTAAATGCCCAACCAAACCCACTTAACGAAAGTTGTACATTCACAACGGTGTAATCTATTTGTGGGTTTCTTACTTCAGTGGAATATGTTTCGTTTTTAAAAGGGATCTCCCTTTCTGTTTTGCGGTTTGCTGAAATCGCTCCGTACAGTCTTCCATGTGTCTTCTCTGCTTGTTGCTGAATGAAGGTTAGTAAGTCTAGGTAGTGGCCGTGAGTTTCCTTTATGAAGATAAAAGCGTCACTTTCATCAAAATAATGGTCTGGTTTAGGAAGCGGTACTATTTGAGACGTAGTAATCTCTTCTCCAGAGAGTGAATAAGTGATAGTTCCATCGAATTCGATGTTGTCTCTAAAATTGGCAACCGTTGTCCCTCCGTTTTTCCACAAAACGGTCGTCTCATGAAAAAACTCTTGGTCTGCTGGTTTGTCTACTGTTGATGAGTCTCTAGTAATGATTCCTTTGGTAACGAGATCGACAGTCATTGGGAACCATCCACCAACATCAACAGGAAGAGAGTTAATATAGGCTTTAAGGTTCAAAATGACCTTTTTAGGATCTGATGCGGTTAAACGTTGAGTAAGCCATTTTGCTTCCTCTTTAGTTGCATTTGCCTTGTCTATTCTCTCGATTTTTTTATGATTCAAATCGTTTTCAGCTTGCTTAGCTAGAGTACTGCTTGATGCTTTCTTCACCATTGAATCTATGTCAGGAATTACATACTCTTGCTTGGAGTTAGATTTAAATATCTGCACACCTATCAAAAATATAATTCCAAGAGCCACAAATACGATGTGGGATGGTTTTATCTTTGATAGAGGGTTTGTGTTGAGTAGCTGCTCAATTGTTTGAATTTGAGCGAACTTTTCATTAGGTACAGCTTCACATATGACGTCATATGAGTGCTGTTGGTACTCTGAACGTGACTCTTCAAATAGTTCTGAGATATTTTCTGTTATCTCATTAGGGACTACATAGCGTAATTTTACGTGATGAAGATCGTACATTTGATAATGGTCGAAGATCTGTTGGATAACTTCTTCCACCGTTTCAAATACCAAATCATTCTCACCACCAGCTGGGCACTTATCAATTACCAAAAGATACCAATATTTACCGGATGGTAGCTTTTGTATGAAGAAAGCATTCGGGTGATCGACACAAATAGCGCGAGCGACGATTGCCGCCGCGCTGTAGTATTTTGTCGTTATGCTTTGAGCGAAACCGATTGTTGATTTTGGTGCATCATCAATTGTTGACCCTTCAACAATTACTGCATTTGTAGCGTCGTATTTGTTAACCAGATTTTTGATATGGATGGTCTTATCGGATTCTGAAACCTCGTACCAATCTAAACCGATGTAGTGCCTATCAAATCCAAGTTCTTCTAGTGACTGCATAAAAGGACCTAATTGGGTTAAACTTTTTCGATATGAGGCGTGATAATTACTAGCATCACTGAGCGTGTTTTAGCATTAGAGTCATTGCCACCAAACATCCATAGCAAATCGCCTAGAACTGACTGGTTTTGGCCATTGTCAATCACTTGCTCGAACCCAGTCATAACCATTGTTTCGCCTGAACGGATATTTCTAGCGCTAACCATGGCAGTAACAGTTCTGTCTGTTAGTTGAAGTTGTGTATTACCAACTTCTAGTGGGTCAATTGCATTTAAGGTACTTACATCAGTTACGATACGGACAGCAATTGTTCCATCTGAGTTAACACGTGGTGAAGCTAAGAAAACAATACCGTTTGTTGTTGTATCTGTGCTTGCAGATTGTGTTACAACATCACCAGATACACTTTGGTCGATTTTATCCGCATATTTCTTTTCATTTACGAACTGGACTGGAATAACATCATTGTTTGGTACAGTTGTCGTAATTGACTTTTTAAGCGAAAGAGATTTAGTCCCCTGAAGAGCCTTCAATGCCATTTCAGTGCCTTTGAAGCTACCATCACCGATACTCAGCCCTAAACCACCTAACTTAGCTGCATCACCAACTGGAACTCCATCGATTTTAAGTTCGAAGTCATTCTTAGCGTATTTAATAGATTGCTCAATGCCGTAATTTGATTCGTCTGTAGTGATCAGTTCCCATAGCTCTATATCGAGCCTGATCATCTTTCCAGCAGTAGAATTTGACTCATCAATAAAGTTCTCAACAATTCGCAGCTTTCGAGGTGTGTCAGTTACAGCAACCATACTTAGTGCAGGTAACACTTCTACTTTTGCATCTTCAGAAGCAATGGATTTAATCCCCTTGAGGAGTTGGTCCATTGGTTTCCCTAGGTCACGGTCAAATGAATATGAGTGAGAACTCGAAGTTTGAGAGCTTGTCCCCTCGCCTTGCTGACCACCGCTAGTAGACGAATTGATACTTGATTTTAAAGTTGTACTACCAGCATATTGGTCGATCCGAAAGTGTCTAGTTTCTTGTCGGTAAAAGGATACACGACCATCAGATTGGTATTTCCACCATAGGTTGGTTTTTGCTGCGATAGCATCCAACACTTGCTTTAAAGCAACGTGCTTTTCAAAGTTCAGGGAAATAGACACTTTTGCGCCATCTAATAGTGACCCTTTGTTCGTATCTGTATAAAGTGCCGAAACGTCTAAATCATCACCAGTAGAATCACTTGTACCACCGCTTGCTTTGGAACTTCCAGAGTCTTGGTTAAGATACTTGATAGCGTCGCTAGTAAAGCTAATGTAAACCCCATACGAGGCATACTTATTGTTCAAATAGTCAATCGTGTCGCTAAGGGGTTTAGAGCGATATGACATGAATTTACTCGGGGTAAGAAAAATCTCTGGAAGGTCTTGCCTTTCTTTTAACTTGAAAGGTTCCCCAAGAATAACGTAATTATTGTCTTCGCTGTAGACGCTCTGATCTATACCGGGTTTAAGTCTGTGTTTTTGAATCGTCTCAGTGGCAGCGTCTGCCTGTGCTGTCGCAACTCTATTGGCATCTTTACCAGGAGTACTACAACCACTGACAAGCGCGATAATGGTTAGTGTGAGAGCTTTAAGTTTCAATGTGTTGTTCATTACTGGTAAGTCCCTTTTTCAGTAGAACCGCCTTTTAGGATATGAGCAGCACCAATTTCAGGGCTGTAACTAATCCACAATGGTTCTTTTGTTTTTAACGTCTCCTTAAGCACTCTATCTAAGACTCCGTCTCTTCCTGTTAGGTCACCAATCAATACCGAACGTGATTTAACAGGGAAGTCGTATTTAGAGCCCCAAATAATGTCGATATTGGACTTTGTATTCCAAACCTCAAAGTTCTCTTTGAGTGACAGTTTAGGGTCTAATGTCCAGAGTTTTGGTGTTCGTGTCTGAAGGTACGTAAGGTGTTCACGATTTTTGGATGCAGCCAACACTCGTTCTTGTTCATTTAGAACAATATAAATACCGGAATTTAGTTCCTGTATCTTAGCAACAGCACTGCGCCAATTAGGTGAAGGTACCCAGGCTAATTGGTGGGAAGAGATGCCTGGTCCAATATTTACCCGCCAACCAGCTGGTGCTAAAGCATTCAGTATTTCGTGAGCAGGTAATTTATTTTGGTAACCGACTTTAGATTGGATGTCGTTTAAACCATAAGCTGTATCTGACTCGTATTCAGTAAATACAACCCCCGCTTGCGCGCTACTCATCACGAGTAAAGGTAAAATTAATCTTAATTTCATCATAGTAACCCCTATTATTTTGATAAATATACGTCATTTTCGGATAACAAACAATAAACGAAGCTGTAAGGTAACCTACGAATAAGAACAATTTCTTATCGGTTATCTGGCTTCCAAATTTCGTTTTTTCGATATGGCAAGTTGTTGCCTTGGTTGTATTTTGACAGGAGGTGTATAAAAAACTCTAATGGTGTCCTTTTGGTAAGAGAGATTAAAGACATTAATACATAGAAAACACACATGGCTTTAAGGTAGTTCCAGCTGAACATTATTGGCAATGTCAAAACCGGGACGATTGTAGACCCGTCCATAAGTAGGAAAAGTGGTCTTTTCATCGCATTTTGTACCGCTTTTCTATCCAGCTTCGGTTTATATTCCATTATTCTGATTCCATAAGGAGATATTCTGGCCCAATTTCACTGTTGTGATATAGGTTTGCGATTTGTTGAGAAAAGGTAAGCTCTTGTTCCTTTAGGTGCCTTCTTACTACTACAGATATCTCTGTGTCAGATTTACACTTCAGCATTTCTTCTCTGATTTCTTCAGTTAGATATAGGGTTTCTCTAACAGCAATCCTTTCACCGTCGAGAGTTCTAACTAGTATCTGAGCGACAATGCCAGAGAGTTGACTAATAAAACCAGCTAATACAGCCAGCTTATTTTCTCCATCTATCATATTGTAGATGCGGCTCATCGCTGTCTCGCAAGAGTTTGCATGTATTGTAGCCATCAAGAAGTTGCCAGTGTTAGAAGCGTTAAATGCGTTTTCGATTGATTCTTTACTTCGTATTTCGCCCTGAACGATGATATCTGGACGAAGACGAAGAGCAGCTTCAAGGCCTTGATTAAAACTTTGAACATCGGAGTCTGTTTCAACTGAACCTACTTCATGAACTGAAATACTGTTACCAGGAGCAATCTTTACTCCCTCATAATTAATTTCAGGTGGGTCCTCAAAAACTAAGATATGCTTACCAAGGCTGGGAGTTTTTAGCACTGAAGTTACAATTCCGGCCATAGTAGTTGTTTTGCCTGTGCCTACCCCTCCCACAAACATAAGAATACCTTTACGGTTATGCTTTACAAGATTGACTAGCTCCGGCTCTATACCCAAAGATTCTGCGTCCTTTGGTGTTTTAGGGTTCAACCTACCAACCATCTTATAGGTCTTTCCATATTCAAGTGACCTTGAGGTAATAGCTGCAATGCGGAAACTCCTAATCTGAGATTGATCATTGGGGTTTTTGGTAACGAATGCAAAAAACGTAGGAGTAGCTGCATTAACATTGTTAATCAGCGATTTTTTGGTGCCGAGCATATATTCAAGAATATTACGGCATGCGTTAGGTTGCATTTGTTTATCAGTGATTTCCCTGATTTGCCCGTTTACATCGATTCTGATTCGATAGTTACAGTCTATTAAAATGTCTGAAGCACCGTACTCAATTGCTTTCCATATGACAGTTTCGATATCTACTTGTGGCATTTCGCTTGAAACAGGTATTAATGGAATATCATTCATGGTAGGTGTCACTCTTCAACGAGAATGGATTTAATTTGGTCGTGAGTAAGGCCTTCAGTTTCTACTTTAGAAACAGCATCCCTACGTACAGAGCCCCTAGGGTCTTTTATTACTGGTGAAGAATAGAGATCAGAGTTTGTCTGCCAAACTGCATCACCACTCAAAGATATGAACTGAGTGCCTAAACCTAATTGGTCTCCTTGTACCGTAATTCCTACATTTTCAATAATCATATCTGGCTTTTCTATATATCCGGACTCAACTAAATTCACGTAACGGATCATGGCTGTTGCGTCAATAAAAGCATTAATTACACGAGTTCTCATCTCAGCAATTGCTTGTTCTGAGCCCATGGCCCATCCCTCATCAAGAGCTGAGTTGAAGATCTCCAATTCTTCTGAATTTCTAGGTAAAAGTTCGTCAATTAATGTGGTCGGCGTAAGTGAATTTTTGTCGTAGAGATAGTCAGACCAATGCGGTTTCCTCAACACAGGCTTAGGTTGTTCTCTCAATCGATAGACAAGATTATCGGTCCTGATAATCGTAGCTTTTGTGTCTCGCGTTATCGCGGCATGAGCTTCTACTTTGTCTACCATACCTGGACGAAGGTACTTGGCTTCACCTGAACTTAGATTTGCAGAAGCGTTAATGAGATGCTCGAAAGGTAGCAAGCGGTCAAAGAGGTGAGACTTGCTATCCACTACATCTGTTAAGCGCTCCATCGTAGCTATATAACCATTCGCACTGCCAACTTCTTCAGCTCTTTCGCGGATCGACTCAATTCTGAGTGCCTCTTCACCATCGCTTACTAGTTGTTGTCTAACCTTTACATCTTTTAGTTCACTTAAGCTGTAATAGGTGCGCTTAGATTCATCTGCCAAAGTGGTAACACTGAAAAATAGACTAGCAATTAAACAAATAGCAGTATTGGTTCTCACGCTTTTGTCTCCAAGTATTTAACGACAATCGTCTTAAGTCGGTTATCGACCATGATGTCTACCTGGGCACCCTTTTCAGAGTCAATAATCTTTATTGCGTCGTTTATTGGTTGATCCTTCAGTTTAATACTTACAAACACGCCACCAGGTGGTTTTTGGCCATAAGTAAATACTCGATCAGAACCATAACCTACTGTCTCAGCAATACCTTTTACGGCAGTTTCGACTTCACAATCACAATTCCAGTCAACAACCTTTTCAAAACCAGGTAACACCATTGTAGAGAGCATGCGCTCCTGCCTTCTCTGCTCAGGGCCTTTAAGTGCTTGTGCATGTGCACTTCTCGTTTTTGCTAACAATCGGAGCTCGTCAAGCATTTCAACTGCATATGGCTCAAGATCGCCAAAAGCCCTTTCTTCAGGGCTCTTTTCTAAGTGCCTTAAATCTTTGACTTCATTAGTTGCGCACCCAAGAAGTAGAGTAGAAGCGAATGCTATGCTAGAAAGCTTAAAGACGTTCATTTTGTTTCCTCTTCGTTGCATTGATGCAAAGTGTTTTAGCTGTATTCAGATTTGAAACAGTGATGATTGATTCATCCGTACTGATGTTTTGGTTAATGTCTGGGTGGTAATACCTAACTTTTTGATGGAAGGCTTTCTTGATTTCAGAAATATTGAGGGACGTAATAGGTAGCCCTAATAATTTGAAAGCCTGAACTTCTTCTTCAGAGAAGTTAAATGGGTTTTGTTCATTCAGAGTCGGAGAACTGTGAGATCTACTGGCATTAGAGGGTCTTTCTATCTGAGAGGAAATTGAGTTTGTATAACCAAACCCACGTATCTTCGCTTGTGCTTCCTTTCTTCTAACCGATTGTTGTTGTTGCCGTTGCATAAAGTACAAATATGCGATGCCAAATAAGGCACTCGTGAAAACACCGAATGTATAACTCGCGGACAAATAATATGTAGCAGCGAAAGAAGTGATGAGTATGGAAGCCAAACCCAATATTTTTTCTTTAATTAGTTCGAACACAATAAGATGTCTAATAGCAAATAATAGCATAAATCTATGCCATTTTTGTCTAAAATACAATAGCGAAAGCTGCTAGCATAGGCTTATCATTGAGTCAAATGTTAGTTTCAATTTGCTAGTCTCAGAAGTGATATCGGTTCAATAGACTAATTACTCAACAAATTGTAGAAATATTTGCGTAATGCGACCTACAAATAGGGATATAGCTCACACATATGCAACAAATGATGAAAATTTATTTAAGTTTCACTCTTCATGGGTGAAAATTAGACATAACGGCAGTTAATGTTTAGATACAAGTCACATGATTATTTGCGTCTATTCTCAAAAATTAGAAAGTATTAATGGATAAGAATCATTACAGCGAACTGTTCTCCGACATATTCGCTACAAAACAGAATGAAGGTGGTGCGGCATATTTAATCAATCGTGAGGCTAATCTTGAATTAGTTTCACGGTTAGGTATTAATCATCGTGACGTTAGGCTTAATTCAAAAGAAAGCTATGTTTCAGACCGTAGCGCTAGGCTTTTAGAGAAAAAGTTAAAGGTAGCTCGAGGTTGGCTAGACGCAGAACATGAAATTATTAGCCAAACTCAACTTCTAACAATTAGAGCCAACAATGTTTCGGCGCTTATTGTTTCTCCTGGCTTTACTAAACAGTCAAAGCACTTTCTCTCTAAGATAGTTTCATCTACACCTATGAGCGGATATCAATTTTTGTTTGATGAAATCACTTTCGAAGAGCAGTCCTATTACTTACGTAAAATGGAAGAGTTCTTGGAAATTGAAAGAGCATGTCTTGATGATGAGGCATTTATGGAAGGGCTCTACTAGCGAGAAAAGTCGAAGTCATTATCAGGACGCTGTTGTTTGATACCAATGGCGTCCTTTTCATTTACTGGTCCAGTTATACAAGATTCTAGCCTCTGATTTATTGTTTGTTGACTAGGTTCAAGTACATTAGCTTTCTCAACACTCTTCAAGCTAATATGGTCAAATCTCCTACCAAACTTTGTCTCAAATTCATTCAGAAAGAAATTGATATCTTGTACAGCATTTGGATTAACTTGCCATTTTGTTAGCAAACTTGGCAAATTTGTAAAACTGGTATTATCGAATTCACTTCTTCGAGCTGGTGGTATTGCACTTAGTCTGATTTGTAGAATGGTGCCGATCATTCTATTTTGTAGTTGGAGAATATCTTGTTGTTTTTGAAAGTTCTGACTTGAGAACTTTTCAACTGACACTTTGAGTTTTTCTAAATCCATTTTTTAGCCTAACTCAAGCTGTGCAAAGGCAAGTGGTCTAACAGATGACTGAAGAATAGCCTTCTTGAACCAGGTCATTGTCATATGATAGTCATAGTTACAAGACACGATTTTTTCAGCGTAGTGGTCATGAGGATAATTCATAGCGATTGACTTAAGGATTTCATAGTCAAATATTTCTAACTTTAGATCTTCAAATCGTTGATCTAAAGAGTTTTTAATTTCAGGTAGAGGTAGCTCATCACCGCTTTGAATTTTCTTTATGATTTTCTTGTCATTTTCAAGAACATTTAAGAGCAAGTACTCTGAAATAGAAAGCACATAGCTTGTAAAATTTGGTAATGTCTTTAGAGAGATTGGGTTCATATATTTTTTGTTTTAAGCTTGTGCCCATCGGTTCTATTGATGGCAAAGGTAACTCCTCTTTGCTTCACCAGGAACCAGTCCAGTCTTTATAAATCTTGCTTATGTATCAATATAAGATATACATAAACAAGGGTATTTGCCATTTTTTTGACAACTAACGTACTACTTTGGGGGCGATATGAGTGTAAATTCATGGGAATTTCAACCAGACAACGAGTTTTCTGACATAACAGATGATCTGAATCATCAGGATGTAGTATCAGAAAAAACCTCAGATCGAATTGTTAATGTACACGATAAACACCTAAGCCCACAAAGTACAACTTTGCAAAGCAATGATGTCTGTTTGAACGCCTTTAATCAACAAAAGCAGGACGTTCGTCTATCTGAAGTTGGCGGCAAGTCACAATCAGTGCAACCTTCTGCCACAAAATCAAACGCTTACTTCCACCCAAATAGTCAAATTAATCTCTATAACAAGTCATTAAATTGTGCAGCGGTGATTCGATTAGGAAACATAGCTAACAACCTAATTTCAATTGTTGTAGACATTTGCCCAGAACATAACGGTCGCTCAAGTGATTGGAACAACAAAATCTCAGTTGCCTTTTCTCACACTGAACTTATTCAAGCTTATTCCCTATTTCTTCAAAACCTTAAATGCCTTGATTTCAAGTTAAAGTTTCACCAACAACAAACTGGGCCATTGTCTATAGGATTTAAAGAGAGCTCGATTTATGTAAGCACAATCATCTCCGGTAAAACAATAAGCCTTACAGGAAACATCGCCCAAAAGATAAAGTTTATGGCCCAATTAGAAGTGGCTACAAAACACTACTTCGCTACTGCGTTTCCAGATTTGGACCAAGAACGAATTCTGCGTCAGATAGCTTTGATTTAGTGTTTTTGTAGTTCGATATTAGAAGCTTCTAGGTGACCAGTAGCTCTCAGATATCTTTTAACAGTACCCATATTTGTCCAATCACCAATAGACATAAGGTCGACTGCATTCATCTTATGAACGACATGCCCATCAACTACCGCTCCACAACGTGCCGAATGCCCTGACCAACAACGACCATTAAATACACTTTGTCGTTCATATGCTTTTCGGAACAATCTAAGTACGGATACACCATTCATAGGTTTTAATGGGTCCTTAAGCTGTCCATTCTTCAGAATCCAACCAAAAATATAATATTCCTGATCTTCGACTGGTCTTGAAGGGGTTACATGGTTGTAAAGCTCTACTCCATTTTCTACAAGTTCAATATATTTCTTTACGATCCCTGCATACCTGCCAATGATAGACTTTTTGGGTGGCGCTGCAGATGTCTTAGATTTTGTCCTCACTATAGTGACAGTGTCACCAGAAATGATGACGTTTTTACGTTTTAAAGTAAAGATCTCTTCTTCACGAAGAGCAGTAGAGTATGCAATGGTCATGTATGCTAGGTCTTTGAAAAGCTTTGGCCCAGCTTGTTCAAGTGTCCCAACTATTTCGATCTGCCTGTTCAAATCGCTTGCTCTGAATGGTGAAGCAACTTTTTGCTCTACCTTTGATAAATCAGATTCTGCCATATCCTTTTTTACACCCCTGAAAAAGTCTTTTATAAGCTTGTCTTCAGTAACGTTGGCGAATCCTAGTTGATTCAAAAATATGGCTATGAGGTTCTTTCGGCTCATTAGTGTCGCATAAGACACTTTCTGTTCATTTTTAAGGTGTAGTATCCAGTAGTAAAACATTCTTGGATGTATAGGAAATGCGTAGGCTAATTCAATATACTCAGTAAATCTTATCCAAGAGCGAACAGCGGAAAACATGTTTTTTTGTGTTGCCTTCGAAAAACCACCACGTGTAGCCTCGAATATGGCCATGTTATCTAGAATTGTCTTTAGGTTTGGGTGATCAGGGTCAATTGCACCGTCAAGTTCAGGCAAAGGGATTTTAAATCGTGAAAGATTTTCTTTTTCTTTGTTATTGCCTAGTTCTAATGCCTTAATCTTTTCTAATCCGGATGCAGGAATTGGTAAATTTTGCTTAGTAATCTCCACGTTCACCTCCAAAAATAAAGTGTTACGCTGTCACCTGTAACGCTAACCTTAACGGCCAAAAAGTGTAATATAACTCAAATTATACTACACTTTATAATCATGTCTATTTATACAGTGTTATTTGTTTGTTGAGTTTATATGAATTATTCGAAGATTAGCTTAACGAAAACAAAGCGCGCTACTAAAGTAAAACCCACATAATAACCCATGGTTCTACATAGTCTGCTAGACTGCGTAAGGGAATATTACTTGAATATAGATAAAAAAAAGGCAACATTTAAAGTTGCCTTGTGCTGTTAGGTTTGAAATCAGTTGCTTACTGAAGTCAATTGACCATTGGATAAGTCTTCCAGTGGTGGATAATCAGGAAGTCCATAGTCAGATCGTAACCAAGTTAATTTCTGGTAGGTTTGTTCAATCCACTCTGGCTTTAGCTGTTGAACTTCTATGATCTTCTTCTTGTAACTCGGATCTGTTTTAGCTGGTAGGTATTCTAAATAGAAACTGTCGCATTTTTCCATTAAGCTAGAACGCTCTAAATCTACCACCGTCAGGCAGTCAACAAAGTCTTTGTACGCTTCGTTGTCGGAAATGCCTTGAACAACTGCTGGCCCGGTAGTTTTGAGATATTCTTTGTATAGTTTTGCACCGACGACTCCAGAGCCAGATACAGCAACGATAGCTATAATAGACCAGGGAAAGGTGCTTTTAAGTGAGTCGAACATATTATATCCGTTTTATTGTTAGTATTAGTATTAAGGTGGGGATTGTTTTGGAATATTCAATGCATGAAATACAATAATTGTATTTCATGACTAGTTATATCTAGTTTTAAATATTAATTGTTCATCAAAAAGGCTGGTTATAAAACACCCACCAGCCCTTTCAATTTGATATTTAACCTGGGTATGCTAGAGGAATGTCTATGTTAAACTTAATATCTGAAAGATTTAAACGGGTCAAAATATACTCAGTCATACTCGCAAAGTCGGCTTAAAATATTTGATTTACCAAATATACAAGGCTCTTTACGGAGGTGGTAAAATTTGGGTCTCCCAGATATTTCATCATATATTTCTTCTACATTTAAAGTCTCAATTATATCAATAGAGTCTGGATTTAACACTAAATGAGAACGGCCATGATACCCACCGTCTACAAATTGGCCACTCTCAAAATCCTTTAAGATATCGATACCGTTTTCACGCAAAATATGACAACGTTTCCGTTCATTCAAATCAATTAGGTCATTGTGTATTCGATTTTCAGGTGGTTTTGCAAGTTCTGAGTACCATTCTTTACCCCTCTTAGTTGATATCCACACTGGTAATTTATCCCAATGTTGCTGTAGATGAGGTCACACGACGATTCGGAAAATATTGTACGTTAAGAGCGTAACATCATGACTTTAATAGATTAATTTTTCAGTTCTGGCCATATGTAATCTCCCGTTAGATTTATATGTTCCCACCCTAAAGGAGATAAGTGGCTAAGCAATGCATCATCGATGATTTCCCCACGGCTGCGGAGTGTTTCTACTGCCTGACTGATGTACTCTGTATTCCATAAAATAATTGCAGCAACAACTAGATTAAGCCCACTGGCGCGGT
>ERZ1673961.382-NODE-382-length-19071-cov-357.481384_pt1 | contig 19071 bp, 11 predicted proteins | sample MGYA00580189_ERZ1673961 | MGnify/ENA primary metagenome ERZ1673961 (study PRJEB41334, sample SAMN05608105) | rock metagenome | biome: terrestrial subsurface; feature: shale formation; material: shale | place: USA: Pennsylvania ... | reverse complement strand
CAATAATATTTATCTGTATTATGTTATTACTTAGTAGTTTTTAAACTAAAAAATTGAGACCGTTATAAATTCTGTGTCAATCTACCTAAAGTAGCAAATCCGTACTTGTTACAACTCTAAATAGTTATCCATTTATGTACTTTTTTACATTTTTTCATATAAAATAATTTTTAATAAACTATTTTATAAGTCTAATTAACATAATAGGTGCAATTTCCACAAGTCCTAATCTTGCACCATTTAAAAAAAATACTCAAACTAACATTCCCCACAATATCCCTTAGCTTCTCCATTATGTAAGTTTTATTATTAGAAAGTTCTTCTGCATCAACATGCTTGCTTGATTTAAGAATAGACTCCATCATCGCTTCAATAAGATAATTAAATTTTCTATCATACCTTGCTGGGTCATTCATGATATTTGAAATTACATTCTGTCTTAGTGCTTCAGCTTCATCATCAACTAAAATACCCTCTTTGCTACTTGGAAAGAATTTTCTTGTGTCTTTTTCTACATTAATATTGTTGCTTAAAAAAAATGAAAACCTATTTTGCTTTATGCTCTTTCTTTTAACATCATATGCAAAAAATTTTAAATTATTTGAAGCTTGAATATAGTTTGTACCTTGTGCCTTAAGCTTGTCAATTCTGTCAAATAGTTCTTTATTCATAATTCAAATCCATTCATATCCCGTAAATATTTGTTTAATTTAGAAGTGTCATCCCCTGGTGTTCTTCTAACAAATGCTAATCCTATATGTCTAAGCATTAATGTAATTCTTTTAAGAACATTCCTATAATATTCATCTCTTCTGTCCTCAACCTCGTTTCGTGGAGTTTCCCCTCTGTAAATCTCCCCAACTCTTGAAGCTAATGCCCAACTTCTTCTAACCATTTTTTTACTTTCTGCTATCTCTTCTTCTGTAAAATACTTTTGCCATAATTCTGAATATTTATTATTTTTTTCGATTCTTTTTTCCATTCTAAGTAGTAATTTCCCTTGATAAAATGCAGTCTGTTCTAAACTTTTTAAGTCCTCTTTTCTTTGAACATTCTCTTTTAATAGCTCTTCTACTAATCTTACTACATCTTCATCACTTTCTACACCCTCTGTTTTAGAAAAGAAAAATTCTCTTTGTTCTATTAATTTGTTGATTTTTTCATGTAAAGTTTTCATTTTTTTACCTTTTAGCAAAATTTTTAATCTAATTTTTGTACTATTTTAACCTCATTTGGATCTAAAGAATAGCCTAATCCTTTTACTATTTTTATAGATCCTTCTGGGATTTTTTTTCTTAATCTTTTAACTAAAGCTCTAATGTTTGTCAAAGTAGTGGGTTCTCCCTCCCATACATACTCTTCAATCTCATCAAAACTAAATACTCTATTTATATCTTTTCCTAAAAGTTCTAAAAATAAAATCTCTTTTTTTGCTAATTTTATATCTTCATCATCTCTTACTAAAGAGTGTTTTATATAATCAAATACTGCATTATCTTTAAATTTTAATAGTTTTGCTTCATTATGGCAAAGTTTTTTAATTTTATGAATTAATTCATACATAAAAAAAGGCTTTTTCAAATAATCATCACATCCCATCTCATAAGAAGTTTGGATCTTATCAAGTTCATAGTTTGAACTAATAATAATAACAGGAACTGTTAAATTATATAATCTAAAAGATTCCAAAACAGAAATTCCATCAAGTGATGGAACATTTATATCCAAAATCAAGCATTGATAACCATTTGTACAATTATCAAGTGCTTCCTCCCCATCTGTAAATATATCAACAATATAATTTTCACTTTTTAAGGCATTGGCTACTAATGTGGCAAGCCTTTCATTATCTTCTAATAGTAGTATTTTCATAATTTTGCTCCTAACTTAATACTAAACATAGCTCCATTATTAGTATTCTCAACTTCAATTGTGCCATCCATTTTATCTTCAATTATAAGTTTTGCCATATATAAGCCTATACCATGACCATTCTCCTTTGTTGTATAGTAAGGTTTAAATATATTTTTTATATGCTCTTTTGGTATTCCTCCTCCATTATCTTCTATTTGGATTAATACATCATTTTGAATATTTCTTATATTTATATTTATTATTCCCTCTTTTATTCTTTTCTCTTTTCTTCTTTTTACTATTGAATCTTTTGCATTATTTACTATATTTAACAATATTTGCATTAGCTCATTTTTATATCCTAAAATATTTAAATTTGCATCTTTTTGTACTTGTACATTTGTCTTTATATAATTATATTTTATATTATGATTTATTATTTCCAGCATCTTTGTAACTGCTTCTGATATATTAAAGGAAACTTTCCTTTTTGATGGCATTATGAAGTTTTGAAAATCACTTATTGTTTCACCCATATATCTAACTTGTACCATGATATCATTTACAAATGCATTATTCTTTTCATCTATTATCTTTTTATCTGTTGTATATATCTGTTCTTGTGCTATTGTTGTTATCTCTAAAAGTGGTGTCTTCCATTGATGCGCAATTGATGAAAATATCTCCCCTATTTCTGCTAATTTTGATTGTTGTATCATAAACTCTTGATTCTTTATTTTCTCTCTTAACGCAAGTTTCTCTTTTGTAACATCAGTAAATACAACTACTGTACCACTTGTTCTATAAATATCTTCTGTATAATCTGTTTGATCAATCATATAAATATGTTCTTTATTATCTTTTGATTTTAAAATTATTGCATTACTTTCAAAATGATTTTTATCTACAAATGTTTTTAATAAGCTTAAAAGTTTTTTTACATTTCCATTTTCTATGAAATCTTTTAATTTTTTTCCTTTGATTATATTTGTACTCATCTCTAAAAGTTCATCAAATTTAGCATTAGAATCAACAATAAACCCCTTTTCATCTTCCCACACAATAGGGCTTTTTATTGAGTCTAATAAAACTTTATCAAATTGCATTCTTTGTTTTAATTTTTTTGAGCTTTTAATTCTTAAGTATAAATTGTGAATTAAACCTAAAATTAAAAAAACCAAAAAAGGAGATATAATAAAAACAAAATCAATAAAAAGTCGATTTTTTTCAAAAAAAGACAATGGTGCATTTACATATTTGAATTTTTCATTTAATATATTTGGATTTATATTAAACTCTCTTACCTTTTCATAATCAAAAACATAGTTATAACTATCATCAGTTTTAATACTTACACTACTGTTTTTATTCTCCATTATTTTTTTTATTTCTTTAGCAGAGTTTCTACCTAGTTGTTTTATATCAACTAATTTACCTCCAATTGCACCTTTTTTTATAAACAAATCATCAGTAACAAATACTGGAATTTTTGCATTTTTCATAAAAGAAGCAATTTCATAATTTGGATATAATTTTCCAGTACTATCATTATAAAATCTTACGAAAAATAATGCTTCATTCTCTTTATATGTTGAAAATTTATCTATTAAATCATCGAATTTGATTTTTCTTATATACTCAACTTCAAACTTATCTGTTATTTCTTCAATTGCTTCTTCAATAAATTTATTTGAATCATCACCATTTGCACTTTGGTCATTTAAAATATATAGTTTTTTTAATGTAGGATATAATTTTTTTATGATTTTTATATTGGTTTTAATCTCTCTTTTTTCAAGCATTCCACTAACTTGTTTTTCAAGACCATAATCTTTTATTTCATCTTTTGAGTATTGTTCTAATCCTATAAAGTATATAGGTTGAGTAATATCTAGTTCTTTACTATTTTGTAAGATAAAAGCATATGCAAATTTATCAACTGCAACAACTAAATCATATTTATGTTTTTTTAATTGAAGATCATAAAGTTCTGTTAGCTTATCAAAGTAATTTTCTGAAGCGATTCTTTTTGAATCCATATATAATACATTTGCATCTATATTTGTAGTATAAAAAAATTCTTCCATCCCTGCAATTACTTTATCACTCCACTCAAAGCCTTTGTGATAAGAGTTAATTATTAAAACATTTTTGATCTCTTTTGCAAACAATGAAGTAGTTAAAGTATTTAGTAGTAGAAAAGTGCTTAGTAGTATAAAAATGGATTTTCGCAAGATTATGCCTTTTTTCTTAATATTCTAAATTATAACATTAAAATATTATTATGACACTAAACAAAGAGAAAAATCTCTTTGTTTATTTTAATATTCAAAAAAAGTTTTTTGTAATTCTTTTTTATCATTTGTTTTAGTAAGTCCAAGCATTAATAAAATTCTTGCTTTTTGTGCATTTAAGTTATCTGTTGCAATAAAACCATATTTTTCATCATTTACCTCACCATGTAAGTTTGTTCTACCACTACCTACTCTTGAAGTTCTTGCAACAACAATACCTTTTTTTACAGCTTTACCTAAAGCTTCTTGAGTACTTGGATATAAGTTACCATTACCCATACCTGCATGAATAATACCTTTTGCTCCTGCTTTTACTGCTGCATTTACAAAAATATCACTATCATTAGCATGTGCATATAAAATCTCAACTCTTGGTAAAGAATCTATTTTTTCTATATCAAACTCTGAATTATATGTATGTTTTCTAGTTGGGTTCATATAATAATGAACATTACCATAATAAACTGTACCAATTTTTCCAGTATTTGGTGAAGCAAAAGCATTTACCATAGAAGTATTAACTTTAGTAACTTCTCTTGCACTATGAATTTCATCATTCATTACAACAACAACACCTTTACCAGCTGTTTGTTTATCAATTGCTACATTTACAGCATTGAAAATATTCATTGGACCATCAGCACTCATAGATGAACCTGATCTCATAGCTCCAACAAAAACGATTGGTTTTTTACTTTTTACTGTTAAATCAAGAAAATAAGATGTTGCTTCCATAGTATCAGTACCATGAGTAATTACAACACCATCAACATCATCTTTTTTAAGTAGTGTGTTAACTCTTTTTGCAAGTTTAATCCACACTTTATCATTCATCTCTTGTGAACCAATATTTGATATTTGTTCACCTTTAATATTTGCTAATTCTTTAATTGAAGGAACAGCTGAGATTAACTTATCAACTGTAACTGCACCTGCTGAATATGAACTTTTTGTAGAAGACTCACCTGCTCCTGCAATAGTCCCACCTGTAGCTAAAATAGTAATATTTGGTTTAGCTAAAAGTACTGATGTACCAACAAAGGCAAATAACGCAACTGATTTTAATAATTTCTTCATGACAATCTCCTTTTATTTGATTGTAATTGGATAATAAACTTTAAAAAGTTAACATGATACTTAAAAAAAATGCATACAAGAACCGATCTTGTATGCATTGAAGATATTTTGCTTAGATAATTATTCCAGCGAAGATAAATCCAAATATAACACTAAGAGCAATAGCTATAACTCCTGGTATCATAAATGGGTGGTTGAATACTAAATTACCAATTCTTGTTGAACCTGTATCATCCATCTCAACAGCTGCAAGTAGCGTTGGATAAGTTGGTAATACAAATAATGCACTAACTGCTGCAAATGATGCAATTGCAGTAACAGGATCAACACCTAAAGCTAATGCTGCTGGCATTAATGCTTTTGTTGTTGCACCTTGAGAATATAAAAGCATACTTGCGAAGAATAAAGTAATTGCTAACATCCAAGGATAGTTATTTAATAAATTACCTGCAAAACCTTTAATCTCATCAATGTGAGCTCCAACAAATGTTGTACCTAACCAAGCAACACCAAGTACACAAATACAAGCACTCATACCTGATTGGAATGTTGATGCAGTAATAACTTTTCCAGAATCAACTTTACAAGCCATTGTAATAATAGCAGCACAAGTTAACATAAATACCATAATAGCGGCATTTCTTGGAAGTGATGGATCTTGAATAACTCCAACTTTATCACTAATTAAAGTAGCATAAGTTACAACAGAGATAATAGTAAGAATAAAAATACCAACTGATAGTTTTGCACCTTTTTTAATCTCTACTTTTGTTTCACCTCTTAATTTAACTAAACCTTTTTTCATTCTATCTTGATAAATAGGATCGTCTTTTAAATCTTTTCCTAAAAAGTTACTTACAAAAGCTGTAATCATACAAGCTGCAAATGTTGTAGGAATAACAATCGCTAATAACTCAATATATCCAACCCCTAAAGGCTCAATAATCCCACTAAAGAACACTACTGCTGCTGAAATTGGAGAAGCAGTAATCGCAATTTGTGATGCCACAACTGCAATACCTAAAGGTCTTGATGGTCTAATACCTTGTTCTTTTGCAACTTCTGCAATTACAGGAAGCGTTGAATATGCTGTATGTCCTGTACCTGCAAGTAGCGTCATAAAATAAGTAACTGCTGGTGCTAAATATGTAATATGCTTAGGATTTTTTCTCAAAATATCCTCTGCAATTTTTACCATATAATCTAACCCACCTGCAATTTGCATTGCTGCAATTGCTGCAATAACTGACATGATAATTAAAATAACATCGATTGGTATACTACCTGGTTCTAAACCAAAGAAAAGACAAAGAACTAATACTCCAAGTCCACCTGCATACCCAATTCCAATTCCACCTATTCTAGCCCCCATATAAATAGCGCCTAGCACTACTAATATTTCTAAAAATAACATAACGTCCTCCTTGTGAGTTATTTAATACTGTATTTAAACTATTTAATTCTTGGTTTAATCATATTTTCTGGTCTAATAATCTCTTCTAGTTCACTTTGTGTTAAAAGTTGTTTTTCTAATACAATGTCGTAAACTGATCTTCCAGATTCTAACGCCTCCTTTGCAACATTTGTTGAGTTTTCATATCCAATATAAGGGTTAAGTGCAGTTACTAAACCAATACTATTTAAAACTAAACTTTTACAATGTTCTTCATTTGCAGTAATTCCATCAACACATTTCTCTGATAATGTTTCAAATGCATTTTTCATCATATTAATTGAATTAAATAAGTTATATGCAATTACAGGTTCAAATACATTAAGTTGTAGTTGTCCACCCTCACTTGCCATTGTAATAGTAACATCTGCTCCAATTACTTGGAATGCAACTTGATTTACAACTTCAGGAATAACTGGATTTACTTTACCTGGCATAATTGATGAACCAGGTTGCATTGCAGGAAGGTTAATCTCATTAATTCCAGTTCTAGGTCCACTACTTAAAAGTCTTAAGTCGTTACAAATTTTAGAAATTTTAATAGCTACTCTTTTTAATACTCCAGAGATTTGTACATAAGCACCTGTATCTTGTGTTGCTTCAACTAAATCTTTTGCTGTTACAAATGGTCTTCCAGTTACTTCTTGTAATCTTTGTTCTACTTCATGTGCATATTCTGGGTGAGAGTTAATACCAGTACCAATTGCAGTTGCACCTAAATTCATCTCTCTTACAAGTTGTTGTGCTCCAATTAATCTTTCAATATCTTCATCAATCATAGTTACATATGTATGAAACTCTTGCCCTAATGTCATAGGAACAGCATCTTGAAGTTGTGTTCTTCCCATTTTAATAACATCTTTAAATTCATCTGCTTTTTTCATGCAAGATTTTCTTAAAACTTTCATTGAATCAATTAATTCATATATTTTTTCAAAAAGTGCAATTCTAAATGCTGTTGGGTAAGCATCATTTGTTGATTGTGATTTATTTACATCATTATTTGGATGTAATAAGTCATATTGACCTTTTTTATGACCTAAAATTTCTAAGGCTCTATTTGCAATTACTTCATTTGCATTCATATTAGTAGAAGTACCAGCTCCACCTTGAATAACATCAACAACAAAATGCTCATGTAAAGAGCCATTTATTATCTCATCGCAAGCTTCACAAATTGCATTTTTTTTGTTTTCTTCTAATAGTTTTAAATTATAGTTTGCTAATGCACAAGCTTTTTTTACTTTTGCAAGTGATGTAATAAATGTAGGGAATTGAGATAATGTCACACCTGTAATATGGAAATTATCTTGAGCTCTTGCAGTTTGCACTCCATAATAAAACTCATTATCTATCTCTCGTTCACCGATTAAATCGTGCTCCATTCTTTTACTCATAATATGTCCTTTGAATTAATTTTGAAATTAAAGTCTTTCCTTATTTACTTTAAAAAAGGCTTTAATTTTTTACTTAATGTAATTCTATAAGTCCAAAATGAACTAAAAGTGATTTTTTATGAATAAGTATTCATTTTTTTACTTTTTTTTACTTTTTTTAAATATGAAGCTTTAAAATTTAAATATAGTTATTTATAATCTTTTTTTGATTTTAGAGAAAAAGGAGAGACTGGGCTGTTTTGTGCTTTTTTATAGTAAGTGAATGAGCATTATTATTTAAGGTCTAGTATTATTAGAGCGTTATACTAGTTAATATTACTACTACGTTAATTAAACATTAGTTTTTATAAGTTCAGGATGGCGACTATTTTATAAAAATAGTCATTTTACTAATAAACCTATCATTTCCCGTAAAAATATCAAGGTTACTATTGGATAAGCAAACTCACAGCCAGGAGCTATACATCCAAAATCATTAAAATAGAAAAGCTTGATGGGATAAGCTTTTCTATGCTGGTTGTCTTCTACTCTTTTATAGTAGCTAGCTTTCTTCTCATATATGCTATTTTATTTTGTAAAGGAAGATGTTTTGGACAAGTATCCTCACAACCAAGAAGAGTCATACATCCAAATATTCCATTATCATCACCAACTAATTCATAATAATCATCAATTGTTCTTTCATCATGAGGGTCACATTCAAATCTTGCAACTCTATTAAGACCAACTGCACCAACAAAATCTTCTTTAATAAGTTTTGTTCCACAACCTGCAACACAACATCCGCACTCAATACATCTATCAAGTTCAAATACTTCATCTGCAACATCTGGTTCAATTCTCTCTTCAAGATTAGAAATATCAGTCTCTTTTGTTGTATGAATCCAAGACTCAACTCTTTTACTCATACCATCCATCCACTCACCTGTATTAACAGATAAGTCTTTGATTAGTTTAAATGTAGGAAGAGGTAAAAGAGTAATTACATCTTCAAAATCTTTTGTTAATGATCTACACCCTAATTTTGGTCTTCCATTGATCATCATGGCACAACTACCACAAATACCAGCACGACAAACAAAATCAAAACTCAAACCTGCATCCATATTTTCTCTTATGTATGTTAAAGCTAAATAAATAGTCATACTATCTGTCTCTTCAATCTTATAATCTTTGAAATATGGTTTACTATCTCCACTTTGTGGGTCATATCTTAATACCCTAATTGTTAATTGCCGTGCCATTACTTAACTCCTAATCTTTTATTTTTTCTTTTATACTCTTCTTGTAAAGGAAAAGGCATAAGAGCATCTTGAATTTGGTATCTATCTTTACCATCAGATTCTAATTTGTCAGTTAACTCATCAACTTCTGCTTGTCTTACTGCTGATAATTCATTTTCTATAATCATACCCTTAGCACCATATCCTCTAAATCCAGGAGGTATTTCCATTTTCATAATATCTAACTCTTCATATTCAACAGTTGGCATTGTATTACCCTCTTCCCATGAAGTAAGAGTTCTTTTTAACCAATTTGCATCATCTCTTTTTGGATAATCTTCTCTTGTATGAGCCCCTCTACTTTCTGTTCTATCTAACGCACCTTTTGCTACACAAAGTGCAACTTTAAGCATCATTGGAACTCTATATGCTTCTTCTAATTCAGGGTTTGCAGTTAGTTGTTTATTTTCAACAGAGATATTTTTTGATTTAATATAAAGCTCTTCTAACTCTTTAACTGCTTTTTCTAAACCATTTCCATCTCTAAAAATACCAACATAATCTTGCATTATTTTTTTCATTCTATTTTTAATTTTGAAAATATTTTCTGTTCCATTTAAAGATACTAATTGCTTAATATAATTCTCTTTTTTAGCAACTGCATCTTCAATAGTTTTTGTATCAATATCTATCTCATTATCTTTACAAAAATCTGCAAAGTAGTTACCTACAATCATACCTGCAACAACAGTTTCAGATACAGAGTTTCCTCCAAGTCTATTAAATCCATGCATATCCCAACATGCTGCTTCACCTGCACTAAAAAGACCTTTTAATGTAGGAGATTCCCCTGTTGGTTTTGTTCTAATACCACCCATTGAGTAGTGTTGCATTGGATGAACTGGTGCCCAACCTTTTTGTCCCTCATCAGCTGGATCAATTCCTGCAAAATATTCACAAATTTCTTGTACATCTCTTAGGTTTCTTTCAATATGATCTCTTCCTAAAATAGAGATATCTAACCATAAGTGTTTTCCATAAGGTGAATCAACACCTTTTCCTTTTCTAATGTGTTCCATCATTCTTCTTGAAACAACATCTCTACTTGCAAGATCTTTTTTCTCAGGCTCATAGTCTGGCATAAATCTGTGTCCATCAACATCTCTTAGAACACCTCCATCACCTCTACAACCCTCAGTTAATAAAATACCTGATGGGAATAATGGTGTTGGGTGAAATTGTACAGCTTCCATATTTCCAAGTTTTGCAACTCCTGTTTCTAGTGCAATTGCTGTACCAATTCCCTCACAGATTACTGCATTAGTAGTAATTTCATAAACTCTACCATATCCACCTGTTGCTATTAATGTTCCTTTTGAAACATATGCTACAACATCACCTGTAATTAAATCTCTAACAATTGCTCCATAACATCTATTATTTTTATGAATAAGTCCAATTGCTTCTTTTCTATCTTCAATATTAACATCATTTTTTAAAGCTTCATTTGCAACAGCAAAAAGCATTGTATGCCCAGTTGCATCAGCTGTATAACATGTTCTCCATTTTTTTGTTCCACCAAAGTCTCTTGAGTTAATTAAACCATGTTTATTATCATCTTCAAAAATGTTTGTTTTTTTAGTATTAATAACTGCTTCATGGTTACCTTTTCTAATTCTTGTCCAAGGCACACCCCAAGATGCTAATTCTCTAATTGCTTTTGGTGCAGTTGTTACAAACATTCTTGCAACTTCTTGATCACATCCCCAGTCACTACCTTTTACAGTATCAGAAAAGTGAACATCTTCATTATCACCTTCACTCATTTTTGCATTACCTAAACTAGCTTGCATACCACCTTGTGCAGCAGCACTATGAGATCTTTTTACAGGAACTAAACTTAATACTGTCGTACTTAATCCCTTATCAGCAGCAGCAACAGCAGCCCTAAGACCTGCTAAACCTCCACCAACTACTAATGCATCACAATATTTAATCTTCATAATCTAACCTTTAATTGTTTATAATTTTTGAACTATTTGTTGGTTGATACTTTTGTCCTGGTGCAATATCATTTTCTAATCCAATTTTAATATATGCAAGTAAAGTTACAACTCCTAAAGTTAAAAATACAACGCTAAGTAATTTTTTAATTTTTAACATTTTAGCTCTTGTTGCTTTTGGGTTTTCGCCATCAAACCAACCCCATTTCATAGCAGCTCTGTATAATCCAACAGAACCATGAATCTCAACACAGATTAATAAAACAATATAAAGTAACCACATATGATCTTCAACAACTCTATATGCTGATCCAAATGGACCTATATTTTGAGGTTGAGTAAACATAATAAATAAGTGAATCATTGCTGCAAACATCATGATTAGTCCACTTATCCATTGAAACATCCACATTGATGTATCATTGTGTTTCATCATTTTTGCATGTTCTTTAATTTTTATATATGTTTTATAACTAGTAGGAAATTTTCTTAATCCTAAAATTGCATGTATTATAAATACAATTGTTATAGCCAAAACAAAAAAACTTACAACAGCTGGTATTCCACCTTCAAATATGAAATCTAGCTCGAAAGCTTTTGTTACTGCATGCATTACATCTTTTCCAAGAAGTATTGTTGATACAAACAACATATGCCCCATCATAAAAAGTGCTAAAACTACACCAGTAGCAGTTAACCACACATCCATTTTTGCAGGAGTTCTACTCTTTTTACCTTGAGTAGTTACACCTGTATATGCTTCAATTACCTTTTCCATAATTACCTCCAAGTAACCTTATAAAGTACTTATTTTTTTAAATTAAGTAATTTTATAAGAAAAGTATGACATAAAAGGTATTTTTTGCGTTTTTTTGTAAGTTTTTTTAAAAATTTTAATTAATTTTAATATTTTAGAGTAAATAGTGGAAAAAAATAGAAATTATGTAGTTTAATTTGAGTTAAGGTAGTAAAAGATCTTTTACTACCTTATATTATTTTATAAGTCTTTTTTAATTTTTTGTGCTAATGAATCAATTGTAAAACCAAAATCTTCAAATAATTCATTTGCAGGAGCACTTGCACCAAATGTATCCATACCATAAACTACATCTGCATATTTGTAGTACTCTAAAGCTCTTGCTGCTTCTACGGCAAAAACTTTTGTGTTTTTATCAATAATATTTGAGATATACTCTTTATCTTGCTCAAGAAGTAAATCAAAACAAGGAACAGAAACAATATTTGCTAAAATACCATCTTTTTCTAAAGCACAAGCTGTTTTAAGTGCAAGCATTACTTCACTACCACTTGCCATAATAGTAACAGTTGCACCCTCTCTTTTTTTAAGTAAGTATCCACCATTTGATACATCACCAAACTCTCTTTTTGATTTTAAAACTTCTAAATTTTGTCTTGAACAAACAAAAGCACTTGGAGCATTTAATTTTAATGCAGTTTTCCAACAATCAATATTCTCATTAGCATCAGCAGGTCTAAATACATAAAAATTTGGTAAAGCTCTAAATTGAGATAAATGCTCAATTGGTTGATGTGTTGGACCATCTTCTCCAACACCAATAGAATCATGTGTCCAAATAAAATGTTGAGGAATACTTGCAAGTGCAGCAATTCTTGCAGCTGGTTTTAAATAATCAGAAAATACAAAAAATGTTGCACTATAAACTCTAAATAAACCATATAAGTTCATTGCATTACAAATTGATGCCATAGCATGCTCTTTTATTCCAAAATGAATATTTCTTCCAGTTGGAAAATCTCCCATATCTAAAAGTTCAGTTTTATTTGATGGAGCTAAATCTGCACTTCCACCTAAGAATCCTGGAATTGCTTTTGCAATTGCATTTAAAATTTTATGGTTTGAACCTCTTGTTGCTACACTTGAACCCTCTTCAAACTGTGGATACTCAATATTATCAAAATTTGGATTTTTAAGCTCTTCTATTTTTGCTTTTGTCTCTTCACTTAAAGACTCATTCCAAGCATTTTCAGCTTCAACACCTTTGATTAATTTGTCAAATGCACCTTTAATATCATAAGGAACAACAAACTTTTCATCTGGATTAAATCCTGCTTTTTCTTTAGAAGCTCTTATCTCATCTTCACCTAAAGGTGCCCCATGTGTATGGTGACTCCCCTCTAAAGTTGCAGCACCTTTTCCAATAGCAGTTTTTGCAATAATTAAAACAGGTTTAGTTGCTTCTTTTGCTTTTGTTATTGCATTGTCAATTTGAGTAAAATTATGCCCATCAATCTCAATTACTTCAAAATTAATAGCATCAAATCTTTTTTTAACATTTTCACTCCATGAAATAGAAGTATCTCCCTCAATTGTAATAGAGTTTGAGTCATAAATAACTACTAAATTATCTAAGTTTAAATGTCCAGCAGTTGCGCATGCTTCATAAGAAATACCCTCTTGTAAATCTCCATCTCCACATAAACAATAAACTTTATGATTTATAACATCTTTTCCTAATATATTTTGTGCATATTTTGAAGCCATAGAAAAACCAACAGCATTTGCAATACCTTGACCTAAAGGACCAGTCGTAATCTCAATACCATGAGTATGTCCATACTCTGGATGACCTGGTGTTTTAGAGTTATGTTGTCTAAAATTCTTAATATCTGAAAGGCTAACATCAAATCCCCATAAATGAAGAAGTGAATATACAAGTCCTGTTGCATGACCACCACTAAATACTAATCTATCTCTATTTAGCCATTTATCATTTGAGGGACTAATATTTAAGTGTTTACTTAATACTGTTGCAATATCAGCAAGTCCCATTGGAGCACCTGGGTGACCTGAGTTGGCTTGCTGAACCATATCAGCAGCTAAAAATCTAATTGTATTAGCTTGTTTTTGGAGTAGTTCTTTCGACATAATTTTCCTATATTGTTGGAGTTTTTTTTAAAGTAGTGCCAATTATATCTAAAAAGCTTTAAAAAAAATATGAAGCAATGAAACTTAAAGAAATTAAAAAGAAGAAGTTTAAACTTCTTCTTTTTTAAATATCAGGGTCAACTGAAACATCCTCATCAATTAAAATTTTGATATTTGAAGTTCCACTTGTAGTTCCCTCATAAACATTAAATGTATTACCATCATCATCTGAAATTTGTCCATCTGATTTTGTCCAATTCCCCTCAAGCCTAACACTATCTTCACCAGACTCATCACCAAAGATTTTCAAGATATTTTCATCATCTGTTAAATCTTCAATACTTTGTTCATCAACAATAATATGGTTTGCTAAATCATTTGTTAAATCAATAGCTTCAATATTATCAACTTTTGGTGCTATATTTGAAAGATCTATATCTTCATCAGTTAGTACTTTTAAAGTATCTTCACCCTCACCTGCATCAATAATATCATCCTCATGATAAATAATCTCATCATCTCCTGCACCTGCATCAATAATATCAGCGCCACCTTTTCCATCTATATGTTCATTGGCATCAGTTCCTGTGATAGTATTTGCATGTTCATCACCCTCAATTGAAATTTTTGCAGATGTTGTTACAGTTGATTGAGCATCATTTTCTGATTCTGTTGATGTTACACTCGCAGTCATTGAATTAACTTCGCTTGACTCTAAATGTTTTGTAGAAACAAAAGTAAATTCTTCTTCTTTTGCATCTTCAATTGGCAACTGAACTGTTCCACCACTTACTTCATATACATTTCCACTACTATCTTTAACAGATGTTATAGTATCAGGAATATTATCTAGTGTTACTTTTGATAAAGATTCACTTCCATCAACATCAGATAACAATGCAGCTAAAGTAATAGTATAATTATATACTGTTGTAGATAATGGTGAAGTATTAAATACACTAGCATCTCCCCAAACTGTTCCATCTTTAAACTTAATATTTTCAAAATTTGAAATTTTATTTTGAATATTATCTTCATTTTTATAATAATCATTAATAGTATAACCTTTTAGATATATAGAGTCGTTACCTTCTCCTCCATCTATTTTTACCCAGTCAAGATAACTACCTACTTTATCTTTAATAGTAATAAAGTCATCGCCTTTTCCTAAATCAATATTTCCGTTTAAAATAACATCATCTCCAACATTAACTACATCATCTCCATCAAAAGTACCTAACCAACCTTTTACATCATTTTTTATATTTACATAATCATTACTATTAGTATAACTTTCACCATAAAGTGAAGAATCACATTTCTCATAATTATAATTATTTTCTATTTCTTGAGATCCATTATCTTCTATTCTAAAATACAAGCTTGGTGCACTTGCAACATTATCAATAGTATTTGTAATATTAATATTGACATCAAAACTTGTAGTATCACCATCTTCATCACTTGCATTAACAGTAAAAGAGTCTTTATCTTCAACTATATTTTTATTTGTACCACTGTAACTATATTCACCTGTTTCAAAATTAAATTTAAGTGTTCCACCTGCATTTGTATTAAGAGATAAAACATTATCAGTTGCCTCAGATACAGTATGAGTTACACCATCAACTACAATAGAGTCAATTGTTTTTTCACCATCTCCACCTGTAATATTATCTGATACATCTCCATGTATAGTTGATTCAACAGTGTTTTGTAGAGTTACATCCAAATCATCTGCATTGTTTACAATAATTACATTATTATCTGAATTAGATATTTCTTCTAAATAAGTAGTTATTGAATTATCTCCAATCCCAATAGAATATGCTTTATCAAAACCTAAATCTTTCCATTGTGCTGCAATATCATCATTTACAGAAGAAAGACTATATCCATTACCATGTCTATAGTATGTTCCATTATATTCACTCATTCCATATGTTGGTTTCCCATCAGATACAAAATAAGAAATAGTCTCTCCATTTAGTGGTGCTGGATTGTCTTTTAAACTATCAATTACTTTTAATAAAGCGTCATCATAATTAGTTCCACCATCTGCTTGTAAGTTATTTATTAAATTAATTGCAGTGTTTGCATCTAACCATACTTCACCACCACTTGATAAAGTATTTCCATAATCACCAAATGTTGTAAGTAAAACTTTTACATTACCTGCATCATCATAATTATTTATCATATTAATAATTGCTTGTTTTGCAAGTGCTAATTTATTATCATCAGCCATACTATTAGATATATCTATAGTAATTGCAAGATTTACATTTACTTGTCCAAAATCCAATGTTTTTGATTCATCACTACTATACAATAAAGCATCACTATCAGTTGATTCTTTATAGTTTGTTCCATCTTCATTATCATTTGATTCTGTTGATCTTGCTGTGATAGTTAGATTAAAATCACCTGCACTATCTTCAGGAACTTTTAATTTTAAATTGTCACTTATAGATGTTGCATCTGCTGGAACTTCTACACTATATGAACCATCACTATTTTTTGTGATATTGTAATTGTCATTTATACTTTCAAGTGTCGCATCATTTGGAACACCATCAATTTTTACTGTTAATGTTTCACTTCCATCAACATCTGCTAAAGCTGCACTGATATCAACATCATATTCAAGTACTTTTGTTTCTACTTTTTCAAACTTTCCATCTACTACTTCATATACACCATCTTTAAATACTAATCTTTCGATGCTATTTAAATTATCACCATTATTAGAGTGGTTTGTATCATTTGATGTATCAATTCCTCTATTATCTATAATATTAACTCTTGGGTTTGTTCCATCTGTAATGATTGAAATATTATAATCTTTAAACTCTCCAGTATAGATAGCTGTATCAAGACCATCTGTTAAATCAAATAATTGGCTAGTAATACCTCCTGAGATATGGTCATTTCCTGCTCCGCCAACAAACACATCATTTCCATCATATCCATCCAAGTGATCTACTGCACCTTTCCCATCTATAAAGTCATTAGTTGTATTCCACTCTCCACCTGATAGTTGTTCAACTGTATCATTTCCATCAACAATTTTATCTGCATTTGATTTTAAACTTTGCACATAACTATCATAATCAAAAGTTGAGTCTACAACTTTTATTGTTGCATCACTAACTGAGATTGATGCTGTTGGAGCATCTGCAACAGCTTTTACTTCAATTGTTGTTGTATAAGTAGTATCATCCCATACATTTCCATCTGATATTTCAAATTCAAAGTTACTATCAATATCACTGTCAGAGTTTGGTACAAAAGTAATATTTCCTGCAGCTATATCAGCAAGAGATATTATTTGATTTTCAGAAAGTTCTACTACTGAATCTTCTGTAGCTTCATAAGTATTTCCTTCTTTATCAATTACAATTTGACCTTCTTTTACTTTATAGTACAATGTACCATTTTCAGGTAAGTCAGTGATTTTAATTTCTTCTACACCAATTCCAAGTTCACCAAAGTCTGTTTCAGTTAATGTGTATGTAGTATCTTCATCAATAATGATTTTGTCATCTGTTGAACTTAAATCATCTTTGAAAGAATCACTTAAATCAAATGAACTATCAGTTCCATTTACTTTTTCATAATTTCCACCAACAATCTCTTTTACAACAATATTAATATCAGATAAATCATCGAAATCTTTTGCATCAACAGTTAATGCACCTCTTCCAGTAGCATTTAAATCAACCTCATACTCTTGTCCATTTACTTCAACAATAGCTTTTGCTTGACCTTGAGGTGGATAGTTTTCATCTACTTGAATATTAAATGTAACTTTTCCATCAGTAGTACTAATATTTGTAATTTCAGGGTCAATAACTTCTGTATATGAGATTTCATTTATTAAGTAATCATCATCATGCCCTGGTGCACTAAACTCAACTTTATCAAAAGCAGTTGGTTCACCATTTGCATCTGGAAATTCAAAAGTATAAGATAAATCAACTCTATCTGTTCCACCTTGAGCTTGAACTGATTTAATCAAGTTACCATTTACATCATAATAATTAACAGTTGCATCTGTACTAGATCCACCTCCAGTAACTTCTGCATACCCTAACTCTTCTGTATCATTAAAAAATGTAACTTTAGCAGTTTCACCGTTATGTCTCCAAGCAAAAGCTACATCTAAAGAATCAGCATCATTAGTAAAATCAAAAACTATTTTTTCACTAACTCCATTATTTCCATGACCTAACTCTGAACTTGCTCCTGAACCTGATGTTCTTCCTTGAACACCAAAACCATCATGGTTTGTTCCTTTAACAATTGCTAAGTTCCCCTCATTGCCATGTACATCATAAGCAGTTATATTAATACCAGTAGCTTCTCCAAACTCAGTATCAACATCAATAACTTTTGGAGCAGTTGCAACTGCTTTTACTGTTACATCAATAGGTGTAATTGTATCAGCTATATCTGCTGTTACTGTATTTGTATTTGGTGTTAATTGTTCAAAGTTTCCACCCTCTACACTTGTAATTGAATTATATAATGTACTTGCATCATTATATACATCTTCTGTATTTGGGTTTGCTACTTCTAGTGTTCCTGTTATTCCATCTGATACTATATCATTACCTTCAGCATCTTTCCCAATTACTGTACCTTTTGGTTCAATTGTAATGTCACCTAATTTTGTGTGTACTACTACTTTAGGATCTTCTGCTCTTACCTCATTTGTAAGTGTTGCTGTAAATAGTACTGTTCCTGATGCCTCATTTGTATCTGTTGCACTTAAACTTACTGTTGTTGTATCTATTGAGTCTTCTACTGTTTCATCTTTTGAGTCATTTACTAATGTTAATTGCTCATAGTTACTTGCT
>ERZ1673961.381-NODE-381-length-19095-cov-311.782195_pt1 | contig 19095 bp, 21 predicted proteins | sample MGYA00580189_ERZ1673961 | MGnify/ENA primary metagenome ERZ1673961 (study PRJEB41334, sample SAMN05608105) | rock metagenome | biome: terrestrial subsurface; feature: shale formation; material: shale | place: USA: Pennsylvania ... | reverse complement strand
TCGCGACAATCTGCTTGGAAGGCAGAAGCTCTAGCCAACTGAGCTACTCCCGCAACTGGTGGGTCATGGAGGACTCGAACCTCCGACCACTCGGTTATGAGCCGAGTGCTCTAACCAGCTGAGCTAATGACCCAATTCCATTATTTATTTTTATGGCGGACAGAGAGGGATTCGAACCCTCGGTACCGTTGCCAGTACGCTTCCTTAGCAGGGAAGTGGTTTCAGCCAGCTCACCCATCTGTCCAATTTACAATTTTCGATTACCTCAAAAACTGGACGAGAATTATAATGCTTAGTGACTTAAAAAACACTTAAATTAAACCGTTTTATTTAATTACTTATAAATTCAAGTGTTTTTTATATATTTAAATAGTATTTATAATCTTTTCTACTATCTCTTTTGGTGTTGATGATTTATAAATAGGTCTACCAACAACAATAAAATCAACAAGTTCTTCTTTAGCTTTTATAATATCTGCAACTCTTTTTTGATCCCCAGAATCTTCACCAAAAGGTCTTATTCCTGGACATAAAGTTATAAAATCTTCTGAAGTACTTGATTTTATATCTTTACTTTCATATGCTGAGCAAACTACACCATCAAGTCCAGAATCAAATGAATCAATAGCAAACTTTCTAGCTTTAGTATCAATATCTTCATTATATACAGCTCTAAAATTATCATTATCAAATGAAGTCAAAGCTGTTACAGATAAAACAAGTGGTCTATTTGGAATATATTTAATTCTATTCATTACTTCTTTCATCGCAACTTTTCCAGCACTTGCATGAACATTAAACATATCAATAAGTCCAAATTTTGAAATATCTTCAGCTGCATCAGCCATAGTATTAGGTATATCATATAGTTTTAAATCAAGAAAGATTTTAAAATCTTTATTGATCTTTTTTATCTCTTCTAAAAAAGATTTTCCATCTCTTAAATAAGTCCTAAACCCTATTTTTAACCAAATCTCTTTATTTAATTCATTACTATTTATGTTTCTTACTAAATCTAAATTCTGTTTTGCAGTAGGTAAATCTAAAGATATACATAACTTCACTATTTTTGCCTTTTAACTTTATCTAAAACACCATTTATGAATTTTGGCGCATTATCACTTGCAAGTCTTTTTGATAACTCAATTGCCTCATTTATAATAATTGGTTTATCTAACTCACCAAATAAAGTTTCATAAACAGCAAGTCTTAATATTGCTTTTTCTACATTTCCTAAATCAAGAATTTTACCTTGATTTAAATGTGATTCAATCTCTTTATCAATTTCATCTAAATTATCAATTACACCATTAAAAAGATTTAATGCAAAAGTTTTTTGCTTATTTCTTATTTTTTTATCTTCTAATATTTCATCTATAAAGTTTATTATTCCTTCATTACCCAAATCAACTGCATATAATAAACCTATTACTGATTCTCTTGCTTGTGTTCTTGTAGCCATTACTTTCCTAACTCGTTATATAAGTCTAACATTTCAATGATTGTTATCATTGCTTCTGAACCTTTGTTCCCAACTTTAGAACCAGCTCTTTCAATAGCTTGTTCAATTGTATCTGTAGTTAACACTCCATTTGATACAGGCTTACCATATTGTAGTGTTACAGTTGCGATACCTTTTGTTGCTTCTGCTGAGATATAATCAAAATGAGGAGTTGCACCTCTAATTACTGCACCAACACAACATACAGCATCATACTTACCACTTTTTAATGCTTTTTCTAATGCAAATGGAATTTCAAATGCACCTGGAACTAATAGTAAATCTAAATTCTCTTCATTTCCACCATGTCTTATAAATGCATCTTTTGCACCCTCAACCAATCTATCAGTAATAATATGATTAAATCTTCCGTTAATAATCGCAACTTTTTCATTACCATTTAGTCTTAATTTACCTTCTATAACATTCATCTTTACTCCAATTTTATAGCTATGTTTAACTATTTATATTATTTCATATTTTGCGATTATATCTAAAATAAAATTAAGAAATTAAAGCTTTAATTTTTTAAAGCTTTTTTTATTGCAAAAATATCTTCAACTGTTTTATAAAGTTCATCAATTTGAAGCATATTTGGTCCATCACTTTTAGCCACTGATGGATTAGTATGTGTTTCAAAAAAGAAGCCATCAACACCAACACTAGCAGCTGCTCTTGCCATATGTGGCACAAATTTCGAGTTACCACCTGTGGTTCCACCTGTACTTGGTATTTGAACAGAGTGTGTTGCATCAAAAATCACAGGGGCATATTCTCTCATTAGTATTAAATTTCTCATATCAACGACTAATGCTCCATAACCAAATGTATTTCCCCTTTCACATAACCAAACACCATTTTCTTTAGAAGTCTCATAATTTATAGTATTAACACCTCTTGTTTGTAAAACTTTTTCAACAGGATGTTTCATAGCATCAGCTGCTAAAAATTGACCTTTTTTAATATTGATTTTACAATTTGTTTTTGCAGCTTCTATTAAAAGATCAGTTTGTCTACATAAAAAAGCTGGTATTTGCAAAATATCCATAACTTCAGAAGCGGGTTTAGCTTGGTAAGATTCATGAATGTCTGTAATAACTTTATATCCAAACTCTTTTTTTACCTCTTCAAATATTTTAAGCCCTTCATCTAATCCAGGACCTCTATAAGAACTAATACTTGTTCTGTTTGCTTTGTCAAATGAAGCTTTAAAATAAAACTCGACTCTTTTATCTTCACTTAGTGGTTTTAAACTTTCTGCAATTCTCATTATTGTATCTCTATCTTCTAATACACATGGTCCTGTTAAAATAATCATTTAAATAATCCTTTAAAAATAGTTCTTTTTTCTTTTCCTGTTAAAGCATAGTAAAATTCATAAATATTTTGAGCTATATACTCCATATCGTTTTTTGCATGTTCATCACAAGCAAAAAGAATTTTATCATCAAATTGTAATTTTGTATCCCATGATGGAAGTAAAATCTCTTCTTTATTTCTTAGTATCAACAAAGGCACAATATTATTTCTTTGTTCTTTGTTATGTAATGATACACTAAATATTTTTAACTCTATCTCTTTTTTTATTTTTAAATATCTTGCAATTTCTGGTGCTTTTTCAAAATCTAATTCAAGTTCAAATAGAAGTGGATTTTCATCTATTGTTTCAAAAAGTCTTCTAACTAATTTGGCAGCCCAAGTTTCATCTTTTTCAGAAACAATTCTACTAAATAGATCAGAAAGAGGATTTATCAAAGCATTGGTTGTTTTATTAATTAAAATTTTAGCTGGCATAAAAATATGGTCAATATTTGCACTTTTAAAAATTGAAAAATCTTCCATCTCATTTTCTCTCACAATTGTCATTATTTTTGGATTTAGTTTTTTTGCAGTAGCTAAAATTGATAAATTTGTTGTATCATTATTTGTTGCTGCTATTATTGCAACTGCATTTGTTACTCCAATTTCTAATAGTGTATCTTTATCATCAGCATTTGCATAAGTTAGTTTTGTAAAATCAGTATTTTTAAACTCTACATTTTTCTTTTCTATTTCTATAAAATGCGCTTCTATATTATTTGTTTTTAATTTTTCATAAACACTTTGTCCCATTCTTCCAAAACCACAAATTATATATTTTCCCTTAGGGAAAAGAGGTAAAGAAGAATTAAGAGTGTCAACTTTAAATAGCCATTTTTCTAATTTTAGTAAATTAGGAGCAGTCAAAGCCATATTTATCTCTTTTGCTATTATTGAAAATGGATTAGCAACAATTTCAACATCCAAATCTTTTAAGTTTTCTGTATGATTTTCAGTAGTTGACTTTATGACTAATTTTACATTTTTATTTAAGAGTTTTGAAGTTAATGCAATTCTTAAATTTAAAGAATCATCTTCAAAAAGAGCAACTAAACCTTTACAATTTGTTTTTTTAATTCCAGCTTCTTCTAATGACTTTGAACTATGTGCATCACCCATTAACACAGGTACAGTAGGAGTAAAGTTCTCTAATAAAAGCTCATTACCTTTAGCTACGCCTTTTTCTATTACAACAGCTCTAATATCTTGAGCTATTGCTCTTTTTATTATTTCACTAGTAATTTGATTGTAGCCTAATATTATTATAAACTTTTGTTTTATATTTTTAATTTGTCGCCTAAATCTATTTTTTTCAATCTCTTGTAAAAACAGCTTATCTTGTAGAAGCCTAACTAAAGAACCAAGACCATAAAACCAGCCAATTACTGTAATATAAATAGAAAAACTTACCCAAACTCTTTGAGCATATGTAAACTCATAAGGTGTTTCTCCAAATCCTATTGTAGTTGCTGTGTAACTAACAAAATAAAAAGCATCAAAAATAGACATATGATAAGGATTACCACTTGGATCCTTACCCTCGATTAAAACTAAGCCAGTTATTGCTATTGTATAGGCTACAATAATTACTAAAAAAGGTACTCTCATTCGATAAAGAATGATAAATAAAGAACTATTCTTCACTTTTGAGCCTATCTTTTAGATTTTATTGTTTCACCAACATATAATGTAACAGAAGTAATATTTGCAAGTAATGCTCCACCTGATAAAGAGATAATCATTCCAACAATTTCTCTATCTATTGTATAAGCATATTCTGCAACTGTCCAAATAACTGCTGCACTAATTAATTGAATATCAGCAACTAATGATGTTGCTAGTAAAACTGAACCCATTTGTGTTTTATCACCAAGTTTTAATGTTGTTGCAATAATGTTAATAATAATAGCTGCAAATAGTTCATATTTACTATGCATTTCCAAAGAGTCCATATCACCATAAAAAAAACCAAAATTTACAGTCATAGCTAAAATTATAAAAAAACCTGCAATAACTTTATCTAAGTTCATGATATTCATCTCCTAAATCTTTTCCTATATCAAGTCTTCGTTTAAATACATTATCAATATTATCATGTACTTTTGAATCTTTATCAAGAAAAATCAATCTATGTTTATTTAATTGACTTACATTTTTAAGTCCCATTACTGCTAAAAGACCTCTTACTCCTTTTAGCAAGTTATTATGGTAATCCCTTACATATTTTGCATGTTTATAAACAAAATATTTTTTTCTTTTACTTTTATCTTGAGTAGCAAGACCTACTGGACACTCATGACCATTTGTTCCTGAACAATATCTAGCTCTAATACATCCTGCACTCATCATAAAACCTCTCGCAATTTGAACAAAATCTGCGCCTAAAGATAAAATAATGATTAAATCATCTGGAGTTAAAACTTTTCCACTAGCAACTAGTTTTATTTTATCTCTTACATCATAATCTCTTAGGATTTTATCAACTAAATATATAGAGTCTCTTGCATTAAGACCTATTCTTTCCATCATTTCAATTGGAGCGGTTGCACTTCCTCCACTTCCTCCATCAATAGATATAAAATCTGGATATGCATCATTGCCTGCATCAACTCTTTTTTTAATCTCTTTTGCATAAGGTTCTATATTTTCTATATCAGAAATAACTATTTTAATACCAACTGGTTTTTCAGATAACTCTTGAAGTTTACCAACAAAATCAAATAACTCTTCAACACTATTTGCATAAGGAAATCTGTTTGGAGAAAATAAATCTTTATGTGCTTCAACATTTCTATAATATGCTATTGCTGGGCTTACTTTATCTGCAATTAATTTTCCACCAGTTTGTTTTGCACCTTGTGCCATTTTAATTTCAGTCATTTTACAAAATCTCATAGTTTTTTGATATCTATCTGGATCAAAATTACCTTGTTTATCTCTTGCTCCATACAAACCTGAACTTAACTGCAATATAATATCAGGCATATCTTGAGGAACTTCTTTTGGAAAGCTTTCTAATGGTGCTTCCCAATTTGGTCTATGAAATATTTCTGATTTTAAATCAAAAACATAAGTTTCAGCTTCTGGATCTTTTTTAAATACTAAACTTCTATATGCATCTGCTGCCATTGCACCATTAAATAATTTTTGTACTATCTTTTTGCAAACTCTTTGGAAAATATTTCCATGAACAACAGTCATATAATCAGGTTTATAATTTCTATGTGTAACAAAAAAGTTTGATGTTAATCCACCCTCACCTGAATTAATTGGAAAATTTCCCATAAAAGAGCCTCTTACAAAAGCTCTTGTTCCCTCAGGAGATATAGAACCATCACTCATTGCACTTCTTGCAATAATTGATTTTGCATGATATGGATATTTTCTTTTTTCACCAAATACCACTTCAAAGTGAGTATCAACCTCATCTTCATTTAATACAATAGTTGCATGTCTTAACATGAATTTTGGTTTAGGCAAAGGTTGAGAGGGAGAAAAAGATGCATAGTTAGGAACATCTCTTGCTGCTTTATAAACCCAATCTAGCTTATCTTTTGATTCATAAAACTTCTCATCACCAAAATATTGTCTAAAAGGCTCTCTAAACTCTTCAAAAACATATCTAAGCCTACCAATAATTGGATAATTAACTAACAACTGATGATCTCTTTGTACATACTTATCATGTACATACCAAGCTATGATTATAATAACAAATAATGCTATTGTAATATCTATTATTAATACAGTATTATTCACATTAATCCTTTTTCAACGAAACTAAAAATCCACTAATTACTATTAAAAGTATACCTAAAATAATCCAAATGTCAGGAAATGCATCACCTAAAAACATTCCTAATATAATGGAAAATGCAATATTAGCATAAGAAATAGTACCTATAATACCTGCTTTTGCACAAGAGTATGCTTTTGTCATATAAATTTGTGCATATGTTGCAAAAACTCCCAATAATATAATAAAAAACCAATCTTTACCACTTGGCATAACAAAAGTTTCTAACATAAAATCAAGTGTGGAAGGAGAGTAAAACTCTGCAACTAACATTAAAAGTAAAGGTCCTATTGTTCCAATTCCCATAAAAGACAAAACAATTGCTCTACTATCATAATATTTTCTTAATTCTCTAATTGAAGTATAAGCAAGTGCTGCTCCAACACCACTTAAAATTCCCAACCAATCAGTTTTTTCCAATGTACTTCCATCAAATTTGGTTATAAATATTATTCCAATAAAACCTATAAATACACCAAGCCAACCTTTAAATCCTAATTTTTCTTTTACAAAAATATATGCAAATATTGCTGTAAAGATTGTAGAAGTTTTTGAAAAAGTCATGGCTTCTGCTAAAGAGATTTCAGCAATATTATAAAAAAACATTAATAATGCAATAAAACCAGCCATACCCCTAAAAATCAAAAGTAACGGTTTTCCACCTTCTTGAACTAAAGGTTTTCTATAAACTGAAAATAGTATTATTGCAACACCAAATAAATTTCTAAAAAACACCACTTCAACTGAGCTTACTGAATCACTAAGTTCTTTAGCACTAGCTCCCATAAAAGCAAACATTAAAGAAGCAAATAACATATACTTTATTCCTAAAGAAACATCTTCTTTCATAATACATCCTAAATTTTAAAAGCGAAATTCTATTGTGTTTATAATTAAAGCAAGATTATTGTTTTTAGGTAAATATTACTACTAATCTTTTTAGCAATAATTTGATAGAATATAAACTCATACATATAATATTATATACAACTAGGATAATAATGAAATATTTAAAAATAATTGGTAATAAAAAGCTTGAAGGAGAAATTAACATCTCAGGAGCAAAAAATGCAGCTCTTCCTCTTCTAGCTTCTACTATTTTGGCTAAAAATAGAATTAAAATAGGGAATCTGCCTGATGTAGTTGATATTAATACTTTATTAAAACTATTGGAAAAACTTGGTAGTTCTTACACAAAAGATAAAAATACAATACATATAGAAACCTCAACTATTAATAATACAAAAGCAACTTATGATATCGTAAAAACAATGAGAGCTTCAATTTTAGTTTTAGGACCTTTATTGGCTAGATTTGGTCATTGTGAAGTCTCTCTTCCTGGTGGTTGTGCAATTGGACAAAGACCTGTGGATTTACATCTAAAAGCCTTAGAGCAAATGGGAGCAAAAATTGAGATAAAAAGTGGATACATTCAAGCAACTTGTAAAGATGGATTAAAAGGTGCAAAGATTGTATTTGATAAAGTTACTGTAGGTGGTACTGAAAACATTATAATGGCTGCTAGTTTAGCAACAGGAACAACTACAATTATCAATGCAGCAAAAGAACCAGAAATTGTTCAACTATGTGAAGTACTTGAAGATGCAGGTGTTGATATAAAAGGAGTTGGAACTTCAAAACTTATAATTCAAGGAAGTGATAAAAAACTTCTTGAGTTTAAAGACTTTAATATTATTCCTGATAGAATTGAAGCTGGAACATATATGTGTGCGGCTGCTATTACAAACTCTAAACTTACAATTACAAATATTATTCCTTTACATTTAGAAGCTATAATTTCAAAACTTGAAGAGATGAATTTTGAAATCATACAAGAAGAAAATAGTTTAACTATTATGCCTACAAAAGATATAAAACCTGTAAATATTGTAACTTCTGAATATCCTGGTTTTCCTACAGATATGCAAGCACAGTTTATGGCACTTGCAACTCAAGCAAATGGAACAAGTACAATTGATGAAAGATTATTTGAAAATCGATTTATGCATGTTAGTGAATTACTAAGATTGGGTGCAGATATTCACCTAAATGGTAATATTGCAACAATAAATGGTACTCCAAGTAAACTAAATGGTACTGATGTTATGGCAACAGACTTAAGAGCATCATCTGCATTAGTTCTAGCAGCATTAGTTGCACAAGGAGAAACAGATATTCATAGAATTTATCACCTTGATAGGGGATATGAAAATTTAGAAAAAAAACTTAGTGAAATTGGTGTTGATATTCAAAGACACAATGAATAAAAAGTAAAGGCAAAAAATGAAATTAGAAGTATCATTATTTAAATTTGATTACAAATCTGATTATTTACCATATTATAAGAAATATCATCTAAAAATTGAAAATGAGATAACTCTTTTAGATTTACTAAATAGTATAAATGAAAAAGAGAACTTCTCTTATGAAAGTTGTGACTCATTTTTAGTAAAAGTAAATAATATTTTTACAAGTTGTGAAGTTAATTTAATGGAATTAGTAAATAAAGTAGGAAATGAAATAACTATTGAACCTATAAGTACTAAAAGATGTATGAATGACTTAATCATAAATGAAGATGATTTTTATTCAAAACTATCTTTACTAGAAAAATTTATTTCAAAAACAGATATTAAAAGGTATGAAGATTATAAAATATACTATTATGCTTCAAATACATTGAATTTTGAAAAAGATTATATTGGAGATGCAATCTTACTTTTAGCAAATGATTTAATAAATGAAAATAGTAAAAATAAAGAAGAAATTCTTAATATTATTAAAACATGCGAATTTGGAATACAATATCATACAAATTTAGAAAATAGAGTATTTAATATAGATGATAGTATAGAAAGAATTATTTTAAATTTAAGAAATTTATTAAGCATGAATAAAGAAGAGAGTGAACAAAATTTTAAAATAAATAAAAAAAATAGTATTTCAATCCAAGAAGTTAGTAGTGAAATTATTGAAAATAGCTTCAATGAATTTAATATTTCATATTATAGTAATAGTAATTGCATTTTAAACTATTTAAATAAATTAGAAGCAAAAATAATTCATATTGAAAACTCTTCAATAGATTTAGCAAAAAATAGTTTTCATATAAATAAAGAGTTCACTTTTAAATTAGCTTCAACAGTACTTCTTGAAGCTTTTGATAAAGGTGCTGATTTTATAGTAGTTGATAATTTAAATGACTTTTATATATTTGATTTTAATAGAAAAGAGTTAAATAAAATTGCAAGAAGAGAAGTTAACCTTCCAGTTTTACACATAAATGAACTAAAAAATCTTGCCGCAGGTAATTTTGATGAAGCTAAAAAGTCTTTAAATAATCACTCAATCAATCCAAAGTTAATATAAATGATACTTGATACAGATTTTATCATCATTGGTAGTATAATAATTATTTTATTAATTCCTTTATATATTTATAGAAAAAAAGTATATAGTTTTTTTACAAGACAAGGTGACTTTCAAACCTTTGAAGAGAATATAAAAAACTATTTACATACATACTATCCTAAAATAAAATTTGACTATTCAATTGTTCAAAAAACTAACATGGAAAAAGATGCAAAACTTAGACAAATACTAGTTATTGAAGATTTAGTTTCTCAATTTTTTGATTTTAAGTATGAACTTGAAACTCAAAAATGCATTCACAAAGATTTTCTTTGGAGTACTTATGAACAAAACTGTAAACCAATAAAAGAAAAACTACCAAATGATTGGGCTAAAAGAAAAGAGTTTACATACAGAAGAGATAATTGCAAATGTAAAAGATGTGGCTTAAGTATTGAACTTATAGATGCACATATAGTTTTTATTAGACCTTTATTAAATGGAGGTGGTTATAATTTTGAAAATTTAATTACTTTATGTACTGATTGTAATAAAATATTAAACTCACAAACAAAAGGTGTTAAATCATCAATTTTTGAAGACAGACTTCTAAAAAAAGTAACAGTAAAATAATCTAGTTTCCATTAAGAAGCTCTTTTACTCTTTGATTATGCAATTTTAAATATTTATTTTGTTTATCAATCTTTCTATTTTTGGTACTTTTTATAAGTAATAACTCTTCAAGTTTTTCTAATTTTGCCAACTCTTCTCTTATAAAAGTTATATCTTTATTTTTTGGAATAATATAAGGAGTTATTACAATCACAAGATTACTTTGTTTACTAGAACTATTTTTATGTTTAAATAGATTACCAATTACAGGCAATGATGAAAAATAAGGTACCTCATCATTTAAATTCTCATTCCTATTTTCAACTAAGCCTCCTAAGATAATACTCTCTCCATTTGAAACTACAGCAAAAGTTGAAACACTTTTTTTAGTTGTATCTGGTTGATTATTTGTTGTACTATTTTTTACTCCCTCTAAAATAGTATTTATATAAAGTCTAACTTTATTATCATCTGCTTTTAGTCTTGGTTTAACCTCTAATTTTAAACCAACATCTTTTCTTTCAAAAGAGTAACTAGTATTTCCTCCACTTGTTGTAGTAGAAGAAGTCTGCAAAGATATACTCTGTCCTACATATATTGTACTTTTTTTATTATTTATACATAAAATTGAAGGTTCAGATACAATCTTTAATGCATAGTTTTGATGTAACAAAGATAGTGTAGCACCTAATGATATTGAAGATTTTAAAGTGGGAATAGATAAACCAATGCTACTTATATCAAAATCCACTGCTTGGTTTGAATTTAAGTTTGATGCAATTGTAAAAATTCCACTATTTGATGTTTTACCCGAGAGTAAGCCATATTTTAAACCAACTTTATTTACAAGATTACTATTAAGTTCAACAATTTTTGCTTTTAAAAATATTTGAGGCTCATCTTTATCTAACTTTTTCACTAATGTTTCTATATTTTGAATAATTTGTACTTTACCTATTAAGATTAAAGAGTTTGATTCAGTATCACTTGAGATGAAAAGTTTTTCATATTTATTTATTGTTTTAAAGTTTTGTAAAATTTTCTTTAACTGTTCTACTTGAATATTTTTCAATGCAATAACTTTTGTGATTACTTTATGTTCAATTTTCTTTTGTTTCTTTTCTTGTTTTTTTTCTTTTATTATAAAAAAACTATCTTTATCAATTAACTCATATCCAAAAGATTCTAATGAGTTTTTTAATACTTTAAGTAACTGTTTTTTTGATATAGGTTTTACAGAAATAAAATCTACTTTTCCTTTTATATCAGTTTTTACAAGTATATTTTTATCCAAAATTTTAGAACTTACTTTTATTAACTCTTTTAAGTCTAGATTTTTAAACTTTACATCTTTTTTTAAATCATCTGCAAATAAAAAAGGATTAAAAAAAAGTAGTGTACATAATAGAAAGAATTTCATGATAAGACCTTAAAAAAATAATATAAAAAATTATATCTTTTAAAAGCTTATATTTTTAAATTATTGTAATTGTTCTTTCAAGTTTTGATTTTAATATATTTAATTTCTCTTTTGTAGCTTGCAAAAAAAGTGTTACATCAGTAGTAAACTCTTTATTTAAAATATTTATATCTAAAAGCTGTAAATCATACTCTAACTTTGAAAGTTCACTATAATCACACTTTATAGTTAAGTTTTCAAGTTTTTCATACTCATAAAGTTCACTGTTTTTTATAACTTTATTTACAGAATCCGAATATGCTCTTACTAATCCTCCTGTACCTAACTTAATTCCTCCAAAATATCTAACTATTATTACTGCACTATTTATAAGCTCATTTCCAGCCAAAACATTTAAAGATGGTTTTCCACTTGTGCCTTTTGGTTCTCCATCATCACTACTATTTTCAACAATTTGTTCTAATTCATTTAAATATCTATATGCATATACATGATGTCTAGCTTTTGGATGCTCTTTTTTTAACCTACTCATAACTTCATCAAAATCTCTTGAGGGGAAAAGATGTGCAATAAATTTTGATTTTTTCTCTTCAAAGATTTCAAAAAACTCTTTTTTTACATATTTCAATCTTGACTCTTTTTATTTGTATTCTTTTTTATTAAAGCATTTTTTCTCTTATGTAAGAATAAATAATCATTTTTTGAATATTTTTATATTATAATATCTTTATGAGATTAGACCAATACCTTACAAAAAAATTTGATATTCAAAGTAGAAATAAAGCAAGTGAACTTATTAAATCAAAAAAAGTTCAAGTTGATAATAAAATTATTACAAAACCTTCTTTTATTGTAGAAGAACAAGCAGATATAAAGATATTAGAAGATGATTTTTTTGTAAGTAGAGCTGCTTATAAACTTAAATACTTTTTAGATGAAATCAATATTAACCTTAAAGATTTAAATACACTAGATATTGGAAGTAGTACTGGTGGATTTACACAAATTTTACTAAATAATTATGTAAATAGAGTAACATGTGTTGATGTTGGATCAAATCAATTACATGAAAAAATAAAAAATAATAAGAAAATTTTATTTTATGAAAATACAGATATTAGAGAGTTTAAGTCTAATGAAAAATTTGACTTAGTAACTTGTGATGTATCTTTTATATCTATTTTAAATATTATTGAAGATATAAATAGATTAGCAAAGAATAAAATAATTATACTTTTTAAGCCTCAATTTGAAGTTGGCAAAAATATAAAAAGAGATAAAAAAGGTGTTGTAAAAGACAAAAAAGCCATTTTAAAAGCAAGAGAAAGATTTATAGATACTACAAAAGTTTTAAATTGGAATTTAAAATATAGTTCATATAGTAAAATACAAGGAAAAGATGGTAATGAAGAAGAGTTATTCTACTTTGATAAATAAAAAAAATATTACATCTATTGCAATTGGTGGCTTCGATGGTATGCATATTGCACATCAACAACTTTTTAAAAAACTTGATAAAAATGGTGCGGTTGTTGCAATTGAGTCTGGACATTCAAACCTTACACCAAAAAGTTATAGACAAGAGTATACAAACTTCCCTGTTTACTACTATGTTCTTGATAATATTAAACACCTTGAGGGAGAAGAGTTTATAAAGCTTTTAAAAGAAGAGTTTCCTAATCTTAAAAAAATTATTGTAGGTTTTGATTTTTGTTTTGGCAAAAATAGAAAATATGATACTTTAGGACTTAAACAACTTTTTGATGGAGAGGTAATTGTAGTTGATGAAATATGTGATAACAATCTAGCAATTCATTCAAGATACATAAGAGAGTTTATTAAAAATGGAAACGTAAAAAAAGCAAATGAACTTTTAGGGAAAAATTATAAAATCACTGGTCAAACTACAAAAGGACAAGGTTTAGGGAAAAAAAGCTTTGTTCCTACTATTAATCTTACTGTTGAAAACTTTCTTCTTCCAAATGAGGGTGTTTATATTACAAAAACTACAATAAAAGACAAATCTTATAAATCTGTAACTTTTTTAGGTCATAGAGTAACAACAGATGGTAGCTATGCTATAGAAACACATATAATTAGTGAAGATATAGAAAATATTATAGGTAAAATTCAGATTGAATTTATTGACAAATTAAGAGAAAATCATAAGTTTGATAACTTTGAAGATTTAAAAAAGCAAATTGACAAAGATATAAATAACGCACTTAAGTATTTTGATAAATAATAATTAATATTCATTTAGATAAAATATACTTATGGTAGATAAAATATTTGAAAAATCGATAAAAAAACAATTCGAGTTTGATGAAGATGTAGCATCTGTATTTGATGATATGCTAAATCGGTCAATTCCTTTTTATAAGCAAATGCAAGAATTAACTATAAATTTTGCACTAAATTATTTAAAAGAAGCTGATACAGTATATGATTTAGGTTGCTCAACAGCTTCAACACTTATAGAATTAGGTAAACAATCAAATGTTGATTTAAATTTAGTAGGTATTGATAACTCAAGTGCAATGCTTTCTAGGGCTTCAAAAAAATGTAAAGCATTTGGTATTGATATAAAACTTAAAAATGAAGATTTACTTGATACATCTTATGATAATGCAAAATTAGTTATCTCAAACTACACTTTGCAGTTTATTAGACCTTTACAAAGAGAAAAACTTATTAAAAAGATATATGATTCTTTAGAAGATGATGGTATTTTTATATTTAGTGAAAAAGTAATATCATCAAACAAAGTTTTAAATAAACAATGCATTGATACATATTATGATTTTAAGAAAAAACAAGGTTATAGTGAATTTGAGATTTCGCAAAAAAGAGAAGCATTAGAAAATGTTTTAATACCATATACCGATGATGAAAATAAAAAAATGATATTAGATGCAGGATTTTCCCACTGTGAAGTACTATTTAAGTGGGTAAACTTTGCAACATTTATAGCAATAAAATAAATAAAAGGATTTAAATGTTAGAGATTGGATCAAAAGCACCTGAATTTTGTGCAAAAAATCAAGATGATGTTGAAATTCATTCAAGAGATTTAAAAGGAAAATGGATTGTATTGTACTTCTATCCAAAAGATTTAACTCCAGGTTGTACTACTGAAGCTTGTGAGTTTTCAGCTAATGAACCAGAGTTTGATGATTTAGATGCTGTAATTTTAGGAGTAAGCCCTGATGATACTGCAAAACATAGAAAATTTATTGAAAAAAAAGAGTTAACAATTACTCTTTTATCTGATGAAGATAAAAAAATGTGTGAAGACTTTGGTATATGGCAACTTAAAAAATTTATGGGTAAAGAGTATATGGGAGTAGTAAGATCAACATTTATTATTAACCCAGAAGGTGAAATTGCAGCTTTATGGACTAAGGTAAAAGTAAAAGGTCATGTTGAAGCAGTAAAAGAAAAATTAAAACAGTTACAATCAAAATAAGGAATACAATAATGAAAAAAGCTTCAATTAAATTATTATTAGCATCAAGTGCTTTACTATTTGCAAATAGTGTAAGTGCTGATACTACAATTTGCTATAAAAAAGACTGGACAAGTCCTTCAACTATAGAAAAAACTAAACTTGATGGTGGTGTTTGTAAGGGTGAACTATCATTAATTGATATGAAAAAGAATGGCTGGAAACTAAAAGATATAAAAATAACAAGTTCTGATGAGGGATTAAATTATCAATATGTTTTAACAACTGATGATATAATAAAAGTAGATAATAATGCTGCATTGAAAATTCAAAATCAAAAACCTTTATCTTTTAAAGAGATTAAAACTAGTTTAAAAAATGTTAATAATAAAACTGCTTCTATTAATATTGGGAATTTAAGAGTTGGACAAAGTGGTATAGTTTTAAAAAAATATGAAAATGGACAAAAACTAATCGTATCTAATGCTTATGTTACAAAAACTTCAGAAAACTCTTCTGAAATAAAATTTATTCCATTTATGGATTTAAAACAAAATGCAATACCAACTTCAAATGCAAAACCTAAAAATGGTGATACACTAATTTTGAACTATATGTATGATAAATCACTTTTAATTGCTCCTTCACAAGATGCTTTTCAAGTTGCAAGGGGAAAATTTAGATTAAATACATTTTTACACTCTGATATTTTTGCAGCAAATTTAAAATCACAAAGAGAACCTTTACCATCTAAAAGTACAATCCAAGATTTTGCAATTGAACAAAATTTAGGAACAATTTTTATTGTAATAAAAAATAAAGCTTATGTAGTTGATAGTAAAACATTTGCTATTTTAGATTTTTATACTTTAGCTTATAACTATTTAGATACAGAAAAAATGCCTTTTTATACAAGAATTGAGGGTATTGAAGAAGCTCCATTTGCAGGTATAATTAAAAGTATTACTGAACTTAGTTTCTTAAAAGATATCTTTGGTGATGATGAAAGATCAGAAGAAGAGATTTTGCTTGAGGGCGAAATGAAAAAAGATGAAATTGTAAATAAAAATGACATGTATAATGATTATTATAGATCAATTTTAGGATTAAAATAATGATAGATAAAAAACATTTAGAACACTTTGAAAGTATTGTAGGAAGTGAAAATGTAAAAGCTGATAAAGCTCACTTAATTGCTTATTGCTATGATGCTACAAAAGAGAGATTTGAACCAGATGCAGTTGTTTTCCCAAAAGATGAACAAGATGTGTCTAAAATATTAAAATATTGCAATGAAGAAAAAATAGTAATTGTTCCAAGAGGTGCAGGTTCAGGATTTACAGGCGGAGCACTTCCTTCAAATGGTGGTATTATTTTAAGCTTAGAAAGACATATGAATAAACTACTTGAAATTGATATGGAGAATATGGCAGGTGTTGTTCAACCAGGACTTATAAATATGGAGTTTCAAAAAGCTGTTGAAGAAGTAGGACTATTTTATCCTCCAGATCCTGCAAGTGAACAATACTCAACACTTGGTGGAAATGTAAGTGAAAATGCAGGTGGAATGAGAGCTGCAAAATATGGAATAACAAAAGATTATGTAGTTGCATTAAGAGCTGTTTTACCAAATGGTGAAATAATTACAGCAGGTAAAAAAACAATTAAAGATGTTGCAGGATATAACACTGCTGGTATTTTAATTGCAAGTGAGGGAACACTAGCAGTTATTACAGAAATCACTTTAAAACTAATTCCAAAACCAAAATTTAAACAAACATATATGGGTGTTTTCCCTGATGTAAATAAAGCAATGAATGCAGTATTTAAATCACTTGCAAGTGGAGCAAATCCTGTTGCAATGGAGTTTTTGGATGCTTTAGTAATTAAAGCACTAAAACAAAAATTTCCTCAAGTAGAACTGCCTCAAAATGCAGGTGGGATTTTAGTTGGAGATGTGGATGGAAGTAGCCAAGCAGAAATAGATTCTCAAATACAAACCTTAAAAGATGCATTTGCTGAATATGGTTCAGTAGATTTTATAACTGCAAAAGATGAAGAACACTCAAATGCATTATGGTTTGCAAGAAAAAATGCTAGTCCTGCAACAGCTATTTATGGAACAAAAAAACTAAATGAAGATATTTCAGTTCCAAGAAGTAAGCTTCCAGTAGCACTTGATGAAATCTATAAAATTGGTGAGAAATATGGATTTAATGTTCCTTGTTTTGGTCATGCAGGTGATGGAAATATTCACGTAAATGTAATGGTTAAAGACAAAACAAATGAAAAAGAGATGGAAGATGGACATAAAGCTATTGAAGAGATTTTCCAACTTGTTGTAGATATGGGTGGAACATTAAGTGGAGAGCATGGAATTGGACTTTCAAAAGCTCCTTTTATGAACATTGCATTTAATGAAGCTGAACTTGAACTATTTAGAAGTATCAAAAAAGCTTTTGATCCAAATAATATTTTAAATCCTTTTAAAATGGGTTTATAAAATGGAAAAACAAAGTCTTGTAACGCAATATTCTAAAAAGTTTATTAAGTTACTTGACTCATTTTTTAATGATGATACAACATATTACGCTGCAAGTCTTAGTTTTTTCACAATATTTTCAATATTACCAATAATTACTCTTTTAATAGCTATTATTTCAACAATGGAGATATTTCAAAGTTATTTAAATACCTTTATATCAAATATTTTTGAAATTTTAAATCCTACACACTCACAAGACTTTATAAATTCATTTAAAGATTTCATATCAAATTCTACCAAATTAGGTTATGTAGGAATTATATATATGTTTTTTGTGTTTATTATGTTTTTTAAAGATTATGAATATATTATTAATAAAATACATAAAGCTAAAAGAAGACCAATGTATAAACTTTTTTTTCTTTATTTAATCTTCTTAGTTGCTCTTCCTTTTTTATTTACCATATCAGATATTATTTTATCTTTGTATAATAACTCTATTGTAAATAGTATAACTGCATTTACTATTGCATGGTTTATATTTTTCTTACTTTTTAAATTTAGTATAAATAAGTTTGTATATAAAAAAGCTGCATTAATTTCATCATTTTTTACTCTTGTAATATTATCTATTACTAAAAATCTGTTTGTCTATTATGTAATATACAATAAAACTTACTCAACTATATATGGTTCATTATCAACACTACTATTTTCTTTTTTTTGGATATATATTTCTTGGATTATCTATCTTTATGGAATAAAAATGTGCTATAGATTAAATTTAAAAGAAAAATATAAAAAAATACACTCTTAATTTTAAACTATAATAATTTTACCTAATTATATTTTGTAAAATATAATAAAGTTTAATTTAACTAAAATAATCAAAAACTAAGGTTTATTTTGATTACTAAAAACTATAAACTATTAAGAAAACTAGAATTTAAAAAAGAGTTTGATTTTTTCCTAGCAGAGGAACTTAATAATAAAAAAGAAGTTTTTATAAAAGCCAATAAAGAGTTTTTAACTGATCAAAGAAGTTTAGAAAGCTTGGAAAATGAATTCTTCCTGAGTTTATCATAGGACACCCAGATTTTTACGTTTTCTGTTTTGAATAAAT
>ERZ1673961.380-NODE-380-length-19105-cov-7.734698_pt1 | contig 19105 bp, 16 predicted proteins | sample MGYA00580189_ERZ1673961 | MGnify/ENA primary metagenome ERZ1673961 (study PRJEB41334, sample SAMN05608105) | rock metagenome | biome: terrestrial subsurface; feature: shale formation; material: shale | place: USA: Pennsylvania ... | reverse complement strand
TGACTACCTTCGGTGAATCTGCACCAGCAGGCGAACTGTTCAAGATGTTCGGTTTCACTACAGAAAACGTAGTAAACACAGCGAAAGAATTGCTTGCTTAATCAAAGATTAGCTTTCAAGCAATTGCTATAAAAACAGAGCCCCGCTAATACAGCGGGGCTTTTTATTATCTGAATAACTGAGAATTCTTACGACGGCTTATCTTCAAATCGAAGCGCTAGTTGATAGAAATCTTTGACCTGCTCTTTTAGCTGCAGGCTGTTTTTCTCCACAGAATGAGTCGCCGCCAGGTTTTGCTCCGCCGTCGAGGCGATAGACTGGATATGCAAGTTCACGTCACTCGCCAGTTTTAACTGATTATCCGCGGTCTGAGCCACATCAACCATTAAACCGCTCATGGTCTGCATCATCTGTTCGACTTCCGATAGACGTACCGTACTTTGTTTTGCAACTTCAGAACACGTATCCGTCTGCTCTTTATTCGCCAAAATGTCTTGTTGCCAGCTATGTATGGTCGACAACATGGTAGAGATGGACGCCTGTATTTGCTCGGTTGCATTAGAAGTGCGGCCAGAAAGTGCTCTTACTTCATCCGCTACGACGGCAAAGCCACGACCTTGCTCACCCGCTCTTGCCGCTTCAATTGCCGCATTTAATGCCAGCAAATTGGTTTGATCAGCGATGCCACCGATTTCTTCCATCAAGTGACTCACTTTTTGTGCCTGATCACTTAATTTATACGTCGTTTCAGTGGCTTGCTCAGCTTGTAAACTTAACTGAGTCAAATTACTGTGGGTCTGAATGATGGTTTCTTTTGCCATCAAACACGACTTTAGCGTGTCATCAATCAATAGATGTGCATCATTGGTTGTGGATGAAGCAGAGTTTGCTGAGATCTCAACCTCTTGCATGGCATCTCGGACTCTATGAATATCGATATTTTGCTGATTGAGCGCATCATGCACTTCAGCCGTTGTCTGGCTGAGATCTTCGGCGCACTCTTGTAACGGTAAAGCGGAGTCTGTCATACGCCCCAGCACTGTTCGAATACGAGCTGACAGCATTTTGATATGGAAATCCGCTATAGAGAACGCGCTATCACCCGAGTATATGAGCCTACTAACACTGTCGTACTGCTTTTGTAATTTTTTAAGTTGTTGAGGAGTATCAATCAATTCTTGGCGAAATAGCAGGGCTAACACACCAGCTGGCAAGAGACTGGCGATCCAAGCTAAAGGGCCTTCAGCAGACAGAGCATAAGCAGCAGCTGGGGCGCTCAGTGCACCAAGCAGAATAGCGTAGCGTAACGATTCATTGATCTTTAAAGACCAAGTTCGACCAGATTTCTCTGCCGCTTTCATACTCTTATAAGCTTTAGCAGCAATATCAACCCATTCACGTTTTGGCTTAACACGCACAGACTGGTAGCCTACGACCTGATTATGTTCATATATTGGCGTGACATAAGCATCAACCCAATAATATCCACCAGATTTAGTACTGTTTTTGACCATGCCACGCCACGCCTTACCTTGCTTAAGACGGGCCCACATGTCACCAAACGCACCTTTTGGCATATCGTTATGACGCACGATGTTATGATTTTGGCCGATCAACTCTTCATTTGTATATTCTGCAACACGACAAAATGCGTCGTTACAGTAAGTGATAACACCTTTCAAATTCGTTGTTGATACCAGTTCCTCAAACTCTCCGACCAGAGTCTCCTGAGTTTTGTTATTTGAATTGACTGACATAGACAATGCTTCTCACATTTTTAGTTATCATTCGGTAATAATTTGTTGAGCTATTACGAAGTATTTGATTCACGACCCTCTACGGGTAACTCTTTAACGGCAAGTCCTCACTTTTCTTAAGAGTAAACACAGAGAAATTTACGCAATTGCATGCACTCAAAGGACAAGCCAAGCCTTTAAGAAAACACAGGCGCTAAGCAGTTTTTACGCGGGAATAGACAAACTGCATGTGGATTCAGATCGGTATGTCTGTCAGCAAAAAATAAAAAGAGCCAGAGGCATCGACCTCTGGCTCTTTATAAGTATATAAGGTTAAGGAGTGTTACTTATTGCGACGTGCTTTCACTGCATCTGAAAGCTGACGTAACACAACTTCAGTGTCTTCCCAGCCGATACATGCATCAGTGATAGACTGACCATAAGTTGCAGCCTTACCATCAACAAGATCTTGGCGACCTTCTACCAGATGCGATTCAATCATCACACCAAAAATAGCATCTTCTCCACCAGCAACCTGCTCTGATACATCATCCGATACCAGCATCTGACGCTTGAACTGCTTAGAGCTGTTAGCGTGGCTGAAGTCGATCATCACTTTCTTAGGCAGACCTGCTGCATCTAGCTCATCTTTAATTTGGGTAACATGAGCCGCGCTGTAGTTTGGTTCCTTACCACCGCGCAGAATAATGTGACAATCTGGGTTACCTGCGGTTTCAACAATCGCAGAGTGGCCGTATTTGGTTACCGATAAGAAGTGGTGAGACGCACTCGCCGAACGAATTGCGTCAGTCGCAATCTTGATGTTTCCGTCAGTACCGTTTTTAAAGCCAACCGGACAGGACAAACCTGAAGCTAATTCGCGGTGTACCTGTGATTCTGTCGTACGTGCACCTATCGCGCCCCAGCTAATAAGATCAGCAACGTATTGAGGCGTGATCATGTCAAGGAACTCACTGGCTGTTGGTAATCCCATATCAGTGAGGTCAAGAAGCAGTTTACGTCCGATACGCAAACCATCGTTCAGTTTGTATGTGTCATTTAGGTACGGGTCGTTAATAAGTCCTTTCCAACCTACGGTCGTACGTGGCTTTTCAAAGTAGACTCGCATCACAACTTCTAACTGCTCACCTAGCTCGTCGCGAAGTACTTTCAGCTTTTTACCGTATTCAACAGCAGCTTGCGGATCATGGATCGAACATGGGCCCACGATAACAAGCAGTCTGTCGTCTTTTCCTTCCAAGATGTTATGAATAGCATTACGACAATCAAAAGTAGTTGAAGCAGCGGTTTCAGTGGTTGGAAATTTCTCTAAAACTGCAACAGGTGGCAACAGTTCTTTTACTCTATTTATTCTTACATCATCAGTTTGAAACATTACTTCTACATCCTGGTTGTTGTTAATGACCCAGCTTTTTGCTTACTAAGAGCATTGCAATATTGTTCATAAAGCAAGCAGCAACAAGGGCTGTGGTTCATTTTTGACTTTCGATGCAAGTAACTTATCGGCTTAGCCGTAGACTTTCAATCACTTTTTGCAAATAAATGCAAACAATCTACCAGTGTTAAATAACAAACACAGTGTAAATTTTTATTTACGGAAAAAAGTTCAAAATTATCATATATTTTCTTATACCTTTGAAAATCTTTACTACAATGTAAGAAATATCAGAAGTTTGTGAGGTATTGAATACAGAAAAGTATAGCTAGTTCTTATATTTTGTTGCTTGATATGAAATGAATTAACTAATAAACTAATTTCCTATAATAACTGGTTTTTTCTTTAATTTTGATAACACGACGTATAAATTAATATGCAATCAATACAAGGAAACATTATGAACAAAGTAGCAATTGCAGTAGCAGCGGTGGTAGCTGGTGGTAGCGCTCTTTTGAACACTGCGCAAGCTGAAATGTATATCGGGGGCAAAGTGGGCATGAGTACACTCGATGATGCTTGCTATCTAAACAGCCCTTGTGATGATGAAGCATTCGCGGCCGGAATGCACGTTGGCTATGGCTTTAATGAATATTTTGATCTTGAATACGGTGTAGACTTCCTAGGTAACTACGAAGCTAACTTCAAGACAGCTGCAGGCGCTGATACTATCGATGGCGACCTGTGGGCAATGACTCTTGCACCTAAGTTAAACCTACCTCTTTCAGACGATTTTAACTTGTTTGCTAAGATCGGTGGTGCTTACATGATGTCTGGTGACGAAAAAGATTTCGTTCCAACAGGCTCGCTAGGTGCTGAATACGCTCTAAACCGAAACCTAAGCCTACGCGCTGAGTACCAACGTTACCAAGATATGTCTGATGACGTATGGGACGATATGGACGCAAACTTCTTCTCTGTTGGTGTTAACTACACATTCGCAGCTGCTCCTGTAGTCGCGGCCGTAGTTGAGCCAGAGCCAGAGCCAGAACCAGTTGCAGTTATGAAAACTCACAAAGAAGAGTACGGTTCAGGTACGTTTGAGTTTGATAGTGCAAAACTTACACCTGAAGCTACTGGACGTCTTGACAACTTCGTTGAACACTTGAACGAATACCCTCAAGCTAACGTAGAGATTACAGGTTACACTGATAGCTCAGGTCCAGCAGCGTACAACCAAAAACTGTCTGAGCGTCGTGCTCAAGCGGTTGCTGATTACCTAACAGCAGCAGGTATTGATGCAGGCCGTCTGACTGTGTCTGGCATGGGTGAAGAAAACCCAGTAGCTGACAACAGCACTAAAGAAGGTCGCGCTCTAAACCGTCGTGTTGAAGTTGTGGTTCCAGAATTCGAGTACGAAGTAATCGAAATGGTTCAACCATAAGCTCAGTGATATCAGTATATTGATTGACAAAAGGGGTGCAAACGCACCCCTTTTTAATGGCAATCAGACAATATACAAATGGCTAACGGTTAAGCTTCTCATTTATTTACGGTTTAGCGAAGAATACCAGCTCATCACCGTCGACCATGACACAATCCATCCCTGCCGCATGTGCAGCTCGCTTACCCAACTCCGTATCTTCAAAAACTAGGCAACCTGACGCATCTAAACCGAGTTGTTCTGCCGCCATAAGAAATGTGTCTGGAAACGGCTTATGATTTTCAACATCTGTAGCAGTAACGACTGTATCCAGCTTGTCTAACAGACCCGCATGACTGAGTAAACGCATCGCACTGTCGCGTTGGCTCCCCGTCCCTACTGCGATTTTTTTAAAACCGCGATACTCTTCTAACACGACGTTAGTACAAGGGATAATCTCACCGTGCAATTCCATCGCCGCGAAGGTTTCCATCTTAAACTTAGAAACTTGCTTAGGGTCAAGTGATAACCCATGTTTGTTATTTAATTCAATGACAATCTTAAAGCTCGGCATACCACCTAAACTATGGAACCAATCCTGACAAAATGGAAATTCGAACCGGTCGGCGGTTGCTTGCCAAGCAGCAAGATGGGCCGGCATCGTATCAAGCAAGGTACCATCCATATCGAAGATGAACCCCTGATATGGCCTGAAATCAATCGTGCTCATGTCTTTTCTTCTATTCTTACATCTGTAATGTTAATTTATCAGCTCTTTCAATCGTCCCTATCGGCATTCTCTTATCATGCTCAAAATTTCGAACTCCGTCACACTTCAGGAATGGGAAATCCAGTTATCCCCAATAAGAGCTCAAGGAAATGGTGGGCAGAACGTTAATAAAGTAGCGACTGCAATTCATTTGCGCTTTGACATACGTCACTCAACTTTACCGGAGTTTTACAAAGAGCGATTACTCGCGCTTTCAGACAACCGTATCACAAAAGATGGCGTGATTATTATTAAGGCACAACAGTTTCGCACACAGGAACAAAATAAAGAAGACGCTCTGAATCGGCTGCAAGAACTGATTGAATCTGCTGCTATACAAAAGAAGAAGCGCATTAACACTAAACCGACTCGCGCTTCACAACGTCGTCGCCTTGACAGTAAAAACAAGCAGGGCACTAAAAAGCAGCAACGTAAGAAAGTACAGTATTAAGCAAAAGCAGATAACAAAGTAAAAATTTCATCTTCATCTCACCGGCAGCTCAATACGCCCGAGCAATTTTTCAGGAAAAAACAATATGACTATTCGGCAAAAACTCTACTTCCTAGGAGCTATCGCCATTTTAGGCATTGTGACCCTTTTAGGTACCTCATCTCATTTCGCCAACCAGAGTAATGAACTTAACCACGCCATTAAGCATGTGGGTGATTTGGAAATTCGCTTATTAAATTTGCGACGTAATGAGAAAGACTTTCTTCTTCGTAGCGATTTAAAATACTTAGAAAAATTTAACGACAATGTTGACCTATTTATCCAACTTGAAGAGGAACTTGCTGAAATACTAACGCATTATGACCTCCCATCAAGTCACCAGCTAAGAACAGACCTGCTGGCTTACCAAAGAGGATTTCAGACTCTGGCATCCGCTTCTCAACAATATGGTCTTAGCAGTGAAAATGGACTTTTAGGGCGATATGAACCGCTATTGCTTGATGCGAAAAAACTTGCCGACCACCAGCAGGTTCTGGCACTTATTCATTTTGATAACGCGGTAAAGGCAGGTCAATTCGAACCTAACTCGCTAGGTGGTATTGATGCACCGGAACTGCTGAAGGTTGCAAAGCAACTTGCGAATCAGAAACAAATCATTGGGGTCGCTTACAACAAAGGATTACTTGGTGAGACTCGAGTACTCTCTCATGCAGTAGAAACGCAGTTCGATACTTTCTCGTCGATGATTGATTCTGCAGCCACTCAGCGCGAAGAGAGTATGAGCACCATTAAGCAAGTCATTACGGCTCTGGTACTGATCGTTCTATTTGTGCTTATCTGGCAAATATCTCGATCAATTAACGTTCGCGTAAGTAGCCTATTAACAACAATAAAGACCATCAGCGAGAGCAACGATATATCAATACGCTCCGATCTGGCAGGTAAAGATGAATTGTTTGATATCAGCCATCACCTTAATGATCTGCTGGAAAAACTTGAGCGTTTAATTCAGAACACGCAAGAGAAGTCGATGCAACTGACCGCAAGCACCGACAATATGCACCGTGAACTTGAAGGCGTCATGGAGCAATTTCACACTCAAACCGATCACACCGCCTCTATGGCGACAGCAGTTCAACAGATGGTCGCGACCATCGGTGAAATATCGGAAAGTACGTCTGTTGCTGTAGAAGGCGTTCATCAAGCCGCCAACAATGCAGAGCAAGGACGTACAGTCGTCGAAGCCACTGTAGCGAATATTGGCCAGCTGAGTGGCATTTTATCTAACAGCCAGCAATCTATCAGCTCCTTAAATCAGCATGTCGATAAGATTGGAGGCGCGGTAAATATCATTCAGGAAATCGCAGAACAAACTAACCTGCTGGCGCTTAATGCAGCTATCGAAGCTGCGCGTGCTGGTGAGCAAGGTCGCGGTTTCGCCGTGGTTGCTGATGAAGTTCGAGCACTGGCCAGTCGTACGCATCAATCTACTGAAGAAATAACGCGAGTGGTCACCGATATTCAGGTGCAAATGTCGGCCGTCGTGTCCGATATCGACCAGTGTAACGATCAAGGGCAACAAACGCTGAGTGCTTCTGAGCAGCTGGACGCTAGCCTCCAACAAATTATCACTGACATGCATACGATTCAGGGGAACTCGGAGCGTATTGCTTCTGCTATTGAGGAGCAAGGTATTGTGATGAATCAGGTTAGCGACTCAATCAATGAGCTCAATGTGATCTCAGAAAATAATATGCAATCAGCAAAAGAGTGTTTGCTGGAAGTAGATTCCGTCTCGGCTCAAGCTCATGATATGGATGATGCCGTTGCAGAGTTTAAAACTCGCGTCGCCTAATCCGCTAAGATAGTTCCAAATAAAAAGCCCGAAGTGCATGACACTTCAGGCTTTTTCATTTAAAGGGCGATGACCAACATTTGATCATCACTACTCATCATCAAGAGGGACCATTTTAGTATTGCCGCCATGCACCTTCTCACGCTGTTTCTGTACCAGAGCATAAAAACCCGGGATCAGGAATGTACCCGCAAGAAGCACACATAGCAGGCCACCAATCAGGGAAATGCCCAAAGAGTTCTGACTCACATGCCCGGCACCAGCAGCAAAAATCAATGGGAAAATACCCAAGATAAATGACCACGACGTCATGTTTACCGCTCTGAAGCGCAATGTACCACCCTTCACCGCCGCACTGTCGATGTCCGCATCTTTTTCTTCGCGTTCTTGCTTAGCGAATTCCACAATCAAGATCGCGTTCTTCGCGGCTAAGGCTATCAGCAGAACCAGACCAATCTGCGCATACAAGTTCAATGGTGTTCCGGTTAGGTTCAGTGCGAGGAAAGAACCAAGTGTCGCAACTGGCACGACGAGAATGATTGCCAGCGGGATACTCCAGCTCTCATACTGTGCCACCATGAACAGGTAAATGAAGATCAGTGCCAATGCAAAAGCATAGATAGCCTGATTGCCAGCAAGCACTTCCTGATAAGCCATGCCCGTCCACTCATAGGTGTAACCTTGAGGCAGAACCTCTGCCGCGACACGCTCCATGGCTGCGATCGCGTCACCACTCGAATAACCCGGTGCTGGTTGGCCTTGAATAATCGCGCTGCGGTACATGTTGTATCGCCATGCAACATCTGGCTCAAACACCTGCTCATAACTAACCAGTGTGCTTAGCGGAACCATATCTCCACCATCCGTACGCACGTGGAAACGTTCTAAGTCCTGCATACTACTACGATGTTGGCTGTCCGCTTGCATGGTGACTCGGAAGTTCTTACCAAACATGGTGAAGTCATTCACATACAAACTGCCTAAGTTGCCTTGCAGTGTCTGGAAGATTGAGGACAATGAAATACCGAGTTGCTGCGCCTTTTCACGATCAATATCAACGTAGTAATGCGGCACGTTGGCACGGAATGTACTGAAGGTATAAGCAATTTCCGGCGCTTGGTTTGCCGCCTGAATCATCTCACCCATCACCATGGACAAGTCGGTACGGCTGCGTCCCAAGGTATCTTCCAACACAAATTCAAAGCCCGACGCTGCTCCCATACCCGGAACCGCAGGAGGCCCCATCGCAAACACTACTGCCTGTGGTAATTTCATCGCAGCAAGACCGTTGATACGGTTCGCAATCGCATTGGCAGAGTGGTCACCATCTAACGCGTTTCTCGTCTCCCAGTCGTGCAATTTAATGAACATCGAAGCGCCATTTGAAGCGGCAGCTCCAGTCATGAATGAATAACCGTTTGCGACAGTAACCCCGTCAACACCGGGTTCCTGTTCGACCATTTGCATCAGCTCACGCGTTACTTCTTCAGTACGAGACAATGACGCAGAATCTGGTAGTTGAACATTCACCAGCAAGATCCCTTTATCTTCCTGAGGAACAAATGCTGTGGATGTTGTCTTGGCAAAGAAAGATACCGCCGCAACTGCAACAACAAAAAAAGTCACGAGCAACAGTGCTTTCTTCACCAGGAAGCCTGCAACCTGACCATAGCCTTTGGTCACACGCTCTAGACCACGGTTAAAGGCCTGGAACCAGTTTGCGGTATTGCCACCACCTTGCTTTAGCACCAATGAACATAACGCTGGAGAAAGCGTTAACGCATTAATCGATGAAATCACTACCGAGATACAGATAGTCAGCGCGAACTGACGATACATGATGCCAGTAATGCCCGGAAGCATTGCCACCGGAAGGAACACGGCAAGAAGCACTAAGGTTGAGGTAATGATTGGCCCAGTTACCTCTTTCATCGCAAGCAGAGTGGCTTTACGCGGTGAAATGGTTGGATCCTTCGCCATGGTTGTATCCACGTTTTCGATAACCAAGATAGCGTCATCCACCACGATACCAATCGCAAGAATCAAACCAAACAGAGTAACCGTATTAATGGTAAAGCCTGTTACTTGCATGATGGCAAACGTACCGATCAGCGACACAGGAATCGCGACCACCGGAATCAACGTGGCACGCGCACTGCCTAAGAACAGATACGTAACCGCGATAACCAATAAAATCGCTTCTATCAGTGTTTTGACGACCCCCTTAATTGACTCAGAAACAAACACCGTTGTGTCATAACTGGTTTCGTACGCCATACCCTCTGGGAAGTCTTTACTCAAACGCTCAAGCAGTTCCATTACCGCTTGGCCACTTTCCAGCGCATTGGCATCTGACTGAAGGGACAACGCAACGATAGACGCGTCTTGACCACGGAACTGACCATTACCGTCGTAGAACTTTTTACCCAGTTCTACTCGTGCGACATCTTTTAAGTAAACGGTTGAACCATCGGAATTGGCACGAAGTACGACATTTTCAAACTCGCTAACACTCTCCAAACGGCCTTTTGTCACTAGGTTGAACTGTACTTCTTGCGGGTTATTGTATGGCGCGGCGCCTACTCGACCAGCCGCGACCTGAACGTTTTGCTCGGCCAACGCAGAATACACATCTGATGTTGTCAGCTTGAGATTGGCCATTTTTTCAGGGTCCAACCAGACTCGCATCGCGTATTCACCGCCGCCAATCACGTTAACTTCACTGATCCCTTTAGCTCGCGCAAGCTGATCTTTTACATTCAAGTTAATGTAGTTGATCAAGAACTGGTCGTCATACTTGCCGTCTGGAGAATAGAAGTTCAGCACCATCAGAAGATCAGGCGAACGCTTTTTAACCGTCACGCCTACCATGCGTACTTCTTGTGGTAATTTGGATTCAATCTGCGACACTCGATTCTGAACGTTAACTTGCGCCATGTCGGGATCGGTTCCAACATCGAAAGTAACGTTCAAACTGTAAGAGCCATCGTTGGCACTTTTCGAAGACATATAAATCATGTCTTCTACACCGTTCACCGAGGTTTCTATCGGGTCGGCAATCGCTTGTTCGACAACTTCAGCACTTGCTCCGGTGTAGTACGCCGACACGCTAACTGAAGGTGGGCTGATTTGTGGGTATTCTGCAACTGGCAGGATGGCTAATGAGATAGCCCCCGCCAAGGTCAAAATAATGGAAATGACCAGAGCAAACTTAGGTCTTTGTATAAAGAAACGACTTAGCATTATGCCCCCTACTGCTTATCTTCAGTCGGAGTTTGAATACTCACTTCTACGCCATTGCGAACACGCTGTAATCCCTGTGTGATCACCGAATCGTTTTGATCCAGACCATCACGAATAATGATCCCTTGCTCTACTTGCGGCCCCAGCACAACGTTACGTCGCTCAGCCACATTCCCTTCGGTGGTGATCATTACAAAGTCTCCCTCCAGATCCGTTTGTACCGCACGACGTGGCACGACAATCACATCTCTTGTGTTCTTATCACGCAAGTTCACTTTGATGTGCTGACCCGGCAATAGCTTATGATCAGGGTTGGTGACAATCGCTCGCATCGCAATCGTGCCAGTTTGGGTATTAATGCGGTTACCCAAGAAATCGAGTTGCCCTAAGTGCTCAAAGAATTCTCCATTTTCCAGCTCTAGCTGTACTTCTACATTACTGGATTCCGCGGAGCCATCCCCTTTCACTTTGTCCATACCCATCGCCAGACGTTCGCGCTCACTAACACTGAATGAGGTGTGAACGGGATCAAGGCTAACTAATGTGGTCAACACCCCTGATGATGGAGAAACCAAATCACCAGTACTTACTTTGGTATCACTGATACGGCCGCTAAATGGTGCACGAATCTGGGTATAAGAGAGGTTAACCTCCGCTAATTTCAACTGGGCGTTAGCTGCTTCAAGTTCCGCTCTGGCACCTAATAGCGCCGCAGTCAGAGCGTCAAACTCTGACTGAGAAATACTGCCGCGAGGAAGCAAATTTTTCCCGCGTTGGTGGTCAAGTTCTGCTTTCTTAAGTGCCGCTTTAGCCTGCGCCAATGCTGCTTTCGCACTTGCTACCTGAGCTTCAAAAGAAGAAGGCTCGATGGTATAAAGCAATTGGCCTTTTGCTACCATTTGCCCTTCATCAAAATGACGCGCTTTCAGGTAGCCTGAGACTTGAGCGGTAATATTGGTATCTTCTACCGCTTCAATTCGGCCGATATACGACTTGCTTGGTTGATAGTCGATAACAATGACATCCTGTGTCACAACGAGAGGAGCCTGACTCCCTCCCTGGGTATTTTTCACTTCTCCGCATCCTGCAAGGATAGTAGTGGCCGCTATTAGTGCGACAAGTGTTTTCTTTTGCATGTATTTACCATTTTTATGGAACAGGATATTATTAAAAAACCCTTCAACCTTACCGTCTGTAGAGTGCGAATTCTCCTACATAAATTATGCAAATCGTTTCTAATTGTAATTAAATGAAACCAAGTAAAATTAACGTGATGCGATGGAAATTTTTTTATGATCTTTATTAATTCTGGAGTATGAAAATCCATCAAACATCAACGCAGTGTATGACTACTTTTCTCTCCCCCTTCACCAACATCTAGAGCCTGTCGACCAGATTCCCTTACCTGACAGAACGATGAAAAGTGAGCAATTAAGCGTCAGCACTCGTTTTTTGACTATTTTTTACAACAAAATGAGTTATCATTTCGTTATTTCAAAGCCTTCGATCGAGAGGATGTACATGATTTCTAAATGGGCGAAACGTTTTTACCAAATGGCCGAATTGGTGGCATCTTGGAGTAAAGATCCCTCCACACAAGTTGGTGCAGTAATTACTAAGCAAAACCGTATCGTTTCTGTTGGCTTTAACGGCTATCCACACGGGGTTTCCGACAGCGTGGATACCGATGAGCGAGAACTTAAATACTTAAAAACACTGCATGCAGAAGAAAACGCTATTCTGTTTTCTAAGCGTGATTTAGACGGCTGTGACATTTGGGTCACGCATTTTCCGTGCCCTAACTGCGCGGCAAAAATTATTCAGACTGGCATCTCACGCGTACATTGCCCAGAGCAATCAGAAGATTTTCTGTCTCGCTGGGGAGATAAGATTCAGGTGAGTCAGGATATGTTCGATCAAGCTGGCGTAGAAGTGGACTGGCTGCCGTTAGAAGAAATCGAAATTGAAGGAACAGACGTTCGTTAACCTTCATTTAAAGTAACACTAAAAATACAACAGCCCAGATATCGTCTGGGCTGTTTCTATTTGTTCGCGGTAGTTACTATCACTTTTGGTATTTCTTCGCCGTCAGCTCTGCAATTTTGGCGATCACCAATACCGATTTTTCCATCATTTCTACTGACACGAATTCATGGATACCATGAAAGTTAAATCCGCCAGTAAAGATATTTGGGCAGGGTAGACCCATAAACGACAAACGAGCCCCATCGGTTCCGCCTCGTATTGGTTTAATCAGAGGCTCAACATCACATGCTTCCATCGCTTGCTTTGCCAGGTCGATAATATGCGGATAAGGCTCGACCATCTCACGCATGTTGTAGTAACTGTCTGTGATTTTGATTTCTACACAGCCATGTTTCAGACCGGCGTTCATCTCATCGACGAGCTGACGCATAAAAGCTTTACGACTTTCTAAACCTTCTCGCTCAAAATCACGAATAATATAGCTCAGCTCACTATGAGCAATGCCAAGACTGCCTGATTTAAGGTGGTAGAAGCCTTCGTAACCTTCTGTGGTTTCGGGCGTTTGGTCTTCCGGCATCTGAACCTGAAATTTGGCCGCCAGGTTCATCGCGTTGACCATCTTTCCTTTTGCGGTTCCGGGGTGAACGCTGACACCGTGAAAAACAACGTCAGCGGTCGCTGCATTGAAATTTTCATATTCAAGTTCACCTTGAGGACCACCATCAACGGTATAAGCCCATTGTGCTCCAAACTTTTCAACATCGAATTTATCAGCGCCCCGACCGATCTCTTCATCGGGCGTGAATCCAATGCAAATATCGCCGTGAGGAATATCAGGGTTTTCAATCAGCATCGCCACTGCCGATAATATCTCCGCGATGCCTGCTTTATTATCTGCGCCCAAAAGGGTCTTGCCATTGGTCGTGATTAGGTTGTGACCATGAAGCTGATGCAAATCAGGGTATTGAACAGGTGATAACACTTCGTCACCGAGCCCCAGCGCAATATCGCCCCCCTGATAGTCTTCCACAAACTGAGGCGAAACATTTTTACCGGACGCATCTGGCGCAGTATCCATATGCGCGATAAAACCGATAGCGGGCACATCGTAATTCACATTAGACGGTAACCTCGCCATAAGGTAACCATGGTCAGTTAAAACAACATCACTTAAGCCGAGGTTAATCATTTCCTGTTTTAAATGTTGTGCAAAAACGAGCTGCCCCGGACTACTTGGACAGGTCGTCACTTTGGGGTTTGATTTGGTATTGAACGTGACGTAGTGAAGAAATCTTTCAACTAAATGCTTCATAATTATTCTCATTACTCTAGGCTTCTTAGCATGTTACGCCCAACGTAGAATAAGAACTTGCTTTGAATCATTTTCTATTTAAAAACAGAGCTAATCCTACCGTTCAATCGAGAAGCTCCTGTGCTAACTCACGCCACTGGGCAACCTCGCCGCGAAAATGGTTCCACTGCTTTTCCGTCATGGACTTAGAGAGCGAAAGGGTGAGTTGGTCCACCAGCGCGAGATTGTGATCCATATTTTGAGATAGTTGGTCACTATAAAAACTTTCTGGCTCAAACATTAATTGCATGAACACTTTCTGATAAATAACACTGTTGGATTTATTGTCGAACATATATTCGAGCTCTTGATATATTGATGCTCGATAATTACGCCATAAAGGGCTATTGAGAATAACTTGATTAGAAAATTGCGTCACATAGCGTTGTTGATCATCATTTAGCTCTCCTATCCATTCTGTCACCCACTCTTCCGTATTTTCAAAAACAATCTTTCTCACTTCCTTTTCTGTCTTATCCGCATATTTAGCGTTTCTCTTCTTATAGTCCTTTTGTACGTTAAGTAAAAACTCACGTTGCTGCTGCGGCGTTAATAACAAGCTCAATGAGAACAATTCGGGCGCGACCTTACTAATAATGCGGTTATAATGCTCTCGGAATCTTTCTCGGCTTTGCTGTAAGTAATTTAACGTAATATCTTCCTCTGTCATGGTTTCCATTTCCTTTAAATGGTCGACATAACGAGGCAGCTCTTCTTGCTTGTGCCACTCTGCTAAGAATAACAACCGCTCTTCTAGCAAACTTTCTTGCTCTTGGTTGAGCGTGACATAATCGTCCAGATATTCGAGGACAAACCAATCTAAATTGTTATAGAAAAACTTTTTAGTACAACCAGCCAGGACAAAAATGGAAATCAATATAAGGCTGTAGCGAAGTACTTTATTAGATACGTCATGTAATTTAATCACTTACCGAATTCCCTTTTCTTTTGTTTACCCTCTATAATCAGTGGTATCACTTAATATTGCGGCAAACTTACCTTGATGTGACAAATATTTGTTGTCACCCTAATAGAATATAGAGTTTGAAAAGAACTTTTTGATCACTACTATCCGCAAAAAAGTGAATTAGAGCGTATTGGTTGGCTAAAAAACAAATCGAATAGCGCTCCCTAAACGGCATATAATTTGCTTGAATAATTCTAGGATAGTTTATGGAGGCTAAGTATGGCTGCCGTTGAGCAACTTGATAACTGTGTAGAATATGAAATTCTATATTTTGAACAGGGAAGAATGTTCCGCATGATGGTTGACGCCGAGAACAAAGACTCGGCTTATGAATTTTATTTAGGATGTGGGAAGCATATTAGCGACTTGTACTCTATTCGCCCAGATTATTGAAAATCCACCTCTATGCATAATAGAGGTGGGTTTGATCATTGTTATTGCTACTTGCTATCGCCAAAACGTTCTAAATAGAGAACAGTAGCCGCTGTGCGAGAAGGGACTTTTAGTTTTTTGAGCAAACTCTTCATATGCACTTTGACTGTCGACTCTGAGATGAATAGACGGTCTGCAATTTGTTTGTTTCGAAACCCTTTCGCCACTTCTTTGAGTATTTGGCTTTCACGTTCGGTTAACGCATCAAATACGTCTTCTTGCTCGCCGCGCTCACTAAGATACTTTGCTACTTCCTGACTGTATGTTTTGTCGCCGCTATGAGCCTGCTTTAACAACTCTACCAGCTCATCTGGCTCAGTATCTTTAAGCAAGTACCCATCGGCACCGGTGCGAACAATCGCATCAATATCCGCCGGGCTATCCGAGACCGTTAAAATAACAATGCGCGCTTCACATCCGTCAGCTCGCAAGGCTTTCAGCGTATCCAAACCAGACATTCCCTTCATATTGAGGTCAAGAAGCACTAAATCCAGTTCCAATTCATGCGCTTTAGCAACAGCGTCCGCACCGTTACTCGCTTCTGCAACAACTTCAAACTCTGGCTCGAAACTTAATAGTTGTTGAATACCACGTCGCATCAGTGGATGGTCATCCACCAGCATTACTTTACACGCTGTCAATGTTTACTTCCTTACTATGTTGGAATTCTAGTGTTACGGTACAACCATTGTTTTTCGACGCGACTACATGAAGATCTGCATGCAGTCTTGTTGCTCGCTCTTGCATGATACTCATACCGTAATGATTAATTTTTTGGTCTTGATGATCAAAGCCTACTCCGTCATCTTCTATTGTTACAGTGATCTTGCCGTCATAATCGAGGCACTGAATAACAATATTGTCGGCTTGCGCATGCTTTATAGCGTTTAGGGTTGCTTCTCTGATCAATTGCAGTAAATGCACCTGTTGATGCGCATCTAATTCTGTTGAAGAAAGACGGTTGTTTAAGGATATCTTAGTCGCCGTTTGTTCATTTAATGTAGCAACCATTTCTTGTAATGCCTGCCCAAAACTCCCCTCCTTTATTGTTAAGCGGAAGGTTGTGAGTAGCTCTCTTAACTGAGTATACGCAGCCGATAACCCCGTATCCAGCTCAGCAATCACCTGATTCGCTTGTGATATTGCCTTTTCATCCGGCAAATTTTTCACGCTTCTCTTAAGCAAAGCGACTTGAATTTTCAGGTAAGAGAGAGCCTGAGCCAGTGAGTCATGCAGTTCACGCGCGATGGTAGCCCGCTCTTCCATCAACAATATTTGTTCCGCTTGTCGCTGAGCTCGATTGTAATAAACTGCTCGGGAAAGAATCTGCACAAAGTTTTCAATTAGCGTTTCATTTGGACACGGCAGTCCTGCCTTCCAATACAAGTACCCTAAGTGCTCTCCATCAAGTATGAGCGGATCTGCGTGGCACGCTTCATCGCAGTCATGGCAGCACTCTTCCCCCTCGGCAAGAATCCAATTTGGCTCCCCCACCTGCTCGATCTCGAGCTTAACCGCCTTAATACCTTCCAGACTAGCAAGGTGCTGTAAAATAGCCTGAAAATTATCCTGGCCGATTCGTGAAGCCGTCAGTTCTTTTGATGAATCATAAAGCACTTCGAGAGACTGGTTTGCCTGCTGCAATTTACGAGTTTTTTCGTCAACCGCTTTTTCTAACCCTCGGTAGAGTTTGCCAAGATCAGTGGCCATACGGTTAAAAGTACGTGTTAGTATGCCCATTTCATTATTGCTTTGAACTTCAAGCGAAATATCAAAGGTGCGGTTTTGAATCTGCTCACTCGCGACGACCAAAGATCGCAACGGTTTAACCACTTCGCGGCGGACAAAGAGAACAACAAAGACACTTGCGCACAGAATCCCGCCCAGACCAAGGCCACCGACCCACGCTAAGTTGATCAACTTTTGTTCTGAAAAGTTTTGCAGCTTAAACACAAACGCATCAATCTGCGCAACGAACCCCGCAACCAACATTTGATAGTCGCTCGGATCCTCTCGTTTCAGAACTAATTTGAGTTCATGCCATCGAGCAATTAATCCGTAATAGTCTTGGGTTATGTCTTCAGGTACTGACCAGTTTTGCAACGCTTTCATCGAAGGTGAATAAATCGAACGCTCAAAAGTTTCAATATGATCCGAGTAATCTAGCGACTGGATTTGAATATCATTAGCCAACCGATAACTCTGCATGCGCATTGACCCTGCAACGTTCACCGCTTCAGCATCGTTAAGGCTAGACGCGAGCGTGAAAATAGCGAATCCAGTGGTAGCAATCGATAACAGCAGAATGATCAGCATTGCAGATGCAATCGTCCCAGTTACTGACTTTTTCACATTTTTAAACAATCTGAATTCCTTACTTTATTGTCCGACTGGCTTATGCAGTGAGCCCGTGACGCTTCAGCGTCCTCAATATGTGATCACTCGCGACAGAATTAATTGATCTAAAACAATATTACCCCCCAATTAACCCCTTGGAGGTATTTATACGAATATGTCAAAAACTACAATTTCGTTAGCGTTAATGACAGTTTATTAATGAAAATTGTGGGCTAAGCTTATTCGAGTACCAAATTTTAAGATGAACATCCGCATTGAGGTGGTTAAGTGGTAAACCTTTCAAGAAGAAGACTCTTTGCAAGAAAAACGCACACCAATGATGCAGTACGCTTACCTTGGTTAGCACAACCTGAGCAGTTTACAGAGGGTTGTACTCGATGCGGTAAGTGTATCGATGTCTGCGAAACTAAAATTATAACTAAAAGTGACGGCGGCTTCCCTTCGGTCGACTTTAGCATTGATGAATGTACGTTTTGCTATCAATGCGCAGATGCCTGTCCCGAACCACTATTTTTAGCAGAAACAGAGCAACCTTGGCAGGCAAAAGCACAAATAAATGACAACTGTTTAGCAAAACAAAACGTTGAATGCCGCAGCTGCGGTGATATGTGCGACCCAATGGCGATTCAGTTCAAATTGGAGCTTGGGAAAGTAGCGCAACCAAATTTAAACCTTGATGAATGTAACGGATGCGGCGCATGTGTCTCTGTGTGCCCTACTTCATCCATCAATGTGAGCAATATAACAGCCTGAGCCGTACACATAGAAAGGCAATAACTGAGAGAACGATATGTCTCTAAATGAAGTGCATATTTCAAGTTTGGTAGTACACGTACTGCCTGAGCATCTGGATGAGATCAAGGCCCAGATCGAAGCGTATGAAAACGCCGAGATATACGGTGACAGTCCAGAAGGCAAAATCGTTGTGGTGCTGGAGACCGAAAACCAGGGATTCATTACCGATACTATCGATGCGATTAATAATTTACCGAATGTCTTAAGTACCGTCTTGGTTTACCACCAAATTGAGACTGAACTTGAACAAACAGATAACCAAGACACTGGAACACAACATTCCCAAATTGAGGGTGAAGTATGAAAATGACAAGACGTGCGTTTGTGAAAGCAAACGCGGCTG